>Ga0189275_100271_pt1 | contig 39654 bp, 41 predicted proteins | sample N19A6minimetaG_FD_130329 | JGI IMG/M metagenome (GOLD analysis project Ga0189275, IMG submission 130329) | Marine microbial communities from the Costa Rica Dome - N19 A6 mini metaG | ecosystem: Environmental > Aquatic > Marine > Oceanic > Photic zone | place: Costa Rica: the Eastern Pacific...
CATGATCGGAATGCCAACCTCGCCGACAGCCTTGAACTGATCATAGATCTGCTGCGGTGAGCCTTTTAGCAAAGCGCCGTGATAAGGCGGCATCATCATCACGATGTCTGCACCTAAACCCTTGGCAAATTGCGCGCGTTCAACGGCAATCTTGGTGGCGTAGTGGCTGGTGGTCACAATCACCGGCACACGACCGGCGATATGTTCAATGCAGAGACGCATCAGGATTTCGCGCTCGTCATCGGCCAGCAAAAACTGTTCTGAAAAGTTCGCCAGAATGCAAATCCCATCTGCCCCTTGGTCGATCAAACAATCCAGAACACGTTTCATGCCTTCCAGATCAAGCGAGCCATCCTCATGGAACGGCGTTGGCGCAACTGGCCAAATTCCTGTGTAGCTGACAGTCATGCTTATTCCTCAATCTCAAAGTGTTCGAGGTGTTTGTCGCTGATCGTAATGCCCAGACCCGGCAGGTTGTCATCCAGATCAAGGAAACCATCGACCGCATCAGGATCGCCTTCGAAGATGTAGTAGAAGAGTTCGTTGCCGACCTCGACGTCATGCACCGGGAAGTATTCGCTGATCATGCAGTTCGCATTGGCCATGGTCAGGTGATAGTTGTGCATCTGACCCGCATGCGGGATCACCGGGACTTGGAAGGCTTCGGCAATCGCATTGATCTTCTGCGCCGCAGTGATACCACCTACCCGGTTGGTATCGTACTGAAGAACGCTAACGGCTTTCTTCTCGATCAGGTCTTTACAGCCAATTACCGAGAATTCGTGCTCACCACCGGAGATCGGCACTATGTTCATCGCGTTAAGCTCGCGGTAGCCTTCCACGTCGTCCGCAATCACCGGCTCTTCCAGCCATCGCGGTTCATATTTGGCCAGTTTCGGCAGCATGCGCTTGGTGTAATCAAGGTTCCAGCCCTGATAGCATTCAAGCATCAGGTCGACGTCATAGCCAACAACTTCGCGAACAGCTTCAACACGCTTCAGGTTCTCCCGCATGCCAGCCATGCCATCCTTAGGTCCCCAGCCAAAGCGCATCTTATAGCCTTGGTAGTTGTTCTTCTTGGCCTCTTCGGCCTCTGCCTGCATGGACTCGATCGAGCCCGCGTAGAGCTTGGAATAATAGACCGGGATTTTCTCTTTGGTGCGGCCGCCAAGCAGCTTGAACACAGGCTTGCTAGAAAGTTTGCCCATCAGATCCCAGATCGCGAGGTCGATGGCTGACATTGCTGTCATGCCGATGCCTTTGCGGCCCCAGGCGTGGGAACGGCGGTACATCTTTTCCCAGATGTAGGCATAATCAAACGGGTCTTCGCCGATCACCATTGGCGCGTACCATTTGTCGATAGCCTTTTTCACGATGGTCGGCGCAAGCGCCGCATTACCGATGCCGACGGTTCCGTCTTCGGTTTCGATCTCGCAGGTCAGCCAATTGTGGAACCGGAACGACGACATCGCGTCGCCCTTGTCCCACAGCACATCAGAGGCGTTGGTGCAGAAATTGCCCTTCGGAGGAACCGTCGGCCCCGTCCAGTTCCAAGCGCGTGTGCGGACGGATTTAATCTTAGTCATGAGAGTCTCTCCTTAAGCCGCGCTGCGTTCAGCGCGGTGTGTCTTGGCCATGCGCACCAGCAGGTCGAAGGCCTGCCGCGTCGCACCGAGGTTGGCTTTGTTCTGCCCCGCAATGTCGAAAGCTGTGCCGTGCGCGGGTGTCGCCACTGGGATCGGCAAACCGCCCGCAACAGTCACACCGCGCTCAAAGCCCATCAGCTTAATCGCGATCTGACCCTGGTCATGATACATGGTCACAACCGCATCGACTTCGCCGCGCTTTGCCTTCAGGAAAACAGTGTCAGACGGCCAAGGCCCCGTCACATCCATCTGTTTTTCCTGTGCTTTTTTGACAGCGGGTTCGAGTATATCGATCTCTTCGCGACCGAATTTCCCGTTGTCACCAGCATGCGGATTCAGAGCCGCAACAGCAATACTTGGGCGAGCTTTACCCGCTTTGCGCAGCGCGTCATTCGCCAAATTCACCGCTTTCAGAATGCCCTCTTCGGAGATATTCGCAGCGACGTCATTCAGACCAATGTGTGACGTCACACGAGTCGTCATAAGCTCGTCCAAAACGTTGATCTCAGAGTGGTAGCCTTCATAGCCTAGATAGCGGGCCATATACTTGTGCTCGTCTTCCGCATTCAGACCCGCAGAGGTCATTGCAGCCTTGTTGAACGGACCAAAGAGAACGCCATCAACCAGCCCCTCTTGCGCCAGATCCAACGCCTTATCGAGGCAGCGCAACGAAGTCGTTCCGCCAGCAACTGTGACTTCAGCAATTCGAATATCAGCTGCGTCAATGGTGTCTTGTTCCAGGTGTGAAATGCCAGATTGCTCTGCAATGTCATCTTCGGAAATCGTGTTCAGCGGCACCTCGAGATCGGATTGTTCTGCGCCCCGCTGCCATAGATGACTGTCGCCAACCAAAAGCACATTTGCAGCGTCTAGGATGCCTTCGTCGTTCACCAGTTTGGCAATCAACTCAGGCCCAATGCCGGAAGGGTCACCCGGCACGATGGCGATACGAGGCTTCGTCATGCCTTCATCTCCCAATGTTTTGAAAATCCGTCCGGCAGGATGACCATCACGTCAGGTTCCTTGCCGGTGTCAAAGGTCTGTACGACCTCGAAAGTGTCTAGGTTGAAACGCTGCACCTGCTCACAGTCGATAGCGATATAGGCAAAGGCTGCTTCATCATCGATGCAAAGCGCAAGCGGGTTCGCCGGTGTTTTCTGCTCGTGGAGCATCTCTCCGGTCGCTTCATCAAAGACGCTGAAAGACCCACCGAAATGGTTCATGGTCACAAGGCGATTGCGCTTATCATCATAGTAGATGCGGCAAGGATCATCAGGCGTTGGAAACTGGCGTTTGATCTCTAGGGTTTCTGTATCGATTACGGCGACGGTGTTGGAAATCCGCTGCGAAGTATAGAGGATGCCTAAGTCTTCACGCAGACAGCGGCCTTCGGGTTTTTCACCGGTTTTGATTGAGATCGGTTCGACCGATTTGTCGTATGGGTCAAAAACGGTGACATCACCGGATGTCAGGTTCATGGAATAGGCCGTGCGCCCATTTCGTGTCAGGGCAAAGAGGTGACATTTCGTGCCGCCGGTCGGTGTGATGTGATCCCAGCCCTGATCGAAAGCACGTGGGTTTTCTTTGACCAATAGGTGGCTCGTCCATTCGGAAAGGACATAAAGGCGCCCTTCCCCGTCCAAGCCGATGCCATGTGGGCGCGCGTGCTCACCCAGATCGTAGGTATGTGCGATCTCTTGCTTGCGGATATCAACAACGATTACGGAGCGACCGTCTGTGCCATCAATGCCGGAGTTCTGCACCCCATAGTGGCCGACGTAGGCATAGTGAAAGTCGTCATCGACAACAAATTCATGTGGGTAATCCGGCAAAGCCAAACGCCCTTGCAACCCGCCAGTTTCAATGTCGTACCAGCTGACACAGTGACTGCATTTTTCAATGAGCATCATGGATTGCGCCACGAGAATCTCCTTAGGTGGTTGCTATGTGACCGGTCACAGTGTTATCGGTCACAATATTGATGGTCAATCCCAATTCTGGGGAATACCGGGCGAAATCAGCCCGGTATTTTTGCCTTAGCGTTCAAGAGCGCCGACACCGGAGAAGCGGAAGGCTTCTTGTTCCAGTGCGTCGATTTCTTCGGCAGACATTTGGTCATGAGCAACCGTGATACGGCCAAGGAAGACAAACGGCAGCTCGTCCGCACGGTCTTCCATATGCACTTGAATCGCTTCTGCGGTCGCAGCACCAACGTCGTCACCCATGCGCATTGGGGTTGCGTCCCACTCGCCGCGACGGATCGCATCCAGCTCAAGGCCAGTACCGCACCAACCGGTTGAGAAGATTTCTTTCTCTTTGCCCATTGCGACTTGCGCCTCAACGGAACCCATCGCCATTGCGGTGTTCGCATTGTGAATGATCTTGGCTTCTGGGTAGGCCTGCATGATCAAGGACGTCCCTTCAAATCCGCCTTCACGCTGGTATTCCCCATAGTGCTCATAGGCGGTTGTCCAGTTGCCCTTTTCTTCGACGCAGGCTTTGAAATCACCGGAACGCTGGTTGTCGGTGATGCCAGGGATACCGCGGCTCATCGCCATGGTCACATCATTGCCAAGGCGGCCCAGCATATAGTCACACATGGTCAAAGCGCCTGCGGCAGAGCTGAAGTCAAACCATGCATCTGGCTGCGCCTTCAGATCCTTCAAAGGTGTGTGGAATGCCCAAACGAAGGTCGAAACCCCATCCGACTGCGCCATTTTATCAATGTTGTCAGCCTGGATCGCAAGTTCGGAAGGACCAAAGATCACGAAATCATAGAGGTCCGCGTCTTGCACAACTTGGTTGGCATAGGTAAGCTGCAAAGAGTGCTCGATCTGGCGGCTCGCAAATTCAGTTGTTTTGAATTCAACATCCAGTTCTTCGAGGCGTTTGGTCATCGCAATGTAGTTGCGCGCCCAGAAGTCAGATGTATCCGCAGATGGGTAGATCAGAGCGATCTGAATTGGGTCATCCTGCGTGCCGCTGAACTTGACAGCTTCGCTGCCGACAACCGCCTGCATCGCCTCCAGTTTGCCTTCGGCGTTCACTTCGCCTGGCATCCAATAGTCACGATCATCGATGCCTGGCAGTTCAAACAGTGGCAATTTTGCGCGCCCGTCAGCCATTACAGCTGTGGAAAAGGTGTAGATTGCACTTGTCGCCAGAAGTAGTTTGTTGCAATCGATTTCGCAGAACCAATGGATGAAGTCAGCCGCCTCGATCGAATATATATTCAAAACAAAGAGCGGCAGGCGGAATACGAGAGGATCGACGCATCACTGACCGCACCCATGCGCCATCTGGGCTATACGTGGAATGTGACGATTGAAGAGGGCAAGGCGATCATGTCAGAGTCATTCAAGGACAATTGACCCCTGCCCTTTTGGTCACGCTCATTTACGACCCTCGAGTTCAACCAAGCTCTCCTTCAACATAGCCAGGTGTTCCTCAGGCGCTTCTTCCGCAGAGAATACACGACGCGTTCCTGCAATCGCTCGTACTTTTCAATTCGCATCAGGACATAGCGTGTTCGATTGTTGCGTGTGATTGCGACAGGTCCCCTGCCTGCCAGAGCTAAGAGCCCCTCAGAATTCCTAGCAATGTCAGTCGATGGAAATTCTCGCACTCTTCGTGCTCCTTGTTATCTAGGCGGTGATACCCGGTTAACTATCGCCAGAGTGCCCGGCCGAGATATCTGCAAGCTCTCACGGCTTCATTTCGCGCTACAGCACCTCCCGTGGTTGGCTTCCAGATTTGGGCATTCTTGCGCGGTGGGATGATGGCAGCGGCACCTCGAGCGGCAATCATATTGTGACATCTTCGTGTGTCGTAGGCCCCGTCAGCGGTGACCGTGGTGATCTCCTGGTCGGATGGGATCTACTCCAACAGGTCGGGCAACATCGGGGCGTCGCCGACGTTTCTTGTGGTGACGCCGACCGCACGGATCTCCAGTGTTTCCTCATCCATCCCGAGATGCAGCTTGCGCCACAGGCGCTTCCTGGACCCGCCATGCTTACGCGCATTCCACTCGCCTTCACCCTCGGCCTTGATCCCGGTCGCGTCGATCAACAGGTGGAGCGGCCCCGATCCACCACGATAAGGGATGGCAACATTCAATATCTTCTGGCGGCGACACAGGGTGCTGAAGTTCGGCACTTTCCAGTCAAGCTCGGCCAGCAGCAGCAGGCTTTCGACGAATCCGGTCGTTTGCCGCAGGGGCATGCCGAACAGGACCTTCATCGTAAGGCAAACCTAGATCGCTGCGTCGCTGAACTCAGGCTGACGATCACGCTTTCCCGTCGGAGCCGCCTGCCATGGCGTCTCAGGATCAAACCAAATCGATAGCGAACCGCGCTGCTTCAGCGCAGTGTTGTACGAAGGACAGTTCCTGGTCTTTTACGTCGCAGGGGACCAACTGCTCATACACCTAAGCTACACGATTGAATTCACACAGGGAATCCCGCAAGCTATTTGTGCAAAAAAGCCGACGCCTCACGAAAAAATGAAGCAAGAGTTGAGCCTCGTTTCCTTTGAAGCTGAGTTGGCCACCGCAATTTCCCGCGCCGATGAGACCCTCAGTACCACTTGGTGATGGTTTTGAGTTACACGAACAAGAATTGGTCAGCCGAAAGATCACTTATGGGTGCCGCGAAGGCAAATCATACCGTGCGGAAAGATACGCTTCGATATGTCTGGTGTTGTCGATCCTGCGCGTTTTGCCGATGCCCTCAACGGACCATTGGCTCGAAATGTCATCGTCACCTTTTCGGAAAACCAGCTGCGGGCAGGACTGATTTTCATGCCCAGCAAGATCAGGCAGGGCGCCACGCGGTTTTGCAAAGTCAACATATTCAATCTTCAGGGCCTGACGCAGGGAATGGAATGCCGAAAGCAGGCCTTCAATTTTGATGCAATCGGGGCAATAGAAGGTGCCTGTTCCGGCATCCGGATCAATGAATTGTGTTTTCAGAAGATACAATGTCGGATGTGTGGTTTCAGTCATAGGTAACGTCCTTGCGTCTAAATGAACCAGCTGGTCAGTACTTTTGTCTGCGATGTGATGTCAAGTCGGCAGAAGCAGCCAGGGCGGTAGGTGTGCTGGGTATTGAAGCGGTGCCAATTGAGCGCAAAATCGCATGGGTCAAACAGTACAACCAGTCTCATCGCAAACGGCGGATACGTCGTCTTCGGACGTGTCTGAGTTTGCTTGGACGTGTGTTTCACCCAACAAAGTGGCAATTTCTGCTCCGAGGAACAATTCGGACACATCTCCAAAATGATTGACCCGCAACTCTCCAGATTTGTCGATCAGGATTAGACTGGGTGTGCCACGCATCCGATAGGATGCCATCGTTTTCGGCATGGGACCGGTGCCTGGTTGGTCAACCCCGACCGGAAAATTTATACGGTATTCGTGCAAGAAAGCCGCCAATGACACCGGGGTCATCGCATCATGATGTTCGAAAACAGTATGCAACCCCAAAACGGCCACCTTGTCTTGTGGGAATGAAGCGTGGATCTTTTTCGCAAGCGGCAGACCATGCATGACGCAACCTGGACATAGCATTTGAAATGCCTCGATCACGACGACTTTGCCACGCAACTTCGCGAGTGTCAGATCTTCATTTGTGTTGAACCATTTCTGGATTTTCAACTCTGGTGCGGGCATGTCTACTCCCTCCAAAAATTATTGACGACCGCGACGGTGTGCATGTTCGTGGCGACAGTCGTCGAAATGTTGATCAACGCTGTCGGGTCGGTTTCGTAAATTGCTCGAAGGCGCTCTCGAATTTCCGCGTCGATTTGGGTCTTTTTGACGGCAACACGCGACAGTTTGATCGCAAGCTCATACCCTTCCTGTGGTGTTTGGGTGATCAGGGTTGGCAACCATTCTTCGGCCATAGCTTGTCCTTTCCTCCAAGAAGGCCGCGCGGCTTGAGGAACGCGCGGCTTTGATTTAGTCAATCTTTCCGGGCAGGCTGAGGTTGCCGGAGCCGACGTCAAATACATCGGTCACGCAGAACAATGGGGCGTGGATGTTGGCATTCACCCGAAGTGCCGCGGTCACACCGTCATAGTTGACACCAGACACATCGAGGCTCTGATCAAAGGCCACGTTTACGCTGATTTCAGGCCCATCGAAAACCGGTGTAAAACCGGGGCTGTCCAAAAGGATTGGCAGGCCGGGCCATGTCGCGGGCAGATTGGGGGTCGCGCCTTCGGGGATGTCCTTGACGGTCAGGGCTCCGGGGCCGCAGGCCTCATCTGGCACCAAGACAACCCAGTGGCTGTGCCATGTGTTTCCATCGTTGGCGACATCGCCGTCCCCGTTCTCGTCAAAAAGAGGCGTGTCATCAAAATCTGGATGGGTGGCTGCGGCCATGGCCAAAATGCCAGCGCCTTCATCGAAGCCAACGCTCGAAGGATCGAGAGTGGTTGGCCAGACATAAGCGTATGCCGGAGCACCGCTTAAAGCACCTGCAGGTGTGGGCTTTTCAGCGCCTGCGACGCCATTTGTTGTCATATGGAAGGTGACAACGTTGCCATTGCGATGTGCATGGGTGGCCAGAATATCGAAGGCCGCCACTTTCGAGGCGTCGGCGCTTGATGTTACCGCGCCTTCTTGCGCGCTTGCATGCGAGTGAGCGTGATCACCTCCCGCAAAGGCTGCACCTGCGGTCAGAGCCGCTGCAACGACGGAAAATTTCAGAGTGTTCATAACAAGTCCTCTTAGGCTAGGTTCGTCAATCGCATATAGTAGCGACTCGCTACTATTGCAATAGTGATATCGACTCGCTATATTTTTTCCATGACACCTCAGACACACCTCAGAGAACAGATCGCTCGCCTCGCCCGCCTTGATGCAGCGACCGGATGGGTCGGGGATCTCAACCCCACGCAACGCGCGGCGATCAGCTATCTGGCGCGCGCCAATCGGTTTTCCCGCAGTCCCTCCCATCTCTCCGGTTACCTCGGAACCACACGGGGGACAGTGTCCCAAACCCTGAAATCCCTGCTTCAGAAGGGCTATGTCACGGAGCAGCGTTCTGAAACGGACAAACGCGCAATCAACTTTGAGTTGACGGATCGGGGCCAAAAGATAGCCGAAACTCCGACACCTCTTGATGCGGTGCTGGAAGAGCTAAGTGACGAGGATCAGCAATCGCTTCAACATATTTTGTCGCGCGCAATGCGGCGCGTTCTGGCGCAGAACCAAGGCACTGAATTCGGCCCTTGCCGAACCTGCGTATACCACAGTAAAGGTGAGGCTGGCTCGGAATGCAGCTTTCTTTCCGTCGCGCTGACGAAACAGGAGGGCGACCAGATTTGCTTTGAACAGGTGAGCGCATGACCCAAGGGTTTGAAACAGTCAGGATTTAAGGCGTATTTCTCGGTGAGATTGAGGAACGATGGCAGGGCAAACCTACGTCGGTCATTGGCAAAACTGCAGTCTCCCAGCGGCAGAAGATTGATGAATTCGGATTCACAGGCGACGCGCAGGCAGATCTCAATCACCATGGCGGCCATGACAAGGCCATTCACCACTATGCAATAGATCACTATCCAAGCTGGATTGCAGAAGCAGAAATCCCTGAGGGTACGGTGCCAGCCGCCTTTGGTGAAAACATCGCGACATATGTCCTGACCGAAGACACGCTCTGCGTCGGCGATATTTTGAAGCTGGGCAGTGCAACCGTGCAAATAAGCCAGGGTCGACAGCCTTGTTGGAAAGTATCCGAATTCACAAAAAACAAACGCATGGCCTAGGCTCAGGACCCATTGATTTCCGGTTGGCGGCGTGATTCACGGTTCGAAAACGAGCGGTGAACATGTCTGATCTTTTCTGGTTAACGGATGCGCAAATGGCGCGTCTTGAGCCCTTCTTCCCGAAGCCCCACGGCAAACCTAGTGTCGATGATCGACGCGTGCTAAGCGGGATTATCTTCATTAACCGCAATGGCTTACGATGGTGCAATGCACCCAAGGAGTACGGACCGCATAAGACGCTTTATAACCGCTGGAAGCGGTGGAGCGATAAGGGCATCTTTGCACAGATGATGATAGGGCTTGCGGCCGAGCGCGGCGAAGAAAAGACCGTCATGATCGACGCAACCTATCTGAAAGCACATCGAACAGCGATCAGCATGGGCGTCAAAAATGGGGGCGCGATCGTCTGATTGGCCGCACTAAGGGTGGCATGAACACGAAGCTGCACGCCATCTGCGACAGCCAAGGCCGACCGCTGAACCTGTTCGTGACCGCCAGACAAGTCAGCGACTACATCGGCGCGCGGGCGTTGCTGCGCGGTCTGCCGAAGGTCGACTGGCTGCTTGGCGACAGAGGCTATGATGCCGATTGGTTCAGAGAGGCGTTAAAAGGCAAAGGGATACGCCCCTGCATCCCAGATCGTAAGCGACGTAAGAAGACCGTGAAATACGACAAGCGCCGCTAACCGATCTGGTCGTTGTTTGACCGAAGGCCAAGGGCCCCTAACCTCTCCTCTTTATAGTCTTTTTCTTGTTGGCAGCCCTTCAGCGGCTCTCTCTTTCAATTGACCCAGACACAAATAAAGCGCGCCCTGATCTGCCTCAAAGCGCGATTGAAACTTACCAAACGACTCGCGTCGCAACCGCTCTGGGCGATATCGCGCGGACTATGGCGCAGCCTATTGCACGTCGAACACCGACAAAGGACGGGTGCATTTACTTTTTCATGGCGGAATGCCGCGTCACCGGAATTCCTTCAGCCTCACTTGGTGGCTCAAAATGAGCTGCCAACTTGTCAAACTGTTGTTTCGACAACTGGAATTCGTGGCTGCCTTCTTGATTGCGTTTCACCAAGCGCTGCCAGGAAGCCTCTTGCGACACATCAAGAAAATGTAACATTGCCGAAACTTCCGCCTGCTGAGCCAGCTCTCTCAGCCAAGCGCGCGCCTCAACCGTGTTGGTGGCAAAGTCCATCACCATCACCATCACCATCACCATCACCACGGCCTGACCGTTCTGTAACAACGCCACAACATGCGGCCCCAAGGCGTTTCGTAAACGCGCAGTACAGCGCACATAATCGGCCAAGGTATGCAGCTCTTCTGCAAACAAGGCAGACAACCAGCGGTCTTCAGACAGCAAAATAGCGTCCTGCTCCCGCGCCAACTGCCGCGCCAATGTGGATTTGCCGGACGCGGCATAGCCGCAAACAAGGTGAAACTTTGAAGAGTGTATAGACATAGGATCCCCAAGTCAGAATGGATTTGAAAAACGAAACACACACCCGGCCCGACAGATCAGACCGGGCTGCTAATGCCCATTGCTTTGACTATCCAAAACTCCATGCCCCTGCTTAGAAGGCCGGGCATCACCTGTCCAGCCGTGGGGCGCTCAGTTTTCGACCGGTGACAGGCGGCTCGACAGCAAATCGCCGGTCTCCGCCAGGATCGGATACCCCACCATCGCAAAAGACGTGTTCACCTGTTTCAGCACCCGCAACGTCTCCTGATGGATGTTGCTGGTCTCAATGCTCTCGGAAAGCCCTTCATGCAAACGCTTCAGATGCTTACGTTGCAGCTTCTGCTCCACGCCGCGTACCTTTTCCTTCTGCGCCACCAATTCACGCGCGTCATCAGGTTGTCCCGCCATCATCACGCTCAGCGCCAGCTGCACATTGGCCAGCACCCGGTCATGAAAGTCACAAATGTCCTGCCGCCCCGCACTGGAGAAGTTTAGCCCTTCCAGATCCATTCGACGCGCAAGCTCCACAAGATTACGCGCCAGCACATCCGACGCCGCCTCAAGGTTGGAGGCCAGCAAAGACAACTCCATCGCGCCTTTCACCGTCGCTTTATCCAACTCATGCTGGTTCAACTCAGCGAGGTAGAGTTTGATCTCCTGATGCGTTTTGCGCACCGCCGCGTCGTTAGCCCGGATCGCCTCAGCACTGGCATCACTCCAGGTGTCAAACAGCCGTTGTCCTGCGATCAACATGGTTTCCACCCGCTCGCCCATACGCATCATTTCGCGCGACGCGTTGGCCAACGCGCGAGACGGTGTTTCCAGCGCACTGGGGTCAAGCGCGGAGGCAATTGCCGCTTCATCCGCCACCGGCGCGGCCACAAACCGGCCTGCGATTTTGGCAAACAGATCAACAAACGGCAGCGACAGCACACAGAGCACCGCGTTGAACACCAGATGCAGGTTGATGGTTTGCGTCGCGGCCGAGCCCCCCAGCCAAGCCAAATCCACCTCAACAAACCGCAACCCCAACAGCACCAACACCGCGCCACCGCCACGCAGGCCGAGGTTGGCCACAACAATCCGTCGTGCCTCAGGCTCTGCGGCCAATGTCAGCACATAGGCAATCATCGCTCCGCCTAGGTTGGCACCCAAAACCATCGCCATTGCCGCCTCAGTCGGCAACGCCCCTTGCGCCACCAAGGTCACAAACAACAACACCGCTGCCACGCTGGAATGCACCATCCAGGCAAACACTGCACCAATCACAAAGGCCGCAAACAGGTCTGCGCCCAGATAGGACAGCATCCGCAACGCTGCTTCGCTTTCCATCACCGGGGCTGTGGCCGCCCGTAACATATCCAAAGACACAAAAATCAGTGCCAGACCAATCAGGATCCGTCCGGTTTGCCGCACCCGCCGCTGCTGCCCCCGCAAAAACAACCCAACGCCAAGCACCAATAGCAGTGGGATCAACCAAGTCTGCCGCACCAGAAGCACCTGCGCCACCAACGCGGAACCCACATCCGCCCCTAGGATAATCGCCAGGCCAACGGACACCGACACCGCGCCATTGGCCGCAAAGTTAGACACCAGCATCGCCACGGCGGTCGAGCTTTGCAGCAACATCGACACCACCAACCCCGCGCTGGCCGCCAGTCCACGGTTCTTGGCAGACCGCCGCAACCACAGCCTAAGCTGCACCGCAAAGGCCCGCTCCATTCCTGTGCGCACCAGACGCACCGCCCAAATCAAAAGCGCTGCCGCGCCTGCAATATTAATCAGGAAAAGGAGCATGTTATGTGTCTAAGTCCACTTCTTCTTATTGGGCCACTTACGCCACGTGCGCACCCTGCACAACAGGGCATCGGGCCGCCCCGACCGGTTCCAATGTAGGCATTGTCCAAGAAAATGCCCGTATTGCGGGATCATGGGCGGTCACAAACCGGCATCTTACCAGCCAAGACCGGCCCGCACCGGCAAATGGCGGCGGATTATTCCGCCACCATCTGGGCAACGTCTTCTCGCCAGACCAACCCGCGTTCCAAAAGCACCCGCTGCGCGCGGCCCGGGTAGTCAGTGACAATCCCGTCGACCCCGGCATCGAGCATGCGGTGCATGTCATTCACTTCGTTCACCGTCCAGGTCGACACCAACAGGCCCAAGGCGTGTGCATGCGCCACCGCCTCTTGTGTCACGTCTAAGTAATGAGGACACCACATCTGCCCACCGGCTTGGACCACTGCCTGGGGCACCGGCATACCAAGCGCGTCAAAATCCGGCGCCACGGATTTGGAGGAATCCTCCCCGGGGTCATCCGCATTTGTCGGCATCTGCGTCAAAAACGAGCGCGGCATATCCGGCGCGATACGCCCGCAGACCTCAAGCAAGTTCCAATCAAAACTGTGCAAGACCGTGCGCTGCTCCAGCCCACGCGCGCGCACCGCTTTCACCACTTCGGACACCAATTTCTCTGTCATTTCTGGTGTGTGCACATGCTCTGGATCAGACTTCATTTCCAATAGGAACAGCATCTCCGCACCTTGCGGCGTGAGCGCCATATCCAAAAGATCGCCCAACGTCGGCACCCGGACGTTGGACATAAACACCTGATCCGGGAAACGCTGGCCATAAACCGTGCGCCCGTCCAACCCGCCAACGTCATAGCTCTGCAACTGTGCCAGCGGCAGCTCAGACACTTTCAATTCTTCGCCCTGCAACCACTTGCCATCCGCCCCACGCGTCGCCGCGTTTAACAGGTGATGATTGTGCGTCACCACCGGCACCGCGTCCTGCGTCAGCACTACGTCAAACTCCAGCGCCACAACCCCGGACTTCACCGTGAACTCAAATCCCTCAAGTGTGTTCTCCGGCATCACGCCCCGCGCGCCCCGATGACCGACGAGCCGAACCAATCCGGGCGCACCGCGAAAACCATTTAACTGGGGAAACTGCGTCATGCGTCGATCCGCTTGCCTGTGGTTGCGTCAAACAGGTGCAGGTCTTCGGCCGCGGCAGCGAAGCTCATCACCGTGCCTGCATCGGTCGTGACATGTCCCGGAACACTTGCCACAACGTCGGTCTCCGAGCCTTCCAGAACCCCGTGTACCAGCGTGTTGGCGCCCAACTGCTCCACCATTTGCACGACAATGCGGATCGCCCCGGCATCATCCTGCACCAGATGCTCTGGCCGCACGCCCAGCGTGACCTTGCCACTGGCCTGCGCGCCACCCGTCAAGGTCGCGCCGTTGCCCAGCGTTAGGATACCGCCCCGCGCATCCGCCGGCAGGAAGTTCATCGACGGACTGCCAATGAACCCCGCAACAAACACGGTGGCCGGACGATCATAGAGCTCAATCGGCGTGCCAAATTGTTCCACATAACCACCATTGAGCACCATCAACCGGTCACCCAGCGTCATCGCCTCAACCTGATCGTGCGTCACGTAAATCGAAGTCACGCCCAAACGCTGTTGCAGCTTGCGGATTTCCAGACGCATCTGCACCCGCAGCTTGGCGTCAAGGTTGGACAGCGGTTCGTCAAACAGGAACACCTGCGGGTTGCGCACAATCGCGCGCCCCATGGCCACACGCTGACGCTGACCACCGGACAGCTGGCGCGGCTTGCGATCGAGATATTGCCCAATCTCCAAAATCTCCGCCGCCTCTTGCACGCGACGCTCGATTTCATCTTTGGAGATTTTTCGGATCTTCAGGCCATAGGCCATGTTCTCACGCACCGACATATGCGGATAAAGCGCGTAGTTTTGGAACACCATCGCAATATCGCGATCTGCGGGCTCCAGCTTGTTGACAACCGTGTCACCAATACTGATTTCGCCAGAGGTCACGGTCTCCAGCCCCGCAACCATACGCAAGAGCGTGGACTTACCACAACCCGACGGGCCGACAATGACGATCAGCTCGCCATCCTGGATATCGCCTTCGACATGGTGCAGGACTTCGACATCGCCATAGGTTTTGACAAGGTCTTTGAGTGTAATGGATGCCATTCTCAGAAGCCCCGTTATTTATCAGTTTCAGTAAGGCCCTGCACAAAGAGCCTTTGCATGCCAACAACCACAAAGACCGGCGGAATCATCGCCAAAAGTGCGGTCATCATGATGATGTTCCACTGCGGCGATTGCTCGGCCGCTTCCAGCATCTGCTTGATGCTCATCACAATGGTGGTCATGTCGGTGTCGGTGGTGATCAAGAGTGGCCAGAGATATTGGTTCCAGCCGTAGATGAAGAGGATCACAAACAGCGCGGCAATGTTTGTCCGGCTGAGCGGGATCAGGATGTCCCAGAAGAACCGCAGCGGCCCCGCCCCATCAATGCGCGCGCTTTCCAGCATCTCGTCCGGAATGGTCAAGAACACTTGGCGGAACATAAATGTGGCCGTGGCCGAGGCGATAAGCGGGATCGACAGGCCCCAATAGCTGTTGAGCATTCCCAAGTTCGCCACCACTTCAAAAGTCGGCAAAATCCGTACTTCCACCGGCAACATCAGGGTGATGAAGATCATCCAGAAGAACCCCATGCGGAACGGGAACTTGAAGTAGACAATCGCAAAGGCCGAAAGCAGCGAAATCGCGATCTTGCCAAAGGCAATCATCAAGGCCATCGCCAGCGAGTTCAGCAGCATCCGCCACACCGGCGCACCCTCTGACCCGGAGAGCCCAGCGCCAAACAGCGTCTGTTTGAAATTTTCAATGAAATGCGAACCAGGCAGCATCGGGATCGGCGCCTGCGTCATCCGTACGGCGTCATGGGTGCTGGCGACAAAGGTGATCCATATCGGCAAAGCCACCATGATCACGCCAAGGATCAGCACGATGTGGGAAATGATCCCAAGGATACGACGATTTTCAACCATCAGTATTCCACCTTTCTTTCGACATAGCGAAACTGAACCACCGTCATTGCGATCACGAGGATCATCAGGATCACCGACTGCGCTGCCGACCCGCCAAGGTCGAGCCCAACAAAGCCGTCGTTGAACACCTTGTATACAAGGATCGTGGTGCTGTTCGCCGGACCGCCCTGGGTCACCGCGTGGATGATGCCGAAGGTGTCAAAGAAGGCGTAAACCGCGTTGATCACCAACAGGAAGAAGGTCGTGGGCGAGATCAGCGGGAAGATGTGATCCCAGAACCGGCGCACCGGCCCTGCGCCATCAATCGCCGCCGCCTCAATCAGAGAGCGTGGGATCGACTGCATCGCGGCGAGATAGAACAGGAAGTTATAGGCAATCTGCTTCCACGCGGCGGCAAAGATCACCAGCATCATCGCATGGGTGCCATTCAGGTAATGGTTCCAGTCGATGCCAATGAATTCAAGGATATAGGGGAAAATGCCCAACGTCGGGTTGAACATAAATACCCAAAGCGCACCAGCCAGCACCGGCGCCACGGCATAGGGCCAAATCATCAGCGTACGATAGGTGGTTGCGCCGCGCACCACGCGATCGGCAAAGGCTGCCAGAATAAGCGCCGAGCCCATCGACAGCACCGCCACGGCGGCAGAGAAGATAATCGTGCGCCAGAAACTCTCTAGGTAAAGCTCGTCTTCGAACAATATCTGGAAGTTTTCAAACCACACAAACTCGGTGGACAGACCAAAGGCGTCTTCGATCAAGAAAGACTGATACACCGCCTGGCTTGCAGGCCAGATAAAGAAGATCAGCGTGATGATAATCTGTGGCGCCACCAGCAGGTAGGGCAAGACAGATGTGGGAAAGTGGACGCGTTTGAGCATGCGGCCCTCAAGTCAGGGTGGGTCGTAAAGACAGAAACACGCCCGGCAAACACAAATGGTCCGCCGGGCGCAGGGGAGGTTCACTTATTTGGCGGAACGCTCAAACTTGCGCAGCAGGGCGTTGCCACGCTCGGCGGCGGCGTCCAGTGCTTCCTGAGCAGATTTGTCACCGGCCCACAGCGCTTCCATCTCTTCGTTGATCACGTCGCGCACCTGCACGAAGTTACCAAAACGGATGCCGCGGGAGTTGGCGGTTGGGGTGTTCAGGCTCAGCTGTTTGATCGCTGTGTCGGTGCCTGGGTTGCTGTCATAGAAACCCTGATCCTTGGACAGTTCCCAAGCCGCAGTGGTGATTGGCACATAACCAGTCTCCTGGTGCCACCAAGCCTGTACCTCTGGAGAAGACAGGTAGGTCATGAACTTCGCCAGACCTTTGTATTCCTCAGATTCGTGACCGGCCAGCGCCCAAAGGGTTGCACCACCAATGATGGAGTTCTGTGGCGCATCCGCAGCTGCAGTGTCCAGCGGCAGCATGGTCTGACCAAATTCAAATTCAGCCTGAGACTTGATAGAGCCATAGTATGCGGAAGAGTTCATCCACATACCGCACTCACCGTTGGTGAACATCGGCAGGGAGTCACCACGACGACCGCCATATTTGAACAGGTTGCCATCAGACATCGCAGCCACGTCGTCCAGACGCGCGGCCAGCTTGTCGTTCTTGCTGAAGGTAAACTCGGTGTCGAAACCAGCAAAACCGTTCTCTTTGGTGCCCATTTCCATGTTGTGCCAGGAGGAGTAGTTCTCCAGCATCACCCAGGACTGCCAACCAAAGCTGATACCGCAATCCATGCCGTTGTCGACCAGCGCTTGGGAAACAGATTTCACATCATCCCAGGTCTTTGGCGCTTCAACACCGGCTGCCTTAAGCGCGTCCGCATTGTACCACAGAACCGGCGTGGAACTGTTGAACGGCATGGACAGCAGTTCGCCTTCAGATGTCTGGTAGTAGGAGATCACCGCTGGCAGATAATCCGCTTTGTCAAACGGCTCACCGGCGTCTGCCATCATCTTCTCAACCGGATAGATCGCGCCTTTGGCGGCCATCATGGTTGCCGTGCCCACTTCAAACACCTGCACCAGATGCGGATGCTCTTTGGCGCGGAATGCCGCCACAGCAGCGGTCATGGTTTCGGTGTAATTGCCTTTGTAGGACGGCACGATTTTGTACTCAGACTGGCTGGCGTTGAAGTCCGCCGCAATCTTATCTACGCGCTCGCCGTTGGTGCCGCCCATGGCGTGCCACCAGTTGATCTCGGTTTGTGCGGAAGCCATGCCAGCGGTCATGCCAGCGGCCAAAGCACCGAACAAAACTGTCTTAAATTGAGTCACAGGAAATTCCTCCATCTGCTGTGCTGGCGGGATCATTGAAAAGTTAAAGCCATAATGCAAGTGAAGAATTTATAACAAATCACATAACAACATGTTATAGCTTAACTAATCATTAAACATGCTGCGTCGCGGCAATGGAGAGGTAAGCCATTGAAATTTCAACTAAGGCAACTCGAAGCCTTCCGTGCCGTGGCGGAAACCGGCAATATGACAAAAGCCGCAAAACGGATGGGTGTTTCACAACCAGCAGTAAGCCGTTTGCTGTCCGATTTCTCTCAATCTGCAGGTATTGAGCTCTTCACACGCCACCGCGGCGTGCTCGAACCCACCAGCGACTCGCGCTACCTATTAGCTGAAGTGCAGCGCATTCTGGACGGTCTGGATCACCTCGACGATCTCCGCCGCGACCTCATTGAACGCACCGGCGGTCACGTCCGTATCGCCTGCCTGCCCGGCTTCGCAACCAGCCACCTGCCGGGCGTTTTGGTCAACTTCCTCAAGGAGCGCCCAAACGTCACCGTGACTCTGGAACCGGACCGCCCAGAGCGCATTCTGGAATGGATCATCGGCGAACAGTATGACTGCGGCATTACCGACGGCTTCCTCGGTCATCCCGCCACCCGCAGTCAGGATCTGCACATCAAGTCTTCTTGCATCTTGCCCGCAGGCCATCCTCTGGCGGATCAAGACTACATCACCCCGCGCGGCCTCGCCCAGGAACGTCTGATCCACACCCGTCGCGACAGCCGGTTTTACCAACACCTCTCCCGCGCCTTCTCCGAGAATGGCGTGGAAATCAACAGCCTCATTGAGGTGCGCCAGTTCACAACCGCCTGCACCATGGTCGCTCAAGGCATGGGCGCCTCCGTGGTCAGCGCGCTGGACGCCGAAGCCTTTCGCGCAACCGGAATTGTGATCCGTCCGTTCAAACCCCAGTTGTTCCACCGTCTATCGATCCTGCAACCGGCCTCCGGACCGACCTCCCCAGTGGTATTGGACTTTGTTGACGCCTTCATCGAAAGCCTGCAGCCCTATGTTGCCTCCGCAAAGGAGCTCAAACAGGCCTAAAGCAGCCTGATCGTAGTCGAAAATGAGCGGAATAACGCGATGTTATGCTTCGCAGGCATGTGCAACGGATCGCAGTTTACCGCTTCTCAACGCCGCAAGGTGCCAGCGCCGTCAAGCGCTGGCATGCTTTGCCCCTGCCACCGGACACCAAACTACCGGCCCAAAATGCCTGGCAGGTTCAATCCTTGTTCCCGCGCGCACTCCAAGGCCTCCTCATACCCTGCATCCGCATGGCGCATAACGCCCGTTGCAGGGTCATTCCAAAGCACATTGGCAATGCGCCGATCGGCATCCTCTGACCCATCACAGCAAATCACCATGCCGGAGTGCTGAGAGAACCCCATGCCAACGCCGCCACCATGATGCAGTGAAACCCATGTCGCCCCGCTGGCCACATTCAACATTGCGTTCAGCAGCGGCCAGTCCGACACCGCGTCAGAGCCATCCTTCATGGCTTCGGTTTCACGATTTGGCGACGCCACGGACCCGCTATCGAGATGATCACGCCCAATGACAACTGGCGCAGAGAGCTCGCCGTTACGCACCATCTCATTGAAGGCCAGCCCAAGTTTGTGGCGAAGGCCAAGACCAACCCAACAGATACGCGCGGGCAATCCCTGAAAGCTGATCCGCTCGCGCGCCATATCCAGCCAATTGTGAAGATGCGGATCGTCGATCAACTCCTTCACCTTCGCATCGGTCTTAAAGATATCCTCAGGGTCACCAGACAGCGCAGACCAGCGGAATGGACCAATGCCGCGACAGAAAAGCGGGCGAATATAGGCCGGAACAAACCCCGGAAAGGCAAAGGCATTCTCCAGCCCCTCTTCCAGAGCGACCTGCCGGATGTTGTTTCCATAATCCAGTGTCGGAACGCCGGCATTCCAGAAGTCCACCATCGCGTTAACCTGAACCTTCATCGACGCCCGCGCTGCCTGTTCGACCGCCTTGGGGTCGCTCTCCTGCATGGCGCGCCAGCTCGCCACGCTCCAGCCTTGTGGCAAATACCCATGGACGGGATCATGCGCCGAGGTTTGGTCTGTCACGATATCAGGCCGCACACCGCGCTTTACCAGCTCTGGGAAGACATCAGCCGCATTGCCAATCAACGCCACCGATTTTGCTTCCCCGGCGGCGGTCCATTTTTCAATCATGGACAAGGCTTCATCCAGATCATGCGTCTTTTCATCAACGTAGCGTGTACGCAGTCGGAAATCGGCGCGAATCTCATCACATTCCACAGCCAGACAACATGCGCCTGCCATGACGGCCGCCAACGGCTGCGCGCCGCCCATTCCGCCCAGACCACCGGTAAGAACCCAACGCCCTTTCAGGTTGCCGTCATAGTGCTGGCGACCGGCCTCCATGAAGGTTTCGTAGGTGCCCTGAACGATGCCTTGTGTGCCGATATAAATCCAGGATCCCGCCGTCATCTGACCATACATCGCGAGCCCCTTCTTATCGAGCTCGTTGAAATGGTCCCAATTTGCCCAATTGGGCACGAGATTTGAATTCGCGATCAGGACACGAGGCGCATCCTTGTGGGTGTTGAACACCCCAACCGGCTTGCCAGACTGCACCAACAAAGTCTGCGTGTCATCGAGGTCCTTCAGAGACGACACGATCGCATCAAAGTCGTCCCAAGTTCTCGCCGCGCGACCAATACCACCATAAACCACAAGCTCATGCGGGTTCTCGGCGACATCAGGGTGCAGGTTGTTCATCAACATGCGCATGGGCGCCTCGGTCAACCAACTCTTGGCCGTCATCTCAGATCCGGTTGGAGGAAAAACATCGCGTTGGTTGTGACGGGGATTGGTCATGAGTTTGGCCTCCAGTCGGCGAGTGAGGAAAGAATGTGGTGAAGCAGCTCGCGCAATTTCTCGGCTTTGTCCGTGTCATAGGACCAAGGCGCGGCCTCCGTTGTAAGGTAAGTGCTCTGAGCGATTTCCATCTGGATCGCGTGAAACCCTTCGGCGGGCTGGCCATAATGACGGGTTGTCCAGCCGCCCTGAAACCGGCCATTCAGCACGGCGGAATTGTCCGGAGCAGACAGACAAGCATCATAAACAGCACGCTCAATTTCTGCGCCGCATGACCGCCCTTGGAACGTACCAACGTTCAAGTCGGGCAAAGTACCGGCAAACAGATGCGGGATTTGGCTGCGGATCGAGTGACAATCATAAAGAATAACATGGCCGTGGCGTGATTTCACACGCTGCAATTCGGCCTGAAGCGCAGCATGGTAGGAGGCGTGGTACGTGGCCACACGACGCTTTATGTCGTCCTCAGTTGGCGGCGTATCCCAGATATCGCGCCCATCAAAATCCGTCGTCGGGACCAAGGTTGTTGTGTTCTGGCCGGGATAGAGACTGACACCTTTCGGATTGCGATTGGCGTCGATCACATAGCGATGGAAATTGGCGCATACTGTTGTGACCCCCGGCAATAGACCGTCATAAAGCGTATCAATGTGCCAGTCCGTGTCTGCCAGCGCACGCCCATTTGCGTTGAGCTGTGCCGCAATTTCGTCAGGCACATGCGTGCCAGCATGGGGAAAGCCCAGCACAACTGGGCTATCGCCTTGGTGAACCGAAACCGGGGTCATACCGCATCTCCGGTCACAGCGCCGGGCAATTCGACAGATCCGGCCAACGCGCCGCTCGCGACCAACGCACTGGCTGCTTCAATACTGGGCGCCATGTAACGGTCTTCAACCACTGTCGGCACCTCATCACGCAGCACCTTCATCGCAGCAGACAACGGCGCGCTTGTTTTAAGCGGAGCCCGAAATTCGATCCCCTGCGCCCCACACATCGCCTCTACGCCAAGAATGACATTGAGGTTCTGGTTCATGCGGTGCAGCCGACGCGCGGCATGGGCAGCCATGCTGACATGGTCTTCCTGATTGGCCGAAGTGGGCGTGCTGTCCGTGGTGCACGGATTGGCGAGATGTTTGTTCTCACTCATTAGCGCCGCGGTTGTCACCTCGGCAATCATGAGACCTGAGTTGATGCCGGGCTCGGGAGTGAGAAACGGTGGCAAATCGCAAGACAGCGTAGGATCCACCATCAAAGCGATGCGCCGCTGCGCGATGGCGCCAATCTCTGACACGGCCACGGCAATTTGGTCAGCAGCAAAACCGACAGGTTCCGCATGAAAGTTCCCGCCTGACACAATCAGATTGTCATCCACCAGCACCAGCGGGTTGTCCGTCACAGCATTGGCTTCAATCTCCAATGTCCGCCCGGCAAAATGCAACAAATCCATCGCCGCGCCGGTCACCTGCGGCTGGCAACGAATGCAATACGGATCCTGAACCCGCGTATCCCCATCCCGATGGCTTTCACGAATCTCAGAACCTTGCATCAAGGCGCGTTGCGCACGCGCCACCGCAATCTGGCCCGCATGGCCGCGCAACGTGTGGATTGCATCCTGAAGCGGCGCAGTAGACCCCATGATTGCATCCGTAGACAATGCGCCTGTCAAAACAGACGTCGCAGCATTGCGCCACGCCCCCCAAAGCCCGACAAGCGCACAGGCGGTCGAGAATTGTGTGCCATTGATCAGTGCAAGCCCCTCTTTGGGGCCCAGGACGATCGGTGTGATCCCCACCTTGCCCAGCGCCTCGCGGGCTGGCATGCGAACACCGTGCAACGTGGCCTCCCCCTCGCCGATCATGGCCGCAGCCATGTGGGCCAACGGCGCCAAATCCCCTGACGCCCCAACCGACCCCTGACTCGGAATGACCGGAAGGGCTCCCTTCGCAAGCATGTCTTCGAGGATTGTGATCGTGCTCACGGCAACGCCGGACGCGCCGCGTCCCAACGACAAAAGCTTCAGAACCATCATTAATCTGGTCGTGGCTGCATCCAACGACTCACCAACGCCGCAACAATGCGACAGGATCAGATTGCGCTGTAAGGCTGCAACATCCTGGGCCGCGATTTTCACGCTGGCCAGTTTTCCAAACCCGGTGTTTACGCCATAAATCGCGGCCTCTCCGGCCGCAGCCTTTGCAACCACAGCGTGGGCCTTGGCAATGCCATCATGACAGGCCGGATCCAATGTGACGGCTGCTTCCGTGACCCAGATGTCGCGCAATTGAGAGAGGCTGACAGCGCCCGGAGTAAGAATTGTGGTCATAGCGCGCCTCCAAAAATTCGCGTGTACAGAGGGTTGAAGCCAATCCGGTAAGAAAGTTCGGCAGGGTGATCGACGTCCCAGACGCACAGATCCGCTCGATGGCCCGGAACGATACGGCCACGGCTCGCCAACCCAAGCGCGCGCGCCGCATGCGCCGTCATACCCAAGAGCGCTTCAAGGGGTGTCATGCGAAACAACGTGCAGGCCATGTTCATCGTCAACAAAGGCGACGTCAGAGGCGAAGATCCAGGGTTGCAATCCGTAGCCAAAGCAATGGGAACCCCGTGATCTCTAAAGGCTTGGATCGGCGGGACTTGTATTTCCCTCAACGTGTAAAATGCCCCAGGAAGAACAGTCGCAACCGTGCCGGAGCGTGCCAGCGCTTTTGCATCTGCATGGGTGGCATATTCGACATGATCTGCACTCAGTGCCCCAAACTCGGCGGCCAACTGCGTCCCGCCAATGTTGGAAAGTTGTTCCGCATGCAACTTCACCGGCAGGCCCAAGCGAACAGCTTCTTCAAACACGCGTCTGATTTGCGCCGTGTCAAAAGCGATCCCTTCACAGAACCCATCGGCAGCATCCACCAATCCCTCCGCATGCGCCGCCCGCAATGTCGGCAAGCACACCTGGTCGATGTAGGCATCCAGCGCATCTTTGAATTCGGGGGGAACGGCATGCGCCCCCAGAAAACTGGTGCGCACCTCAACGGGCCGCTCCTCAGCAATCCGGCGCGCGACACGCAACATTTTCAGTTCTGTCTCTGTGTCCAGACCATAACCCGACTTCACTTCGACGACGGTCACGCCCTCAAACATCAGCGCATCCACTCTGCGCAACGCATCCTGCAGCAACGTGTTTTCATCGGCGTCTCGCGTGGCCGCAACAGTTGACACTATCCCGCCGCCCGCGCGCGCTACCTCTTCGTAGCTGGCCCCGTTCAGGCGCAATTCAAACTCTGCGGCGCGATTGCCGCCAAACACCACATGGGTGTGGCAATCAATCAGCGCAGGCGTGACCAGCCGCCCCCCAAGATCGTGCTGCGCGCCGCCCTGGTATGCTGATGGGAGATCAGATTCAGCACCGACCCACGCAATCTGCTCGCCCTTGAGCGCAACAGCACCACGCTCAATCAAACCATAGCTTTGATTGTCCACAAGGGTCGCAATGCGTGCGTTGGTAAGAAGCATCGGTAGGCTCACTTGATTAGACATGCGTTTAATGCTTTTATGTCTGCACATAATAATCTGTCAAGTGGAGTAGAGCGTGCAGACAATTTGGGCAGAAACAGCGTTGTTGCCGGCCGGCTGGGCCTCACAGGTGCGCGTCGACATGGACGCAACAGGCCGAATCAAAACGGTCACAACCGACACACCTGAAACAGGCCTTTGTGTGCCAATGTTGCTCCCCGCCCCAGTCAATGTGCACAGCCACGCATTCCAACGCGCCATGGCAGGCTTAACCGAGCGCCGCAGCCCAAATCCCAAAGACAGCTTCTGGACATGGCGCCAGCTCATGTTCCGGTTTCTTGACCGCCTGACACCCGAGCATATCGAGGCCATTACCGCGCTGGTCCAAATGGAAATGCTAGAGGCCGGATATGGCGCCTCTGTTGAATTTCACTACCTGCACCACCAGCCCGGCGGATTGCGCTACGACAACGTTGCAGAAACAGCCGACCGCGTCCTGTCGGCCTCCGATCAAACCGGACTTGGACTATGCTTGCTGCCCGTTCACTATCAATTCGGCGGATGCGATCAACGCGCCCTGACCGCAGGACAAATCCGTTTCTCCAACGCCTTTGAAGAGTTTCAACATCTGGTGCAGGTCACACAGGACGGCATGAAGGCCGCGCCAGAGGATTCAAATATCGGCGTCGCGCCACACTCCCTGAGGGCAGTTGGGGCTGATCATCTCAAATCATACACGTCCGCCTTCGCAACAGGGCCAATCCACATGCATTTGGCCGAACAGCGCGCAGAGGTCGAAGAGGTGGAGACGCATTGGGGGGGGCGCCCTGTGACATGGGCGCTAAATAACCTCGATATCGATGATCGGTGGTGCCTGATCCACTGCACCCAAATGACGCCGGACGAAACAGTTAAACTGGCGCAATCAGGCGCCGTTGCCGGGCTCTGCCCCATCACTGAAAGCAGCTTGGGCGACGGCATATTTGACGCCATCCGTTGGTGCAACAGTGCGGGCGCATTTGCTATCGGCTCGGACAGCAACATTCGCATTTCTCTAAGCGAGGAGCTCAGAACGCTCGACTACTCCCAACGGCTGCGCGACGGCACCCGCGCGGCGCTTGCGACCCAATCACAGTCCACCGGACGGCGCATGTTTGAGGGGATCGTAAAAGGCGGCGCACAGGCCTCAGGCAGGCAAACAGGCCGAATCGAAACCGGATACTGGGCGGACATGCTCGCGCTGAACACCAACTCGGAGTTCATGTGGGGCCGAGAGGAAGACGCGGCACTTGATGCCTGGATCTTCACGGGCGATGACCGTTTGGTGACAGATGTTTGGTCCGCTGGGCGTCATATGGTACAGGCCGGCGTACACACACGTCGCAATGAAATTGTGGCCGCCTATAAAGACACGATCGAAGACCTTAGAGACACGCTATGACCACACCAAAGTTTCGCAATTGGCAAAGCGTGCAAGAGGAAGTGCGCCGTCGCATCCATGCGCGCGAATGGCCCCCGGGAGAACTTATTCCAAACGAAGCGGACCTCGCTACGGAATTCGGCTGCGCCCGGGCAACCGTGAACCGCGCCCTGCGGTCTTTGGCAGACAGCGGCTTGCTGGACCGTCGGCGCAAGGCTGGAACCCGCGTGGCTGCACAGCCCGTCGCAAAGGCCACGCTGGATATCACAGTGATCCGCAATGAGGTGGAGGAGCGCGGGAGCAAATATGGATATCAGCTGATCGAAAGGTCCGAGTTGGTGCCACCCGTGGAAGTCAGCGGGGCGATGAAAACCGCGGCAACTAAAACGCTCCTGCATGTGCGCGCACTCCATCTTTCTGACGACGCCGCCTATGCACTCGAAGATCGGTGGATCAACACAACGGTCGTCCCCACAGCGCTCACCGAAAATTTTGAAGAGGTCAACGCAAACGAATGGCTCATGGCACATGCGCCCTATACGCATGGCGACATTGGGTTCTCGGCAGTGCAAGCCTCACCTGTCATAGCGGAAACGCTCAGAGTGGCAGAAAATAGCGCGCTGTTTGCAATTGATCGCCTGACCTGGGACCATACGAACTCCGTCACAAAAGTGCGCCTGCTCTTCACGCCGGGGTATCAGTTGCGGACGAGTCTGTAAGCGTCCCCCCCCAGCCGGAATCGCCCTCCGCACGTCGCCCGACCTACATGCGCCCAGAATCAAATCTGCCGAGAACAAGGCCAGCCTAAGCCCATGAAGCCCAGGCCCAGTGCTGCTGAAAATACAGCGGATCCCGTCGCAGATAAGCTATGAGACATCCACAAAATCCCGTCAGAAAACGGCGCAAAACATCAGTCCATTCTCGGTCCGAAATCGAGTGTTTTCTTATATAGGATAGTGGCGCTCTGGGGAGGATTCGAACCCCCGACCCCTTGATTCGTAGTCAAGTACTCTATCCAGCTGAGCTACCAGAGCGCGGTGTGAGGGGCGGTTTAAAGTGAACTCTCAGGGGGCGCAAGGGCTAAAACGAAGAAAAATCATTTTATCGCCACTTCGCCTTTCGGGAGGCATATTTCAAAGGTGGTTCCGGCCGCGCCGGTCTCTGAAAGCGTCAGCATTCCACCGTGTCCGCGCACCAATTCTGAGGAAATTGCCAGCCCCAAACCGGACCCGCCTTTGCGAATCCCGCCTTGGAACGGCTGATAGAGGTGTTCTTGCGCTTTTGGCGGCAACCCCGGCCCGGTGTCTTTCACTGTGATCAGCCATGAGTCGTCATTTTCAGCAGCGCTCACCGCGATCTCACCCGGCTGCCCGCTTGCCACAATCGCTTGCCGCGCATTACGCACCAGATTGCTCACCACCCGGAACATCTGCTCCGGATCGGCGCGCACCATCATGCCCGCCGGAATATCCTCGGCAAAGCTCAGGTCGTAGTCTTCCACCGCCAGCCGTTCTGAGGCAATCACATCGCCCACGGTCTCACTCAACGCAAACCGCGTCAGGGTTGGGGCAGGCTCCTCTGCCTTACCAAAGGCCAAGGTGCTTTCACACAGATGCACCGCCCGCGTGATGGAATTCACCAATTTAGGGGCCAACCGCCGCACCAGCGGATCTTCACTGCTTTCAATGCGGTCGGTGAACAGCTGCGCCGAGGTCAGGATATTGCGCAGATCGTGGCTCACCTTGGCCACCGCGCCGCCGAGTTGCGCCAACCGCTCCCGCTGTTTGAGCGATGCGGTCAGTTCCGTCTGCAATGCCAGCAAGGCCTCTTCCGCCTCGCGCAACTCCGTCACACCGGCTTGTGGTTTGATCAGACTGCGCGCATCTTCCGGGGCCGCCGCATAAGTCTGCATATAGCCCACCACGCCTTTGATCGGCCGCACCAAGATCGCGCGCACCGCCAGAAACAGCAAAAACGCCGTAACCACCGAAATCACCGCCGACAGCGCCAAAATGCGCACACCGTAGTCGATCATTGACATGCGCAACTCTTCGGTGTCCATCGTCACCTCGATCAGCAACCCGGCATCCTGCACCGGTGCGCCAATCACCCGCACCACGCGGTTACGCGTCTCTATCAACTGCATCATCGCGTCTTTAATCAAGACACCCGCCGACGCATTGCGCATGTCATAGGTCGCGCTGATCGGCTCAGGAATCGGAGAACTCAGGATCAACTGCCGCATCTCATCGCGCCGCAGCACCACGTTGTAGACGCCCGCGTTTTTAAGCAGCTCTTCTTCCAGATCCATGTCAATCATGTCATCCGCAAGCAAAGCCAATGAGGCAATCTGCGCCCGCTCAAGCCGCAGCAGCAGGTAATCCTCCCTATAGCGCGCAATCGACGGCACAAAGATCAGGATTTCCGCCAGCATCACAAAGATGACCGTCAGGATCAGGAACCGACCTGAAAGCGTGTTGAGCATGTTTCGCTACCGTTCTGGTTACGGCAGCCAGCGTTGTACCAAGCCAACCACCCGTTTCACCTTAGGATTATCAAACAGTTGCGGCGAGAAATAGGCCCCTGCAACCCGCTTGTTGATTTCGCCCACTGTCGGATAGGGCGACACCATGCCTGCTACCGCGCTCATCTTCAACTTGTTGGCAATCACCAGCGACCACAGATTCACAAGCTCTCCCGCCTGCGGCCCCACAATCGACACGCCCACCGGACGCCCCTTCACCACCATCGCTTTGATCAGCCCGTAGGCATTGCGCTCCGCAATCAGCCGGTCGTTGTGGTGGCTTTCAAACCGCGTCACGGTCAGCTTGTCGCCGTACTGCGCTCGCGCCTCCGCCTCGGTCAGCCCAACCTGCGCCAGTTCGGGGTCTGTATAAGTCGCATAGGGAATGTGATCCGTGCGCGCCTTGGCCGGCAGGCCAAACAACATGGAGCGGATGATCACCCCCGCCTGATAGCCCGCCACGTGGGTAAACTGCGCGCCACCCGCGACATCACCAATGGCATAGACCTTTTTGTTGGATGTCTTCAGCGAGGCATCCACCGAAATTCCCGTTTTGTGGGTCTCAATCCCGGCGGCCTCCAGATTGAGCTGCGCCATATTGGCCTTGCGCCCGACGGCCACCAACAGATGCGAACCGCGGAAGCTGCGCCCATCCTGCGCCTCCACGGTAATCACACCATCGTTCTGCGACACCGCTTTTGCCATCGCGTCTTCGGCAATCTCCACGCCTTCGCCGCGCAGCCGCTCCAGCACAATCGCCGCCATCTCCGGATCATCCCGACCCAACGCCTTGGCGCCTTCGATCACCGTGACCTTGATGCCCAACCGCACGTGCGCCTGCGCCATCTCCATCCCAATGGGACCGCCACCAATGATCAACAGATGTTCCGGCGTTTCCGTCATCTCAAACAGGGTTTCATTGGTCAGGTAGTCGACCTGATCCAACCCGGGAATCGGCGGCACAAGCGGGCTGGAGCCCGTGGCAATCACCACCCGCCGTGCCGTGATCTGATGGTCCCCAGCCTGCACCACCTTCGGGCTGATGAAATGTCCGTATTCCCGGATCACCCGCACGCCAAAGCCTTCAAACCGCTCCAGGCTGTCCATCGGTTCGATCTGCGAAATCACATCCGCCACATGCGCCTTGACCGCGGCATAGTCCACCTGCGACACCTGATCAGACACCCCAAAGGCTTGGCCCTTGGTCTGCTGATGCGCCATCTTGGCGCTCGCCAACAACGCTTTGCTGGGCACGCAGCCAAAGTTCAGACAATCGCCGCCCATCTTGTGGCCTTCCAGCAGCACCACACTGGCACCCATTTGGCTTGCCCCAGCCGCCACAGACAACCCACCAGAGCCAGCCCCGATGACCAGCACATCCGTCTTGATCTGCTCCATGATTTACAGCGCCTCTTTGCCGCGAATGAATTTGAGCACAACCGGCAGGAACGCCAGCGCCGCCAGGCCAAGGATTGGCAACAACACATGTGGCTCAAAGATAATACCCAGATCCGGCGTCTCGCCACGGGCAAACACCTCGCCCAATCCGGCACCGACAGAGGTGTACACCAGCCCGCCGGGAATAATGCCAAGGAAAGTGGACACCACATAACGCCACAGCGACACGCCCACGAGCGCCGGTATCAGGTTGGCCACAAAGAACGGCACCAAAGGCACCAGACGGATGATGAACAGCATCGACCACTGGTTCTCATCAATCCCGTCTTTAATGGCTTTCACCTTGCCTTCGCTGGCATCCATCTTCGCCGCCAACCGGTCACCCAGTCCCCAACGGGCCGCTAGAAATACAACGGTAGCGCCAATGGTCGCTGCCCCGACGTTGAACAACACCCCCGGAAAGGTGCCAAACAAAAAACCGCCGGTTAGCGTCGCTATCGTGGCCCCGGGCAATGAGAACCCCGCAATCACCACATAGATCGCCATGAACACCACCACCGCCAGCGCGTAATGCGCGTCGCGGTAGGCAATCAGCATCTCGCGATTGTCGCGCAAGGCTTCAAAACTCAGGTAGTCGCCCAAGGCATAAGCACCCAGCACAGCCCCAACGACAAGCGCCGCCAGCGGCAGCATACGCGCCCATTTAGATTTGGTTTCTTGCGAGGTATCCGTCACGTCAGACATCTTTGTTCCGTTTTCTTGGTCTTACCTCAACATGGCTGACGTATTGGTAAAACAACAGAGACCTCACGGGCGCTTGATCACGACGCCACGTTTCGTGAGGAATTCTTGGTTAACCGTAACAAAGGCAGGCTCTCCCTTTCTTATTGCGCGCAAAACCACGGTCAAAACACCCTCTTTTGTTTCAGACAGCTATACGCCAAGCACCGCAATTCAATAATCAGGTGAAAGCCACCGCCCGACTGCCAGCGCCAATGTCGCGCTTTCCTCTCACGGCCTTGCCTTTTTGCCAAAAATCGCCCATCTGGCGTTTGACTTATCCGGCAGGCCCGTCTAAAGACCGGTCTTCGAATAGATAGGCTCCGCGAATCTCGCGCCGGGGCCCACTGAAACAACATGACGGAGACGGAGCGATGAAACGCACCTACCAACCTTCGAACCTGGTTCGTAAACGCCGCCACGGCTTCCGTGCGCGCATGGCCACCAAAGCTGGCCGCAAGATACTGAACGCACGTCGCGCACGCGGTCGTAAGTCGCTGAGCGCATAAGCTCTCGACTGCCTGAACCGGCCGTTTAGAAAAAGATGACACCGCCGGAGACACCCAAGGATGACACAGCCACCAACGGGATAACGTATGCGGCGGTTTCCGTTTGTCTGGATAACAAAGAAGAAGCAGCGCTGTCCGTCTTAAAAAAACGCAGCGAGTTTCTCGCCGCAGCCCGTGCCCGCAAGCAGGGCACAAAGGCGATGATGATCCAGGCCCGCAAACGCCGCGACGACGAGGGCATCGATCCTTCGGTGATCCGCGTTGGCTTCACTTGCTCCAAGAAAGTTGGCAACGCCGTCGCCCGCAACCGCGCCAAGCGCCGGATGCGCGAAGTGGCTCGCGCGATTCTTCCAACCTGCGGCCAGGCCGGTTGGGACTATGTTTTGATCGGTCGCAAAGACGAAACCGACAGCCGCAACTTCAAAACCCTGCAAGGGGATCTGAAATGGGCGCTACGTAAACTTCACGCCCCACGCAAGTAAGCCTCTGATGAACCTGAAGCTTTTCGCAGCTTCAAACAGATTGTCTAAAATCAAAGACACTCTGCGCCTTTACCAATTGTATACCAATTATATATCCATCCAGTCGAATGTGTTTCGGGGTGAAACCGTTTAAAAACGGCATGGAGAGGATCAATGAGAGAGACAGTGGTGGTCTCCTTCTCAACAGACGAACGTGACGCGGACCACGTGGCCAGCGCCTTAAAGACGCTCGCTGCGCGCGCCCGCAACATGCCCGGCTGTGTCAGCTACACCGCCACCACAGTCGAAGACGACCCTTCGGAGTTTCATATTCGGCAGAAGTGGGACAATGCCACCTCTTGGACAGAGTACCTGAATTCAGAGGCCCATTTTGATTTCCAAATCGCTGTGTTTGGCATGCTTTCAGACCTCACCATAGTAAAACAGGCCCCCCTGAGGTCGCGCCGAACTCTGTGCCTTGCTCTTGCAAGTTGATTTTCCGCGCAGTACATTCGTTAAGATTGTAGACGCTTTGAGCGCGCGCGTCCAAGAAACTTTCACTGTTAAGTAAAATTTTCAGACGCAAGCTTTGCCCATTACCGCTGCCCGCAAAGAATCGGCAAAGGCCTCTCCATGACCGTCACAATTATGGCGTCCTTTTATCTCGACTCGCCCAACCGCGCCGAAGTGCGCGCGGGATTGTTGCGCCTCGCCCAACGGGTTCTCAACGAGCAAAACTGCCTGCGGTTTGACGTTCACACAGGCACGGGCGATCCGGGGCAGTTCATTCTCTTTCACCGTTGGGAGAGCCGCCGCGACTGGCAGCATTTTCTGAACAGTGACGCGCTACATGACTTTCAAGATCTATTTGAGGATGGGGTCACCGATTTGGTGATCAAAGAACTCACGCCGCACTTTATGCCCTCAGCGGTGCCATCCGTGCACGCACGTTAAGACTTCCGCGTTAACTAAAGGCCCACCTCCCCAATACCGACGTGATACCGACGCAATACCGATGTTCCAAATCGGGTTAATTTCACCCATTTTTACCAAATCGGTACTTCATCCCTCCGGTGCGTCTTGGCACTCCGTCTTAGAGCGGTTAACACGCTCTGACAAAGAGGCCAGCCAATATGAAGACACAAGATATGAACCGCGATTGGATCGCCACCGCCCGCACCCTGTCCCAAGCCCTGCCCTATCTGCAGCGCTATACCGGTGCGACTGTGGTTATTAAGCTTGGCGGTCACGCCATGGGCAGTGACGAAGCCATGGATGATTTTGCCCGTGACGTGGTTCTGATGCGCCAAGTGGGCATCAACCCGGTCATCGTGCACGGCGGTGGTCCGATGATCAATGCGATGCTGGAACGCCTTGAAATTAAATCTGATTTTGTGAACGGCAAACGTGTTACCGACGCCGCTACTGTCGAAGTGGTGGAAATGGTTTTGTCCGGCGTGGTCAACAAGCGCATAGTGCAGGCGATCAACCGTCAAGGCGGCAAGGCTGTTGGCTTGTCCGGCAAGGATGCCAACCTGATCGTCTGTGAGCAAACCAACCCAGACCTTGGCTTTGTCGGCACCCCTGCCGACATGAACCCGGCGATTCTGCACGAACTCTTCGCCAACGACACCATCCCAGTGATCGCGCCTTTGGGGGCTGGTCGCAACGGCGAGACCTACAATATCAACGGCGACACTGCCGCCGGCGCCATTGCCGGTGCGCTGCATGCGGACCGCCTGCTTCTGTTGACCGATGTGGCCGGTGTGAAGAACGGCCAAGGCGAAGTTCTGACAGAGCTAAAAGCTCAACAAATTCGTTATCTTACCGCAGAAGGCGTGATTGCCGGCGGCATGATCCCTAAGACCGAAACAGCCCTTGCTGCCATCGAAAAAGGCGTACGCGCTGTGGTCATTCTGGACGGCCGCGCGCCCAATGCGTGCTTGCTGGAACTCTTCACAGAACACGGGGCAGGGTCGATGATCCGAGCCGATTAACACCGGGCCTTTTCATATTCTGAAAAACAAATACATTGAGAGGCCACCACGAAGGATGCCTCTCAATGCAACACGAGCTTTTGATCCGCCTGAGCGTCTTCTTTGGTCTCTTCATTGTTCTCGCAGGGATCGAAACCTTTGCTCCACGCCGTCCATTAAACTGGTCCAAGTCCCGCCGCTGGTTAACCAACTGGGGGCTGTCCTTTCTCAACACGCTGACCCTCCGCGCGCTGGCCGTCGCCCTGCCATTGCTTGCTGTGGGCGCAGCTTCCGATGCGCAATCCAACGGCTGGGGCCTGATCAACTTTTTGGAGCTCCCCGTCGTTCTCGAATTCGTTCTGGCAATCCTAATCTTGGATTTTGCCATTTGGCTGCAGCACCTTATCACCCACAAAGTCCCACTCCTGTGGCGCTTGCATCGCGTGCACCACGCGGATCCGGACTTTGACGTCACCACCGCCATTCGCTTTCATCCAGTGGAAATCGCGCTGTCGATGGGCCTAAAAATCAGCCTAATCTATCTGTTTGGTACCTCCGCACTGGCCGTACTGGTGTTTGAAATCATGCTCAACGGCACAGCCTTGTTCAACCACGCCAACATCCGACTCCCGGCCAAAATCGACCGCCTGATCCGGCTTGTCTTGGTCACGCCGGACATGCATCGTGTGCATCATTCGGTGCATCGGGACGAGCACGACAGCAACTATGGCTTTGCCCTGTCGATCTGGGACCGTGCGCTGGGAACCTATATCGCGCAACCCCGTGCAGGACATGATAAGATGACCATCGGACTAGAGTGGCAGGACACCCGCCCCACCAAACTTTCCTGGAGCCTGCGCCTCCCGTTCCGCGCAAAATGACTTTGGACGCCATCCAAGCTGCCGCCGCAGACGTGGGTCTGCTCACAATGGGCGCGCTACACGAGGACGGCAAAACGATTGTGCTCTTCGGCACCGGCCCGGATTTCTGGGCCGCGTTTAGCGCATCGCCGGAATGTCTGGACGGCGGCAGCCACCCCGTCGACCGGTGGTCCAAACGGGAGGTCGGCGACCTTGCCCAAACCTTCGACGGCACATGCCAATTCCCCTCCGACGGCCCGCCCTACCCGCCGTTCATCCGTTGGGCCTTGCGCAGCGGACAGTTCTTTCAAAGCCCCGTTGGCATGATGGTGCACCCCGAAGTGGGGCTAATGATCTCCCTACGCGGCGCCCTGATCCTGCCAAGGGAAATCCCATTACCTCAGCAGGATACCCCCTCGCCCTGCCTCACCTGTGAGGCCCCCTGCACCACTGCCTGTCCGGTAGACGCGCTCAGCGCAGAATCCGGATACGACGTCACCGCCTGCCACTCATTCTTGGACACGGACGGTGGCTCCCAGTGCATGTCGCGCGGTTGCATTGCCCGGCGCACCTGTCCACACTCGGACAAAGCCGAGCGCACAGACGCCCAATCCGCATTGCATATGAGGTCCTTTCATCCATGAGCCGTACCCTAATCCTGATGCGCCACGCAAAATCAGGATGGGACGACTTCCTGCAACCAGACCACGCCCGCCCCCTCAACGCACGCGGTCGCACCTCTGCCGCCGCGATGGGCAAGTGGCTCAAGGAGAACAACTATTTGCCTGACGAGCTGCTCTGCTCCACCGCAGAACGCACCCGCGAGACCTATAGCCGCCTCGGCATCACAGCCGCCAAAACCCGCTATGACGATGCCCTCTACCACGCCGGTGCAGACGTTATGCTGCGTGTTCTGCAAACCGCAGAGGCCAACACCATCCTGATGCTGGGCCACAACCCGGGCATCGCCTACTTCGCTGAAATGCTAGCCAAAAAACCAACCAACCACCCGCGATTCAGCGACTACCCGACTTGCGCCACCACCGTATTTCACTTTGGCCTTAACAGCTGGTTCGACGTGAAATTTTCACAAGGCACAGTGGTGGACTTCGCAATCCCCCGCGAAGTCATCGCCGCGCAACCGGACTCCACTTGATCCAACGCATTGCGTAACAGCCTCCTGCTGCCTATCTGCCAAACAAAGCCCACCAAGGAGCCTCTCATGCACCGCCGCGCCTTTCTGCTGGCCGCCGCCAGCCTTCCCCTCGCCAGTCTGCCCGTTATAGCTGACACCTCCACCATCAAGGTTGTGAAATCCCCCACTTGCGGCTGCTGTGGCGCTTGGGAAGACCATCTACGCGCGGAAGGTTTCATCGTTGAAAGCCACGCCATACCGGATGAACAACTCTGGGACATCAAAGCCCGCCTGGGCCTTACCGAAGAAACCTCTTCCTGCCACACCGGCCGGATCGACGGCTATCTGGTCGAAGGCCACGTGCCCGCTTCCGACATCCGCCGCCTTCTTGCCGAACGCCCCAGCGCCCGGGGTATCACTGTGCCGGGTATGTCCATGAGCTCTCCCGGCATGGAAATGGGCGGTGAGGTCGAGCCGTATGACACCCTGCTGATCCATCCGGATGGACGAACGGAAGTGTTTGAAAGCCATAGCTAAACGCAAAAGGCCGGGCAATCGCCCAGCCTTCCTTTTGATTCCTGCTGAGTATCAGTGACCCAAAATCTGGCTCAGGAACAGCTGGGTCCGTTCGCTCTTCGGATTGTTGAAGAACTCTTCCGGCTCGTTCTGCTCCACGATCTGACCCTGGTCCATGAAGATCACGCGGTTCGCCACCTGACGGGCAAAGCCCATCTCGTGGGTCACACAGAGCATGGTCATGCCCTCTTCTGCCAGTTCGATCATGGTGTCGAGCACCTCTTTGATCATCTCAGGGTCAAGCGCCGAGGTAGGTTCGTCAAACAACATGATGCGCGGCCTCATGCACAGTGAGCGGGCAATCGCCACACGCTGCTGCTGACCACCGGAAAGCTGACCAGGATACTTCAGAGCCTGATCCGGGATCTTCACCTTCTCAAGGAAGTGCATCGCGATCTCTTCGGCTTCTTTCTTGGGTGTTTTACGCACCCAGATCGGCGCCAGCGTACAGTTCTCAAGGATCGTCAGATGCGGGAACAGGTTGAAGTGCTGGAAGCACATGCCGACTTCGGACCGGATCTTGTCGATGTTCTTGAGATCGTTAGACAGCTCGGTGCCATCCACGATGATGTCGCCCGACTGGTGCTCTTCCAGACGGTTGATGCAGCGGATCAGGGTCGATTTACCGGAGCCGGATGGCCCCGCAATCACGATCCGCTCACCTTCGTTTACGGTCAGGTTGATGTCGCGCAGCACGTGGAAAGACCCGTACCACTTGTTCATATTGGTGATTTGAATAGCGACTTCGCTGCCCACATGCATCTTGGAGCGGTCGATTTCGCGATCAGACATAAGTTCAGACATATTGTGAACTCCTTCTTAGTGGCCTTTGTGCAGCTTGCGCTCAAGCCACTGGGAATATTGAGAAATGCCGTAGCAGACGACGAAGAACAAAGCGGCGGCAAAGCCGAGCAGTTCCCAGTAAACGCCGTTCCATTCGGTGGAAGCGAGTATCGGTCCGCGGATCATGCCCACGAGGTCGAACATCGAGATGACCGACACGAGGGTTGTGTCCTTGAACAGGCCCACCGCCACGTTCACGATACCCGGAATCGAGATCTTCAACGCTTGTGGCAGGATGATCAAACGCATTGCCTGTGGGTAGTCCAGACCAAGGCTGTCAGCCGCTTCGTACTGCCCTTTTGGCAGCGCGGCCAGACCACCACGCACCACCTCAGCAATATAAGCTGCCGAGAACAGTGTGATCATGATCACAACCCGCAGGAACAGGTCTACGGTCGCATCAGGCGGGAAGAAGTAGGACAGCATAACCGACGCCACAAACAGCAGCGTGATCAGCGGCACACCCCGCACGAATTCGATGAAGACCACGCAGATACCTTTGATCAGCGGCATGTCGGACTGACGGCCCAGCGCCAAGGCGATGCCAAGCGGCAACGACAGGGACACACAGGTCAGGCCCAGCATCATGTTCAACATGAACCCACCCAAATCACGGGAAGGCACAGCCAGCAGAAGGGCATTATCAGACGCGCCGTCAGGGATCAAAAAGCTTCCGAGTGTCCATACGATCAACGCGATCACAATCGCGCCGAAGAAACCCAGAGCAAAGTTGCTGCGTACAAAGATTTGGAAGAACCCACCGGCCACAACAAAGCCCACCAGCGCAACCAGAGGTGCGAGGATGGTGCCGCCCCAGATCAGCCAGAAGGACACAAATGGGTACAGCGCAGTGAAGATCAACAGCTTGCGCGGCAAATCAAAGAAAAGCACTGGCGCAATCGCCACCAGCATCAGCAGGAAGGCAACGTTTGGACGCCAGTATTCTTCAGCCGGGTATTTGAACCCATAGATCAACTGGTTCCAGCGCTCGGTCAGAACCGAGAAACACGCACCGGTTTTGCCCTGCAGGATCTCACGACATTCTGCCAACGACGATGTTGTCCAGATACCGTTCAAAATCCACGGCAGCGTGCTGGAGAGGATCATATAAATGAACCACAGCGCCAACAGAGTCAGGATGCCGTTTGGTAAGGAGGAAAACAGGTTCTCCCGCACCCATTTCACAACTCCGGTTTCGCGCGCGGGGGGCGGGCTCTCCGGGATGACTTCGGTCGCCACAAAGGCGTAAGAGTTATTCTCTTGACCAGCCATGTCTCAGCGCTCCTTCAACTTAACGGATGCGTTGTAGACGTTCATTGCCATCGAGATCAGCAACGACGCGGTGAGATAGAACAGCATCAGCAGCAGCACGCATTCAATCGCGCGGCCTGTCTGGTTCAATGTAATGCCGCCAAGCGTTGCGGTGATGTCCGCATAGCCCACAGCAATCGCCAGAGACGAGTTCTTGGTGATGTTCAGATACTGAGAAATCAGCGGTGGAATGATCACGCGAAGTGCCTGCGGCAGGATCACGAGGTTCATCACACGGCGCGGACGCAGCCCCAGAGCTGAAGCCGCTTCAGTCTGGCCTTTAGACACAGCCTGAATACCGGCCCGTACGTTTTCCGCAATGAACGCACCGGTGTAGATCGACAGCGCGAACCACAGTGCGATCAGCGGACCACCAACTTTGATGCCACCTTTGAAGTTGAAGCCTTTCAGCTCCGGCACTTCCCAGGTCAGCCCCATGATGAACATCAGCGCGATGAAAGGCACCAGCCATATCGCCAGGTTGGTCCAAAGAGTCTTTGGGCGCACACCGGTGTCCGCCTGAATGTTCGAGGCACGGTGGTTTACAGCACGGGTTGCATACCACGAACCACCTGCCACCAGCAGAACCAGAAGCCAGTTCAGCGTGGCATTTCCAAACAAGCCACTCTCAAAGAACGGCATTGGCACGTAGATGCCGCGGTTGGTGAAGGCAAAAAGGTCAAGAACCATGCTGGAGGTCGCATTGTCACCACGGAACTCCCGTGGTCCTGGCAACACCGCCGTCATGATGGTGAAGATGATGATAATCCAGATCAGCACCGGAATGTTCCGGAAGATCTCAACATAGATCGCCATCAGCTTGGACACGATCCAGTTGTTGGACAAACGCAGAACACCTGCGATCACACCAAAGATGGTCGCGGTGACACAGGCCAGGAAAGCCACCAGAATGGTGTTGAGAACACCCACAAGCGCTGCGCGCGCATGGCTGGATTGGCTGTCGTATTCGACGAGACGCTGGTTAATATCGTAACCAGCTGGATCGCCAAGGAAACTGTAGGAAATATTAAGGCCGGCGGCCCGAAGGTTCTGGATAAGGTTGTTGCCCAGATACCAAATCGCCAGCGCCAGAGCGACGGCTGCAATTGCTTGGAACGTCAACGAGCGATAACGCGTATCGTTGATCAGCATAGACAGCCGGAACGACTCCTTGGGAGGGTCGGTCAGAGTAGTCATAAAGGATCTTCCCCGTTCGTCGGCCGGTTATTGTTTGGCGTCGTTGCGCCGTGGCCGATTATTGTTGTGGGTCTTCAATGCGAAAAGGGCGCGGTATGTACCGCGCCCTTTCCGTGATGTGTTTAGCGGAAGGGCGGGGAGTAGATCAGGCCGCCGTCAGTCCACTGAGCGTTCAGGCCACGGGCCAAACCGATCGGAGTGGACTCACCGATGTTGCCTTCAAACAGCTCACCGTA
>Ga0189275_100273_pt1 | contig 38845 bp, 28 predicted proteins | sample N19A6minimetaG_FD_130329 | JGI IMG/M metagenome (GOLD analysis project Ga0189275, IMG submission 130329) | Marine microbial communities from the Costa Rica Dome - N19 A6 mini metaG | ecosystem: Environmental > Aquatic > Marine > Oceanic > Photic zone | place: Costa Rica: the Eastern Pacific...
CTTGCTATCGCTTCTCTTTCTTTCGCTTGTGCTTCGGTTACTGACGCCAGCTTAATTGACGATGACAACAACGAACCTGCTATCGAATCTCCGGCTCCTGTTGATGCTACGTTCGACGGAACAGATCCTGAGCCTATCATCATCAAACCTAAAATGTGATTAATTAGGCTATCAATTTTAGTATAAGAGTTTTATAATCCGTAAATAAATCTCGTATATGATCCTCTTAGTGCTACTATTTAGCTTGCTTATACCATCAGATTCTGTAGATCCTTATTCAGAAATTACAGATCAGGTTAATTTTTATTTGGATGGTTTTGAAAAGGATGTAGATAAAGATTTGAATTTTTGGGGAATTAACGAGCTCTACTCCTCAAATTGTGGTCAACATAAAATTGTAAGTCGCATTTTATCTCGGTCTGGTTTAACCACTTTAAAAGAACCCTTTTTAAAATATACTTGTGTCTCGGAAGACAAAGAAGATTCTTTAAAGTTAGAAAGGTTAAAATTTTATGCTATTCAAACAGGTTCCTTTGCAATAGCAACACATTATCTTACTCAGAATGAAACTGAGTCTGATTTAGATAACTTTTATTCTGATTTTCTCGAGATCTGGGATGATTCTCTTTCCTCTGCTGAAAAAGATTTTTTCCGAAAAGTTAAAAATCGAAACCAGATTTCATTCAATTCTATCAACTCTGGTAATAAGTCTTTTCTATATTATTCTATAGTATTTAGCGACTATATTCATAAATATCAAACAAGTAATGATCTTTCGAATCTTTTAAAAACATTGCTTGAAGAAAAAAAGAATAATGCTTCCAATTTCCAGCTTTCGATACTTAATTTTAGTATGCTTAAAGTCGCATATGAATCTAATCGTTACTCTTTTATATATTCCATTTTTAAAGATTTGATTGAGTCGAATCATTATCCAAACTCACAAAAAAAGGTTGGTGTCTTTAGTGGCTTAGATTATGCTTTAAGTATTTCTGGAAACTATTCTGAATCACTTTATTTACAAAGATATATTCTTCTTCCTCTAGCCGAGCACTATGATTTAAAGACCCGATTTGATTACCTACTTCTTCAACAAGGTGCAAATCTTTATGAATTGGGTAAGTTTATCGAAGCAAAAGATATTCTAGAAAATTTATACAACGATCCCAATTCTTCAATCCCAAAATCTCTGTTATTCAATAATCTCTCGCTTTGCTATCGAAAACTCGGAGAACAGAATAAATTCACCTCATTTCTATTACAAGCTATTCAAGAAGTTGAAAATAATAAATCTGAAAATCCTAATTACTATGAAGTAAAAATGGGGTTATATCGAAACCTTTTTGTTTATTATAACTCGATAGGCGACTCATCAAATGCAATCTCATATATAAATCGTGCCAGGAAACTATCCGAAGATCAAAATGATGAGAATGAGCTCTCAGCTATTCATTTGTATCTAGGAGATTATTATTGGGAAAATTATAAGGATTCAAAAAAAACGCTTGAGGAGTATAATAAGGCAGAGCAGATTTTGCAAAGTATCGAGAATTATCGCAGAAGCATAGCTGTACTTCTGAACAAAACCTCTGTTTATATAGAAATTGATTCGTTAGAAAAAGGCTCATCAATGATTGAAGAATTGCGCTCAATTGCATCTAGTAGTTCTAATACCCCTTTATTTATTCAAACTTTGATTTTTGAAGGGAAAATAGCTTCCATTGAAAATAATTTCTCAAAACTTGACAGTGTGATTGCTGAAATAAATAATTACACGTTAGAAGATTTAGACTTCGAAGCCTTGGTAGAGTATCACAATTTAGTAGCAACATTTTTGCATAAAAAAGGAGAAGACCGTAAGGCTTATGCATATTTCGAGCCGATATTAAATCAAGTTATTGACCGAGCTAGAGGAAGCGTCGAGTCGCAATCCGGGTTCTGGACAGTCGAAGATGTTTACTTAGATTCTTTTGAGCTCATGATTTCAATTTTATCAAACTTAGGGCATACTCAGCAGGCAATTGCTTATCTAGATAAATTAAAAACAATCAATGACGCCTCTTTTTATAACAACCCTCTCTTAAAAGCTAATAAACTTACAGAAAAGGAACTTGCTGAAGAAAAGAAAATCGGCACTCAAATTCTGAGTTTAAGAAATGAGTATTTAAGTGCAAACGAAGCACAAAAATCTTTATTGAAAACTGAAATTGACAAGCTTTCTGCACAACGACAATTGATAACTAACAAATTGAAAATCAGCCATAGTGAAAAAGCCCTTCCTATCTGGAAGTTACAACAACAGATGACTTCCGAGGAACTAATCCTTCACTACACGGAATTAAATGATAAGCTGTATGTGAGTTCTATTTCTAAAACTTCATCAGAACTATCCATCTTGGATATTACAGATGAAGTAGATTCGCTATTAGATTATACGGCCAATCAATTAGCTAAAGGAAGTACTTCACTCGTCGATCTTTTTAAAGTGTATAATTTTTTAAACCTAGAAAATTCTCTCTCGAATTCAGTTACACATATCACCGTTATTCCTGATAATGATTTATATAGAATCCCTTTAGATATTCTTCCTTCTGGCAAACCTAATTCTTCGTCTAGCTTTGGGAGCTCTCGATACTTAATTGAAGATTATACATTTAATTATTTCACTTCATTGCAAGATTATGCCAAAAATAGCCATAATACCACTTCTTCTTTTAGTAATGATTTCTCAGCTTTTGCAATTTCATACTTTGATGATTTTGAGATAAAAAAACTTCCTTCTTTGCCTTTTGCAACTCAAGAAGCACAAAATATTCAAGAAGTACTTACTCAGTTTAACAAAAAGAAAATATTTACAGGAAATAACGCGACGGAGGCAGCCTTTCAGAAACAACTTTCTTCCTCAAAAATATTACATGTAGCTACCCATAGCGAAGTTTCAGAACAAGACCCTTTATTCTCAACGATCTACCTAAAATCTTCTAAAAATAGCGGGAGCGAAGGAGACGCATTGTATGCGTATGAGCTATTTGATCATCAACTGAATAACGATCTTATTATGCTTAACTCTTGTAGTTCTGGAACAGGAAATTATCTTCAAGGAACCGGTATTATGGGAATAAGTCGCGCTTTGAGATACGCAGGTGCCAAGAGCTTAGGATTAAATCTTTGGGAGGTAAATGATAAGATCGCTTCTGAATTTGCCTCTAGTTTTTATGAATATTTAAATGAAGGTTACTCTAAAACTGAAGCTATAAGATTTGCGAAAATAAATCAGATAAATGCAGGAAGTGCCGATCCTCATTACTGGGGGGCCTATACTATTATTGGTAACCCAGCTCCAGTATTAAAAAAACCTACAAATGCACGATTTCTGCTTCCCACATTTGTAGTTGTAAGTTTATTAATTGGTTATAGAATTAGAAAAGAATCTGAAGCCTGATTTATAATTTTCTATTCTTCATCCATTGCATTAAGTGCATCTATGTAACTTTTAGCAATGCGACTGTATTGGCGATCTAAATCATAGGTTGACTGAAATGCAGATTTAGCATCAGTTAACTGGTCAAGTTGAAAATAAGAATTACCTAATAGCCAGTAACCTTTTTCCATAATACTTTCAGGTATGTCTTCTTGATTAATAACTGTGGTGAAATTTATAACTGCTTCATTGTATTCACCTAAGTTATAATGTATAGAACCCAATGTAATTGAGAACTCAGCTATTAATGTAGGATCGTCTTCATTTTTCAATTCATCACTCAAAAGTTCTTTAGCTTCTGAAGTATTTCCATCCGCAGCTAGTTGAATTGCTCTTTTGATCTTATCATTTGTAATATTAGCAGAAACACCTACATCACTTCTGACAATATCTAATCCAATTTCTTCTATCGGAGACACTGATGTCGAATTGCTTGAAGAGTAATTCATTACACCTAGCACACCTACAAAGATTACTACAGCTGCCGCTGTTACATACCCGGCATACTTTCGAATTTGATTTGCAACTGTTGGCTTGGTTTTCTCTTTCTTCTCTTCAATTATAGCTTTTAGATTGGCAACACTTTTCATGTAATCCAAATAATAACTATCCTGAATTAACTCGCTCCACAAATCATCGACCTGCTCTTGAGATAGCTGCCCGTTTAGGTAAAGATCTATTTTTCTCTCGAGTTCTTTGTTTAAATTATTCTGAATCATTTGTTTGTTTTTTAAATGCTGAAATGTATTTACTTCTTTTCTAAAAAGTTAAATATTTCATTGTGGTTTTGTACCATTGAACGGAAAATCTGTTTCCTTTGGTTACAAGAGCATCCAAATAATTGTTTGTTACAGCTGTAACCCTAATAAAAGATTAGAAAATCTTAATAAATAAACTGTTATTCGAAACATTTGTCAAATAAACATTCTATTCTTAAGCAAGATAAGCTTCAAATTTTATAAGAGTCGCAATCATGTTCAATAATACTTCGCTGTTTTTAAGTATCTCAACACTATTATTATTAATATCCTGTGAAAGGAAAAAATCAACAGAAATGGTTGTTTCCGGAAGCATAGATTACGTTGGAAATGCAACGATAAAAATTGCGCCCATTCCACTGCATTATAAATATTCTCCGGAAGAAGAATTTGTTGTAACACCAAATGAGGACGGCTCTTTTAGTTTAAATATAGCAATTACGGACACGGACAAATTGGTTTTTTCAATTGATGACGCATCCTTTCTTTTAATTGCCGATGGCGATGATGACTTAAATTTGGTAATTAATCGTGCTGCCTTCCCTCTTGAGATCGATATTATGTCTAAGCATTCAACAGACTATACCTCTTACCAAACCTATTTGAAAGAAACAGACGGATTGGATAAAAGAATAGAAAAAGAGATGAATAACTACAAAGCTGGTTTAAACAATTCTGCTATTGAATTAAGTAAACAAAAGATATCAATTGCTGAAACGCATCTCTCTGAAACTGCTTTTGAAAACCTTCTAGCTAAAGCAAAAGGTGAGCTTGTGGTGAATAAAATTAAATCCATTGAGTACCGGCTGAATAACGAAGATTTTAACGCTAAAGAAGAGCGGATTGCTGTTTTGGAAACAGCTAAAAATGATGGGTTTTTCACTTTAGAGTCTCTTGAAGCTCAAAGAGCTGGAATCAGAGATGTATCACATTATTATGCTCGAACTTTCGGCATTTATGATAGCGTAACTCAAGATTTTGGAAAAGAGTTGGCAGAATACGATATCAAGAGAATTGCTTATGAAGAATTAAATGAAAAGCGTCTTCAAGTTTTAGATTATATCGAAGACAAAAAAGCTTTAGCTTATGCAAAACTCTTTTTAGTTGCTGAGCGTATTGGAGAGTTAGAACTTACTGTTGCGGAACCTAGCTATAGAAAATATTTAAACGACTATTCTGAATTTACTGAATACACCGATTTCCTAACTTATTTCTACAACGAAATTAAATCCGTATCGCCAGGGGAACCTGCTATTCCTTTCTCATTAGTAGATGAAAATGGAGTTACCCATACTTTGGAAGATTATAAAGGGAAATATGTATTACTCGATTTTTGGGCGGGCTGGTGCCAACCTTGTTTAGATGAGTTTCCAGTAATGCGAGAAATTTATAACGACTTTAGCCGAGAAAATTTCGAAATTCTTGGTATATCAACAGAAATTGATAGAGCCGTTTGGGAAACAGATATTGCTAAATTTCAAAATCCTTGGCCACAATTATATGGCGGAAATGGATTCGACCAAGAAACATTTAAGGCCTACAAAGGCGGTGGGATTCCATTTTATATTTTAGTGGGACCTGATGGAAATATTGTACGCTATAATGATATTAGAGCTACATTTAACCTAAGAGAAGTATTAAACGACCTTATAAATGAATAAACAATCAATTTTTATAGTAGGATTAACTGCACTTATCCTACTACTGACTAGTGCCTGTACAGAAACATCAAAGCAAAAAGAGGAAACCACTTTTACTGATAAACAGCTCGGGCAAATGTTGGTGGTGGGTTTTCGAGGAACTAAAGTTAATTCTGAAAGTTTAATTGTACAGAATATCAAAAATTATAACATAGGTGGTGTTATACTCTATGACCTTGATTTTGAACTGGAAGAATTCGGAAGAAACATATCCGACCCTGATCAACTTTTAAAGCTCAATACCGCTTTGGTTGGATACTCTTCTACCCCACCGATTATTTCAGTTGAAAATGATGGAAGCCTTCAATCTCCGCTAAATGATTTATACTCTGAATGGAATAATATCTTTCAAAACAATCAATTCTCTGACACTAATCAAGTAAAAGAATACGCTCGTAATTTTGCCCAGGAATTTATGGTTGTTGGTTTAAATTCAAATTTCCATCCCCGACTAGACCTTAAAACCCCAACAAATAATGCTCCGGTCCCCGGGCTGATTTCTCAGAACCCTGAAAAAACAACGGAGATAGCAAACCTTATATTAGATGAGTATGACACAGAAAAATTATTGAGTGTGCCAAAATACTTTCCCGGTTACAGCTCGGATTATCATCCAAGAGATTCAATTGATAACATTTCACAAAACTGGACTGAGCAATTTCTTATACCATATAGAAATCTGTTTGATACACGTGCAATTGGAGGGGTTCAAATTTCCCACAGCACTAATACAAATATAGATGCTGACTGGCCCGGAAGCCTTTCTCATAAAACCGTATCGGGATTGCTGCGGGATTCGCTCGGCTTTGAAGGTGTTGTTTTCTCGGATGATTTACAGAAACCCATTATCACTTCAAATTTTGACCTAGAAACTTCCATTGAAAAATCTATCAATGCCGGGGTTGATATTCTGGTGTTTGGAAATAATCATCAATACGATGCGGAAATAGTTTCTAAAGTGATTCAAATTATTCAAAAACTATTACGGGAAGGTAAAATTCAGCCTGAAACAATTCAATCAGCACTTGAGCGCATTGACCAGTTAAAACAAGATGTAATTGCAGAACTATGTACATGTCTGACTACGTAACAAAAACTGCTGATTTTGTCCGAAATAAACTTGAGGGAGAAGGCTCAGGTCATGATTGGTGGCATATTCTTCGGGTTTGGAATATGGCTAAAGAATTAATCGACAAAATTGAAAAACCTGTAGACATTCTTGTTGTTGAGTTGGCCGCCCTTTTGCATGATATTGCAGATCACAAGTTCCATGATGGAGATTTAACTGTTGGACCAAAAGTAGCCACTGAATGGTTACAATCTCTTAGAGTTGATGAAAAAGTCATACAGCATGTTTCTGAAATAATCACAGATCTTTCTTTTAAAGGAGCCGATGTAGAAACACCGATGAAAACTATCGAAGGTGAAATTGTTCAAGATGCAGATCGCCTCGATGCCATCGGGGCTATCGGAATTGCACGAGCCTTTGCTTACGGCGGGCACAAATCCCGAGAGCTATATAATCCGGAAGTAAAGCCAACTATGCATTCAAATTTTGAAGCATATAGGAACGATACCGGGCATACTATTAATCATTTTTATGAAAAGCTTTTTCTGTTAAAAGACCGAATGAATACAGATGTTGCCAAAGAAATTGCCAAAGAACGACATACCTTTATGGAGCTTTATGTATCTAGGTTTTTGCAAGAATGGGATGGAATTTTATAGCATATCGGAATGTATTTATTTGATGAGTGTTAAACTTTTAGTTAGCGTTTGGCCTAGAGCTTGAAGTTTATAGAAATACACGCCGGAAGACATCGAAGTAGCATTCCAAGAAACCTTATAATTTCCTGAAGTTTTATATTCATTAACTAACTCGGTAACAAGCCTTCCTGTTATATCATACACTTGAATTGAAACTTTGCCCGGTTTATCTAGGCTATAAGCAATTGTTGTAACCGGATTAAAAGGGTTTGGGTAATTCTGCTTTAGCGTTACAAAACTTGGAACATCTGCTATCAATTCGTCTTCATTGCTAACCATTACATCACTATTAGCAACACCCGGAGTACCATTACCTGTTGACGCTGCCCAATTCTCACCTTTCGAATTATCAAAACCGGGGTTTGTAAGCGATAATGTAGCTCCTAATCCGTCTGCTTCAAGCGGCCATGGAGCTTTATCGTTATAAGTTAATTCATCAACAATATTGTCAGAATCGTCGAATAAACGCACTAATTCACCATCTCCAGATAAACCAAAATCCATATCACCTATTGTATTTGATACAGTAGGGAACAAATCTTCAAACAAAGTATTATCTCTGGTTAATACTAAATAAGAATTTGAATTTAAGATAGTTCCTGATGGAAATACAAATTTATGAGCATCATCTGAATCCGAAAAATACCATCCTGATATATCTATATTTTGATCTGTATTATTATAGAATTCTATCCAATCTTCAGGATCAAAATCATCGGCTGATCTATAGTTTATTTCGTTGATTACGATTCCGGTGTTATTAATTTCATTTCTTTTAAAGCGTGCAGTAAGTGATGTATTCTCCGTAATCACTATATCTTTTGAACTTTCTGAACCATCCAAAGCACCACTCCATCCATCAAAAGTATATCCAGGATTTGCTACAGCTTTTACATTTGCAGGAAGAGAACTATAAATAACCCCGTATTCCAATTCATCAGACCTAATATCTTCAATATAAACTTGTCCGGCTTCGGCAGGTTGCACCTTAGTTTCCAAACTATTTAATCTATTCAGCTTGAAATAATTCTTTACATGAGATCTAGCATAATCTGCTCTTTCATTGATAAAATTATCGATTACACCCAGATGCTTTTCCCAATTCATATTTGAACCAAGTCGTAAAGATTTAGACCATCTTCCCATGTGCCTCGGTATTTCTGATTCAATCAATTGGGCTGTGCTATCTATAAAACTCATCATTCTTGATGGCTTAAAAGTAGTATGGATGTGCATACTATATCGTTGAATAAATTTGTTTTCGAAGTCTTGGTTTGTTAATAAGCTCCTAAATAAAAATGTTGACCGGTTTGAACTTTCATAGTAATCTTTACCATCCTTTATTTCATCCTCAGTCCACACTCTATTAAGTTTTTCAATCATGTTTGTATTGTAAACTCCTCTCGAATGACTTCCCATCGACATGTCCACATCATATAATAGCCATTTCCATTTTTCACCTGGAATTTGAGGTTTCCAGAAAATGATATTACCACTTGGCCAGTCTCCATTTGCCCAGTAGATTTGTGCAATGTAATAGTCTATAAATTGATCAATATCCATTTGATCAGAAACCCATGCATAATTTTCTGAAATGCTTAAGTTGTTGTTCTCAATAAAATCAATCATTGCGTCATAATGATCTGAACTACCTTCTTTCACATTTCCGCTTCTAGTCAGAATATCAATTTCATCTTCATCGAAACCGTAATTCGACTCCAAAAAATCTTCATTTTGCTTTTCACGAAGCATGTGAATTCCCCAATATTCCCCATTTATAAATACTGCAACCGGCTTAAATGCTTGATAACCAAGATCCATTCGGCCTCTTACTATCGACTGAGCAGCAGCATTTCTAATCATAGCTCGGTACCAATCTTGACCGCCACTTCTAAGCGCTAACCGGTCAAACTCTGTAATTGGTTTATCTTCAAAAACTTGATAATTCAACTTACTAAACCCATATTCACTTCTGAAATATATGTCCAAAGATTTTTGATCGTATAACCGAGTACATCCTCCTCCTATTTTAATACCCGCTTTCACTGAAAACCCTTTGTCTCTTTCTTTCTCAAAAAAATCCATGTGAACAGGTCTTTCCCAATCTTGATTCCAGTTTTTAGGCGTACTTCTGCAATACCCGGAAATTCCATTTGTACCTTCAACATAAATACCCTTCTCATCAGAAAACAGATTATCAGGATCCGTTGTTAATGCCAAAACAGGTAGATTTGTAGTTTCATTGATGAAATAAGTTTTAATTATTTCATTTGTGTCAGCAAAGTCAGATGAATAGCTAGCTAATCTTAATACAGAAGTCTCATGCAAAACTAGTGATTCCTCACTCAACAAATTAGAAACACCGGGGACCGATCCATCTAACGTGTAATACACTTTAAGTGTATCGGGAAAAGTCTGTATTTGAACAATTAATGAGTCTGTATAAAATCCGCTTTTCTTATCAACGGTTATAGATTGTGCATGCGTCTGTTCAAAAGCTATTACAAAAACCCAGATTAGCAAAATCCAATTTTTTGTAGCTTTAGTTTTCTTGTTCATAAAGAGCGAGTATATTTAAGACAACTTCTGACGGGTTGTCGGTGCTGATTTTTTAATCTAATAATATATATAAACTAATGTATACGAACGACTTCTATATACAAGCCTTTACATCTGCTAAAGAAATTATCTCTGATTTAGTAGCAAATGTTGATGATCGCATGTTTAATACTCCACCGGCTGAGAACAAATGGTGCATTGGGGAAATTATTAGTCACTTAATACAAACAAACAAAAAATATTTAGAAGTACTTGAGGATAAAATTCTTGGCGACACTTCAGGTTTAAAAAAGGGTAACGGACCCTATAAACACCCAATTCATCTTCGATGGTTTATAAAAGTGGTAAGTCCTGAGTTCAAGAAAGCAGTTCCAACTCTCCCACCCTTTGAACCAATAGCGATAAAAGACCTCAATAAATCTCAACTTCTTGAAGAATTTAAAGCCATTCAAGATCGATATCTTGCTATTATTTCAAAAGCTGAAAAAGAAAACCTTCATCTTGGAAAAATTAAAGTCGGAAACCCAATTTATCCTTTTATAAAGATGAGTGTAAGCGCATGCCTTGCTGTTAACGAAGCGCATCAAAGAAGACATTTTCAACAAGTTGAAGATATTTTGGCTCAATCCTGACGGTTTCTTTTTTTCTCCGGATATCTATCATATGGAAATAGAAACAAGCCGTAAGGTTCGTGACCTTTTTTGCCCACATCCTGATGATGGCGTTGATGTGCTCTCCTTACCAATTTCATAAACCAATTATCTGTCTTAAATGGCAGAAACCGTTTGTGTGTAAATAAATCATGGATTATAAAATAGAGTAATCCATATAACGCAATTCCGGATCCTAATCCAAAGTGAGGTGTAATCAGTATCGTGTCGACTCCGGTTATTATCAACCATATGGAAACTCCTGCAAATACAAGTGAGAAAATATCATTCCATTCAAATATCCCATGATTTGGGGTATGGTGTGATTCATGAATATTCCATAAAACTCCATGAAATAACCAACGATGAACGCAATAGGAAATGATTTCCATCCCCACAAAGCCTAGTAATATATAAGCCGCTAAGACCATCGATATCGTTTGTTATTCTCTATTTGTTAGTTTCTTTAAAACTAATCAAGATTGAGTAAATATCATTCAAAAAACTATAAAATTTCTAGAAATGATTTTGTCTTGGAGTAATTCTTTACATATAATGCACATATATTATACACATCAAAAAACTCCTAATGAAGAGCATAGAAGCACAAAAGAGTACTCCCGATAACGCACGAACAGGACAACTGGAATTAGCTCGTAAAATGGAAACAGGATTTCCTTCGCCAGCTTCTGATCATTTAGAAAAAGCATTGAATTTAGAAGATTTGGTGGTTTTTCGTCCATCCGCCACATTTTATGTAAGAGCACAAGGAAATGCGATGGAAAAATCAGGAATACATGACAAAGATATCTTAATTGTTGATCGCTCTATTACAGCAAAACACGGACATATCATTATAACTTCAATTGAGGAAGAGCCATCTATCCGAAGATTTGTTCGTCAAGGCTCTCGTATTTTTCTGGTTTCTGATGACGCTCAACTTAAACCCATTGTTGTTTCTCGAGGAACAGATTGGACTATCTGGGGAGTAGTTACGCATGTAATTCATAAATTTAAAATTGAGGAAGGCACATGAAATCAAGCAGCACTAAAAAATCACCAACTGCTTACGCAATGATAGATTGTAATAATTTCTATGCTTCCTGCGAACGCGTTTTTGATCCTACATTGCTTGGCAAACCCATTGCTATCTTGTCAAATAATGATGGTTGTGTAATTGCTCGTTCTCAAGAAGCCAAAGATGTTGGTGTGCCAATGGGAGCTCCGGAGTTCAAATACAGGAAGTTCTTCAAAGAACATGGCGTGATTATAAAATCGTCTAATTACGCTCTTTATGGAGAAATGTCAGATCGCGTGATGGATATTTTAAACCAATTATCCCATAATATTGAAGTCTATAGCATTGACGAAGCCTTTGCACTGGTTTCTACAAATATTTTTGATGACTTGAATGAATATGGTCGTTATATCAAAAATACAATCCAAAAATGGACGGGACTTCCCGTTTCAGTTGGTATAGCTTCCAGTAAAACGCTAGCAAAAATTGCCAATGGCATTGCCAAGAAAAAAACTGCCTTCAATGGCGTTCTGGCTTTTTCTAATGAAGACCAAATAGATACTCATTTAGAAGACCTTCCTATTCAAAAAATTTGGGGAATCGGAAGTGGTATGACTGTTCGATTGAACCGATATAACATCAACACCGCCTTAGATTTAAAGCGAACTATCAGCAATAAAAAATGGGTACGCAAAAATTTACATGTCACTGGTTTACGAACTGTTTTAGAATTAAATGGAATGCCTTGCATACAAATGGGAGAAGCTCTTGATAAACGCAAGGGCATTTTAACTTCGCGAATGTTCGGAAAACCAATTTATGAACTACACCATTTGCAAGAAGCTGTTTCCACTTATGTATCGAGAGCAGCAGAAAAACTTCGTGCTCAGGAATCGGTAGCCTCTCTTCTTCATGTTACCTTGATTGGAGATAAATATTCCAATTTGAAAGGACAGTACAAATATTCTGCCGGAACATCTTTGAAAGTACCCACAGCTCATACTCCAACATTAATCCATTTAGCAAAAACACTGGTCAGTCATCTGTATTTAGAAAACACGAAGTACAAAAAAGCCGGGGTTAGTTTAACCGGAATTGTACCAAACACAGAAGTTCAAATGGATCTTTTTGATCCACATTTATATACACAACAGCAATTTAAGCTGATGAAATGCCTTGACCACATCAACTCCAAATTTGGGAGGAATAAAGCTGCTTTTGCATCCACCGGATTGCACAAGGAAAAAAATCACCGAAATAAGTGGTTAATGAATCAGAACTATCTCAGTAATCGCTACACCACCCGTTGGGATGAACTGATGGTTGTGAAAACTAATTAATGAGAGTTCGGTTAATACCTACATTTGCGAGCAGATTTGAGTAATAGTTTTTTAAAATGAAATCTTATGCGAAGCAATCTCCGAAAACAACTCCAAATGATGAGATTGCTTCGGAATGTTTACACATTGAGCTTAATCTGGACAGTTTCTCCTCGCAAATGGAAGCTTTTATATAAACCTCACTTCCAGTAAGAACTTCTTACAACATCTCCCTGCGTAATCCTATCCACAACACTCATTCCTTTCGTTACTTCTCCAAAAACAGTATATCGCCCATTTAAGTGAGGAGCCCAAACATGCATAAAGAAATATTGGCTTCCTTCTGTATCAGGACCAGAACTTGCAACACCTGCCATTCCACGAAAATAATGTGTGGCACTTGCTTCCGTAGGAACGGTATAATCCGGTCCGCCAAAACCACGCCCGGTTCCTACATCTCCGCCTTGAATAACAAAATTTGATACTACACGATGAAAAGCAACCCCGGAATAATGTCCGTTAGTAATAAGGCTATCCATTCCAGAAATAGTAGCCGGAGCGGTTAACACATCAAGTGTAATTTCGATGTCTCCTTTTTTAGTTTCAAGAACCCACACAGGGTTTGGCCCAAGATCGGCAAGGCGATCCCAGTCAGGAACTTTGAATGTAGTAGGAGCTAAAGAATCATCAATAAACGACCAATCCTGAGAGATTAATCCTTGTTTAAGATCATGAGATGCATTTTTATAAATCTCAGAAATAATAGGTTCTGAACTTTCTTCGAATCTGTTCTTCAAAATTGTAGCTACAGATCTAAATACATTTATATCATCCACAACTGACTTATCATTTATCAACTCTACTAAGCGAGGGAAGTCGCTCTCTGTTACCACTTCTTCATCAGAGTAAAGAGCTTGTAACGTAAATGCATACTCTCCTTTTTCTAAAGCAGAAAACAGAGCTTCTTTTACAATTTCCTTCCTTTTTTGTGATTTCAAGTCTTCATCAGCATTAGCCCAAAGGTTATTTAATTCTGTAAGAAGAGCGCTGTACAATAATCCTTGTGAACTATCTATATCAGCCATCAAGTAATCAAAAAGTTTAGATTCATCCCACACTTTTTTCAATGCCGCGTACCGCAGAGGTTGTAAATACGGATCTTCGGTTCCTATTGAAACAAGATCATCAACATAGTCTTTAGCTTTTGGCGAAGTGTTGAATCCTGCAAGTCTCACATGATCTTCTACTCCTCTGTTTAAGGCGGTTTCATTGAGTATCGAATTGTCTAGTTCTTCTGCATACTCTTCTTTTCTCGAAATAGTTCTCAACGCCTGAATAACTACATTTGGGTTTTTATGATATAAAAATGCATTGAGAGCTACAGGTGCGTAAGAATCATTTTCCTCATTCTGAGCAATACCTTGAATCATCTCTATAGCAAGCTGCACATCTAGACTCATAAAATCTTCATCTGCAAAGTGATGGAACACCAATCCTGAATAATCCTTTATTAATAAGGCTGAAATATATCTATCAGGTCCCATTTCAGAGGGATAAAAATCCTGCCATAATTCTATCAACTTATCAATGGCTTCTGGGGCTAATTTTTGTTTTTCTGGATTGTTTCGGGTCCTGTAAAAACCATATAAATATCCTTGGCTTGCTTTCGAATTCGTGGAAGTTAAAGCTCTTTCAATAATCTGAATTTGTTGCTCCGTAGTCGATTCAACATTTCCGGTTAAACGCCCTATCGCATAAGCAAGTTGAAATTCCATTTCTGAATTCGGGGGTATCGGCTCTTCTAACAATAGCTTTAATGAGCGGGTATTTCCTTTCTCGCCTAAAACTGAAACCAAGCCTGTGTTAGTGGCGTCACTGGCTATAAATAGTTCATTAAGTCGTTCAACATGCTCTTCTGAAAGTTCCTGTAACCAAAGTGAAGACCACGCTTCTTTCGTATCAGTTTTCGAAATCTCTTCAATAAGTCTGTCAATATCAGAGACTGGGGTATTTATTAATGCTAGCCAAGCTTGCTCTCTAACCCGCTCATCATTATGAGAAGTAAAATTTAAAATTTCGTCTGCATCTCTTTGAAAAACTGATTCATAAAGACTCGGATATTCCTGCGTTAGTAATCGTCCGGCTTCCTTCTTTGCGGGATCACAAGCTAAAACCAGAATAAAGACTGAAAAAAGAAAACCATTTTTATACATGAATTGCACACATTTTTTATTGACACTCATTAAATAACTCCGTTTATTACACATACTTTACACATTAAGTAATAACACATTTATGGATAATGCGCATTTAACCAGAAAACAGCAGGAATTTTTCAATTATATAGTTGAATATAAAAAAGAACATGATGTTTGGCCTACCTATCGAGAAATTGCTGAACATTTTGATTATCGCTCACCAAACAGCGTAACCCAAAATATTCAGGCACTTCTCAAAAAAGGATTTCTGATTAAACGTAATGACGAAGAATACGACCTTCCATCTGAAAAGAAAAAGAATCTCTTAGAAGAATTTGATGATCAAGACGGAATTCCGATTCGCGGTCTTATTGCAGCCGGGTATTTGCAGGAAGCTGTTGAAGCTGATCTTGGTAAAATTACTCTTTCTTCCCTCTTTCCTAAACTTGATCAGTTATTCGCATTGCGCGTTTCCGGGTTCAGCATGAAAGATGTAGATATTTACGATGGCGATTTGGTAGTACTGATGGATACCGATGTAAAAAATGGAGATATCGGAGCTGTACTTTATAATGGTGAAACAAGTCTGAAAAAAATCTACTGGGATGATAATGGGCTACGCCTAGAAGCAGCCAATGAAAACTATGACGATATAGTGGTAGAACCCGATGTTTTTGAAGAAGTACGAATTATCGGTAAGTACATCGGTCATATAAACCGACAGGGATTTCAACGAGCAACAGCAAAAGTAGCTTAATTAAAAGCTACTTTTTTCGGCGGTAATGCCCGTCAAATACAGTAATCCAGTTATTACCGTTATCGGTTGATTGTTGCCAAAGTTGTCGTACATGATCATTAGATAGATGAAAGAAAGTAAGTTTATTCATTACTTCATCTCCTGCACGATTTGTTGTAGTAGCTGTGTAATACAAAGCCTGATTCTCTTTATTAAATACACCTTCAAATTCAATTGGAGCACCGTTCGAATCAATCCACTTTTGATTCCATTTTTTTGAAGACCTGTTATAATAATTAAAACTTTTTCCTGTATATCCCGGAGTTACGCTCTTCCAATTTTCTAAAATCACACAATCATTCAGTATCAGCTGTATAATTGAATTACCAACTATTTGATCATCTGGATTCTTAACCTCCCACTCTCCTACCCAAAAATCGAATTGGCGATGCTCCTCTGTTGCACATGGAGATGCTTGTGCAAATATTACTGAAGGAATAAACAGGAAAATGAAAATTGCTTTAAAGACACCGCAATTAATCACGAATTTGTTTTTTTTATTGTAACAAATTTTCCATTTGCATCTTTTCGAGCCTCATGAAGTTGAGAATCTTTAATCCAAGCACGTCCTCCATCATGTTGTAATCTTTTAGTATTTTTATACTTAAATGCTTGCTCATGTAAAGATGGTAATTTGCTCATCGCTTATTCTATTAGTTTTAAAAGACGATATAATTTAACAGTTCAAATAATAAAGAACAGATAGTTTTTTGCTTTGTTTTATGACAACAATCGCTTATCTTTGTAAGCTCTAAAATAATCCAAAAAAAGAAATTTAATCCCATGTACGCTATAGTAGAAATCGGCGGACATCAATATAAAGTAGCTGAAAAAGACGTTCTTTTTGTTGATAAGCAAAATTCAGATTCTGATTCCGTTACTTTTGACAATGTTCTTTTACTGAAAGATGACAAAGGCGCTGTAAAAGTTGGCAAGCCTGTTGTTGAAGGTGCATCTGTAACCGCTACCATCCTAGATACTGTTAAATCTGATAAAGTTCTTGTATTCAAAAAGAAAAGAAGAAAAGGATATCAGAAATTGAATGGTCACAGACAAGTGATGTCACAGATTCAAATTGAATCGATATCGGCTTCAGGAAGCACTAAAAAGGCTGCTGCAAAAGAAGCTCCTAAAAAAGAAGAAACTAAAACTGAAGCAAAAGCAGAAAAATCATCTGCTACTGATCTATCATCTCACACTGTTGCAGAATTGAAAGCAATGGCTTCTGACAGAGGACTTACCGGTTACTCTAGCATGAAGAAAGCTGAGTTAATAGAAGCTTTAAGTTAATTTTAACTCCTAATAACTAAGTACAATGGCACATAAGAAAGGTCAAGGTTCTACTAGAAACGGACGTGATTCAGAAAGTAAACGATTAGGCGTAAAGAAATTTGGTGGCGAATTTGTTCGCTCAGGAAATATCATTATGCGTCAAAGAGGAACTAAGTTTCACCCAGGTCTTAATGTTAAGCGTGGTGGCGACGATACTCTTTTCGCAGTAGCTGATGGTCATGTTAACTTTTCCACTAAATCAGGTGGCAGAAAGTTTATCAATGTTGAACCTTTAAGCTAATTTTTAGCTCAAGAATTTAAGCCTCGCTCATATTTATTTACGGGCGAGGCTTTTTTTATATAATGTTATGAAAGAGCTCTTAATCCCGGGAATAGATCTTCCAGTTAGAACTATTTACTGCATTGGAAGAAATTACACAGAACATGCAATCGAACTTAACAATCCGATTCCTACCTCCCCTTTGGTTTTTTTAAAACCCCAAAGCTCTATTTGTTTCGACGGCTCCGAAATATCTATTCCTTCCCAAACCAACGAGGTCCATCATGAAGTTGAGGTCGTTCTTGCTATCTCTAAGGAAAGCAAAAATGTAAAACCTGAAAACGCTCTCAATCATTTATCCGGAATTGGCATCGGGATTGATTTTACCGCTCGTGATATCCAACAAAAAGCTAAACAGGCAGGACATCCGTGGACAATTGCTAAAGGGTTTGATAACTTTGCTCCGATTAGTACTTTTGTACCCATTCAAGAGATAAAAGATGTAGATAATTTAGACCTTAAACTTTCAGTAAATGGTGTAAAGCGCCAATCAGGAAACACTTCACAAATGATTTTCCCTGTATCTCAGCTTATCTCATATTTGTCGGAAGTGTTTACTTTGGCACCAGGTGATCTTGTTTTTACCGGAACTCCTAGTGGTGTTTCAGCAGTAAAATCCGGAGATAAAATCTTTGCAGAAATAGACAACAATCTAACTTCACTCTCAATATCGATAAAATAGTTTTGAAAAGATTGTCAGTCATTTTTTTATTGCTGTTAATTGCCTCTACAAGTAAAGGACAAGACTCCACTTATATTTGGCCTACAAATTCAGGACGTTTTTTAAGTTCTACTTTCGGAGAAACAAGATCGGCTCATTTCCATGCAGGATTAGATATAAAAACCTGGGGACGAGAAGGTTACGAAGTATATGCTACTAAAGATGGAATTCTCAGCCGATTGCTTACTACAAATAAAGGCTACGGAAAAGCAATCTACCTAAAACATGGTGATGGATATTACACTGTATATGCTCACCTTCAGAGGTTTAATGAAGATTTTCAGTCAATTGCTGACTCCATTAGATTGCAAGATTACTCCTATACCTTCGAAAAATTTTTAGAACCAATGAATATTGAAGTAAAAAAAGGAGACATCATTGGTTTTACAGGATCTACAGGCATCGGGCCACCGCATTTACACTATGAGATCAGAAGCCCAAATAACCAACCTATAAATCCCTTAAAATCAAACCTTACAGTTAAAGATACTATTGCCCCGGTTTTTTCATCTTTACTGATTGAACCACTTGAAATGAATTCCCGGATTTATGGTTCTGTATATCCTCAAACAATCGAACCTATAGAAATCAAAAACGATACAACTTATTTTGATACACTTTTTGTCGAAGGAAAGGTCGGATTATCTCCTTATATATATGATAAATCGAACTCTGTGACAAATAAATACGCAGTTTACATGCTTTCCCTGATTAGCAACCAAGACACACTTTACTCAGAGAGGTTAGATCAATTTGATTTTGAACACTCCGATCAAATGTTTTTAAATCGTGTTTCAGAAATGGGATCTACAAAAAGATTATTTCAGCGTCTATTCACCTTAGATGAAAGCTTTCATCCTTTTTTAGTGACGGAAAAACGAAATATAAGATTGCGGGAAGGAAACTATTTGATAATTGCCGAAGATTATTACGGGAATAAATCTATTGCTGTACTACCTATTATAGAAGGCAATAAACAAAAAAAAGTAAGCCCTAATAACACCCTTACTCAATTTTGGGAAAATAACTGGGTTTCGATCAATGATTCTACAAACATTGATTTAATCGATATGAATATTGGCTTTATTTGGGATTCAACTAACAACCAGCGTATAATTTCTTTAGCTAATTCCCCGAATCGTTCCATTTCGAGAATACATCCTCACAAAAGCTATAAAATTGCTTCGCCTGATTTTAGTTTAACCACATGGATTCCGGAGCAAACTTTCTTTGATACCCTGAGTATTGTGCAGGAAAGAATCTTTTCTAAAGATTCAATCTTTATTCAGGTCGGAAGATCTGAAATTCCTTCAAGAAAGGATATTTACCTTCAAACACAACTTCTGGGTACTAAAGTTTATAATAATCAGACAAATTTGTACAAAGTGGATCCTGACGATAATTATAGTTTTGTAGATTCTTGGGTTAAAGGCTCTACATTACACGCTAATTTATCTGGATTAGGTAAATTCACAGTTCTTACAGACACTCTTTCTCCTCGAATTTTAAAACCTATTTTATCCAAGCTTGGAAATGGGGCCTTCACATATTCCATTATCGTTCGGGATGAGTTATCAGGAGTTGACTATACGACTGCATATTTTGAAATCAACGGATTACGCGGCATTCCAGAATATGATTATGAAAATAATTCATTCACATTTTATCATCCTGATTTTAGAATTTCGAAAGAGAATAAAATCAGATTTGAAATAAAAGATAGAGCAGGAAATTTTAGCTCAAAAAACTTCCTGCTTAAAAATTAGACAAAAGCTATACAGCTAATTTCAACTAGAACGCTTTTAGGCAACGTTTGCACAGCTACTGTTTCACGAGCAGGAGGTTCGCTTTTAAAATAACTTCCATACACTTCATTTACGGCAGCAAAATCATCCATTGTATCCAAAAAAATGGAACATTTAATAACTTTTGAAAAATTTGTACCCGCTTCTGTAAGAACAGCTTCTAAGTTTTTCATTACTTGTTTTGCTTGTTCAGCTGCATTACTTCCAACAAGTTCCATCGTTTTGGGATCAAGTGGAATCTGACCTGAACAATACAAAACTCCATTATGCTCAATAGCTTGGCTGTACGGTCCGATTGCTGCAGGGGCGCTATCGGTAGAAATTACTTTTTTCATAATAATATTTCTCTTCAAATTTTAATTAATTGTGCACCATCTTTTTTGCGGAAAGCGCTTTATATAGTTATTTTGTTAACTTATTAAAACCATTTGAAACCAACCACATCAATTTTACACTGATATGAAAAAGAATTTAACAAGGCTTCTTTCATTTATGTTTTTAGCGACTATTATTATTAGTTGCGGAGAAGAAACTAACCCTCTTATTAAAGAAGCAAAAAACGGAATTAAAGCTCAAAATTATGATGCAGCTTTAGCTTCTTTAGACCAAGCTATTGCTGAAGACCCAGCGAATGCTAACGCTTTTTATTATAAAGGAGTTGTTTATTCGGAAATGGCTCAAAACAATTCTATTGTTGGAGATAGAAAAGACAGCTACAAAAAAATGAAAGAGAACATAGAAACAGCGAATGACCTCTATGCTCAACAAGGGACTGCTAATCTGGAATCGGTCGATTCTCAATTATTAGTTGATAAAATGTGGGGAAGAGAGCATAACAATGGTGTAAAGTATGCTACTAACGATACTACTGTTGCTAAAGTTGACAGTCCTTTGGAGTTGTCAGAAGATCACTTAGAAAACGCTACCATCATTAATCCTGATAGTATTTTGTCTTTTGAAGTACTAGCTGAAGTTTACCGACTCAATTCTAAGATTGATGAAAGCATTGAAACTTTCAAAATCATTATTGAAAAGAAGAATCCAGCTGAAGCGTTTGATTACGACCGTTTAGGTGGCTTATATATACAGTCTGAACAATATCAGGAAGCAAATGATATATTAAAAGAAGGATTGGAAATTTATCCTGATTCAGTATCACTGGTACAAAAACTTGCTGACTCTTACATGAATCTTGGTAATAATGAAGAATCAATCAAAGTTATTGAGTCTTTAATTGAAAGAGAACCTGACAATCCGCAATACCGTCTTGTAATTGGTACTCAAGTTTATATTATGGCTAGTACTATTAATGATGAAGTCTCTGCAAAGTATGATGAAATATTCAACCTTGAGAGAAGTTTAAGAAATTTAAATGGTGCCGAGAGAACACAAGCAGAACAAAAAATAAGCTCTCTTCGCTCTGAAATTGCACAACAAGAAGCTACAGCTGATGAGTTAACTGAAAAATCTATTAATCAGCTTAAAATGGTTGTAGATATACGCCCTAATGATGCTAATGCTTTCAACACACTTGGAATTATCTACCAAAACAAGGCGGCATCTTTGTTTGATAAAAGAAACGCAACTTCAGACAATGATGAAGCTGCTAAAATTGATGCCGAAGCTAAAGACAATCTTCGGGAAGCTATGAAGTATTATGAAAAAGCCACTGAACTAGACGCAGACAATCAAGGGTACTGGAGATCATTGTTTCAGGTTTATACTTCTTTAGGCATGAATGAAAAAGCTGAAGCCGCAATGGAAAAAGCAGGTATGTAATTCTGACTAATTTAGAATTTTACTTTATGAAAAACTCTATCATTACCCGATATGCAAGCTTTATGCTTGTAATCGGGTTTTTTATTTCTTGTTCAACAACTAATTTTTCACCTGATAAGCTGATAAATGAAGGAAATTATCAGCAGGCACTTGCTGGGATTAATGCTGAATTAGAAAAAAAACCGACCTCAAAACTTTTCTATCAAAAAGGAAAAGTACATGGATTAATATCTGAAAATAATTCTGTTCAGGAACGTAACTCAGATTATCAATCCATGCTTTCATCTTTTGATTCTTCCAGAGTATACATCTTGCCTGAGTCTGATTACCTTATAAGTAAGATGGATAGTCTCACATCCTACTATTGGAGCCTTGAACAGAATAATGGATTAATTGAGTATCAAAAAGAAACTCCGCAAGCCTCATCAATAGCAATAGAACATTTCAATAATGCCATATTGCTTGATCCTCAGAATTTGGAAAGTTATAAATCGCTTTCCATAGCTCTTTATAATAATGGTGAAATCGAAAAAGCTGTTTCAGCACTTAAGAATGCTGAATCATTAGCAGATGCTGACACAGAAATTTATGAAAGCATGGGCTTTTTATATTTAGAGATGGGAAATCCACAGCTTTCTATTTCATATTACCAAAAGGCAAATCAAAACCCTGTAGAAAATAAGAATATAGCCTATGGATTGGTTAACGCTTATATAAGCCAAAGTAGAACAGCAGAAGCTGTCTCTTTTCTAAATGAGCTAGTTTTAGAATATCCAAACGATGCAAAACTACATAATGTATTTGGTACACAACTTTATAATCAAGCGTATGAACTATTCTCAAATTTGAAAACAGCTTACCTAGAAAGTGATAGTACATCAGCAAATAACTTCAGAGTAGAAATTGAAGGAATCTCTGAGCAAGCTGAAAACCAGTTGATACAGGCTTATAAAATGGAAAATTCCGATATTGAGTTTATTGAAAGTTTAGCTGTTTTCTACAATAATATGTCAGGAAATTATTTTTCTATTTATGAAGTTTCATTTGAAACAGACAAAGAACTTATTAAGAATAAGGCTCTTAGTTTAACTGATTTCGCAATCACCTATTACGAACAATTAGCTGATTCGAATGCTCAAAATGAAGAATACGCTAACAAAATTAATAACCTCAATACACTAAAAGAAAGCTGGGATAATTAGTAATGCGCTTTAATACCAAAACCATACACGCCGGACAGAAAAATGAAGAAACTTCCGGTGCAGTTATGCCGCCAATCTTTCAAACATCTACCTACGCACAATCAGCACCCAATATCCATCAAGGTTATGATTATGCACGTGTTGGAAACCCAACCAGAACTGCGCTAGAAAAAATGATCGCAGGTCTTGAAGGAACAGATTCTTGTGCGTGTTTTGCTAGTGGTGTAGCTGCTATGGACGCTATTCTAAAAATGTTTCGTCCCGGAGACCATATTATAGCGTCTAATGATCTATATGGCGGGTCTTATCGCTTATTTACGTCAGTATTTGAACCATATGGAATTGAATTCTCTTTTATTGATATGACGGACTTAAGTTTGGTAGAAGAAGCCGTGAAGCCGACTACTAAAATGTTTTGGATCGAAACTCCTACAAACCCTTTATTAAGAGTAGTTGATATTGAAAAACTATCCGATCTTGCACATAAAAATAATGCTTTTTCTGTAGTTGACAACACTTTTGCTTCCCCATACTTACAGCGACCTGCAGAACTTGGTGCTGACGCTATACTACATTCCGCTACTAAGTATTTAGGAGGACATTCTGATGTTATTCACGGAGCTGTTGCTACATCTAACCAAGAAATTTTAGACAATCTTTTATTTCAGGTAAAATCATCAGGTGCTGTTCCCGGCCCAATGGATTGTTATTTGGTATTGAGGGGAATTAAAACTTTAGCCATTCGTGTAGAGCGGGCGGTTGCTAATGCAAAAAAAATCGCTGAATTTTTGGATAATCACCCTAAGGTTGACAAAGTATATTATCCAGGACTCAAATCTCATCCTCAGCATGAACTTGCAAAAAAACAAATGGATGATTTTGGAGCGATGGTGTCATTTTCTCTAAAAGATGATTCTATTGAAGCTGCAACAAAGTTCATGGCAAGTACTAAGTATTTTACACTAGCAGAAAGCTTAGGTGGCGTTGAATCCCTTATTAGTCATCCTGCATCAATGACTCATGGGTCTATTCCAAAGGAAGTTCGTGAAAAAGCGGGTTTAAAAGATTCTTTGATTAGACTTTCTGTAGGTATTGAAGATGCCAAGGATTTAATTGCTGATCTTGGTCAAGCTTTTTAACAAAACCTTGGACGTATTTTTTGTAATTTTGCGTGGACATAAACGCCACTTGAATTTTAATTTTTAAAGATATTTATCATGCGAGATGTAGTAATTGTAGAAGCAAAAAGAACCCCAATTGGGGCATTTGGAGGAGGTTTGGCATCGTTCAGTGCTCCCGAATTGGGAAGCGCAGCAATCATTGAACTCTTGAAGTCTTCTGGTATTTCAGCTGATGAAGTACAAGAAGTTGTGATGGGGAATGTATTAACTGCAGGAATTGGTCAAGCTCCCGCAAGACAAGCTGCACTGAAAGCAGGTTTATCTCTAAATACTCCGAGTACTACCGTGAATAAAGTTTGTGCTTCCGGAATGAAAGCTATTATGATAGCTGCCGATCAAATAAGACTAGGTGATGTAGATGTTGTTGTAGCCGGAGGAATGGAAAGCATGAGTAATGTTCCCTATTACTTACCAAAGCATCGTTATGGTTCAAAATACGGACATGTACAGACTGAAGATGGAATTCTTAAAGATGGACTATGGGATGTTTATAATGACTATGCAATGGGAAATGCCGCTGAAGTATGTGCATCAGAATGTAATATTAGTCGTGAAGAGCAAGACGAATTCGCTATTGAGTCTTATAAAAGAGCTCAATCTGCCCAAGAAAACGGATACTTCGACAACGAGATGATCAAAGTTAAGGTAACTGATCGTCGAGGCAATGTAACTATTGTAGATAAAGATGAGGAAGTAAGTCGGGTTAAATTTGATAAAATACCAAGTTTACGTCCTGTTTTTGATAAAGAAGGAACCGTAACAGCTGCAAACGCTTCAAGCATTAATGATGGAGCCGCTGCAGTTCTATTGATGACTGCCGATATAGCCAAAGAATTAGGATTAACTCCTTTAGCTAAAGTTGTAAGTCATGGAAGCGCCGCAAAGGCTCCTGAGTGGTTTACCACAGCTCCTTCTGATGCAATTCCTATTGCTCTTAAAAAAGCCGGTTTATCAAAAGATGACATAGATCTTTTTGAAATCAACGAAGCTTTTTCTGTGGTTTCAATTGCTAACAATCAGATTTTAGAGCTAGATCCTGCTAAAGTAAATATCAATGGTGGAGCCGTAAGTATCGGTCATCCTATTGGTTGCTCCGGTGCTAGAATTGTTGTTACATTACTGCATGCGCTTAAAAGAACAGGTGGCAAATATGGCTGTGCCGGTATTTGTAATGGCGGAGGTGGTGCTTCCGCACTCGTAGTTGAAATGATTTAATTATTTAAAAAAGGAGTTTTTTAAATAAAACTCCTTTTTTTGTTTGACATTATAACCTAACTGACATATTATAATCTCAGACTTAAATCAAATCCTACTAGATCGGTAATACAGCTACAAATTTATTCCTCATTTAATCGAATAATTATTACTTACAGGGCAACCTGCTTCACTCAAAAGTCTAAATCTACTATTACTATTTCGAACAGCTACTATTTCTACGCTTAGTGCGTTAATTAATTTCACAGACCTATTATATAGTAATTAATGAAGACCAAGTTTCTACTTTTTTGTGGACTGTTCGTCATCTTTTGCTCGAGTTCATTAAAAGCTCAACGAGTAATAGTTACAGCAGAAACAGATTTATTTATCGATTATGAATTGATAAATAATAAGGATAAAGTATTACCTCCCCACCAATTGTTGATACCTGTTGTCAACAATCAGCCTTCTTTTAAAATCCTTGAACAAAGTATCGTTTCAATTGACCGAAATTTATCTGAAAGCGAAATAGCTGCTTCTTTCATTTCCTCAGACAGTGTTAATGTGGTTGAAATAGCTAACAAAGGCTATTATAGAGGGTATCAAAAGGCTCAAATACTTTTTCATAGAGCCAGATATTCTAATAACTCGGTATTAATAACCAGAAAATTAAAAGTAAGAGTATATAAAAACACTACAGCTAGAGTACTTCCAGCAAAAAAGAAAAGTATTTCAGACTCACCCTTGTCATCGGGTACTTGGTATAAAATCCCTATTTCAAAAAATCAGATTTATAAACTTGATGCTAGCTATTTATCTGAACTTGGAATAGATACAGAGAATATCGACCCTAGAAATCTTCAACTTTGGGGGACCAATGGATTTCAGTTACCGGAATTAAATAGTAGTGATAGACCAGATTTTGAACAAATTCCAATAATCGTTGAAGGACAAAATGATGGCTCTTTTGACAGTAATGACCGGCTTTTATTTTACGGAAATAGCCCTCATGAAGTAACTAGAAACCAAGACACTTTTATACACAACCTTCATCCCTATTCTGATGTAAAATACGTATTCCTCACTGTTGGAAGTCAGCCAGGTCTTCGATTAAACCCTGTAAATTCAGCTATTACACCGACATCTACAGTAACTACTTTCAATGATTTTATTTGGAAAGATGAAGAAATCAGAAAACCGGAAGAGAAGTTCAAATCAGGTAGATACTGGCTGGGACAATCAATTCCATCCTCGCAAAGCAATGTTCCTGTATCTATTTTTAAAGACACACTTGCCGGAATTTCTTCTCCATTAGCAGTTCGTGTTACAGCACATCTTTATGCCCGCGCTGAAGCCTTAACAACTTTTGATGTAGATTTAAATAATACCGACGTAGTTCAAAGAAGTGTTTTTAGCTTGTCAACAACCGATTCTGACAGAGGTTACAACGGTAATGAAGGTGTTGCCGCGGGGCTTTTAAGCATTAATAATGAGATTACAACTTCAGTAATTAATGGAGTGTTAGATCTTACGGCAACGATATCACACCGCCAGCAAAACAGCATCTCGTTTGTCGATTGGGTGCGACTTACTTTTGAAAGGTCTTTGATTGCTGAATCAAACAAACTTTTATTCTATACAAAAAATAGTACTGATCCTGTTGAGGAAGTTACTTTTCGCCTACAAGGTTTTGATGAAGCACCTTATGTTTTCGATGTGACTGATGCCTCAAATCCAAAGCTTCTAAATTATACTAAAACCGGAAGCAATTATGATGTCAACTATTTTCAGAATGATGGAAGAACTATCATAGCTCAATCTAATTTTAATGAACCTGCTTTAGGTGAGTCAATTCCTGCTCAAAACCTAACAGGTCTTACTGAATATCCAAGCTATATAGTAGTTACCTCCGAAGCATTATTAGACGCCGCCAGAGATTTGGTTGAATACAGACAGCAACAAGGCCTTAGCTCGGTTTTAGTTACTCAAACACAAATCTTCAATCAATTTTCAAGTGGAACTATAGATCCTACTGCGATAAGAGACTATGTGAAATTCTTGTGGGATCGTGCGTTAGTTGCCGGAGAAAATGAACCCGAATATTTACTCTTATTTGGTGACACCACGTACGACACAAAAGATATAATTTCCAGTTCTTTAACCAATCATGTAGTTACTTATCAAAGTGAGGAATCTATAATTCGTACCAACGGCACAAGTGTTGGGACTTTTGGAACGGATGACTTTTTTGGATACATGGATAATACAGAAGGAGATTTTGGAAATGGTGAGACATCAAGCTCTTATTTGATTGACATAGGAGTAGGAAGAATAGCTGTTCAAAATGCCGCAGAGGCCTCAGCTTTTGTTAATAAAATAAAACGATATGAATCTCCAAATAATGCCGGAGATTGGCAAAACCTGTTTACTTTTGCAGCTGATGATGACTTTCCTAATCCAAATTCAAACAGAGATATTCATACAATTAATGCCGATGTATCTGCAGAAATGATGAATTTAAATGAGCCCGGTATTCGATTAAATAAAATCTATGAGTTTTCATATCAACCAGAAATAACAGGTGCTGGTCGTAAAATTCCGGAAGCCACAAATGATTTCATAAGATCTGTAGACGAAGGGACTTTAGTGCTTAATTATTCAGGACATGGAAATGAACAAACTCTCTCAGACGAAGAATTATTTCTGTCTCAGTATATTCCAAACTTTACGAATACAAATAAGCTTTGCGTATTGGTAACTGCTACTTGCCAATTTGGTAGATATGATGACACCAGCGCGCAATCTGGCGCAGAAAAATTTGTTAATGCAGACAATGGTGGTGCTATTGCATCTTTTACTACAACAAGAGTTGTGTACACCAGTAGCACCCTAAATTCAGCGAATAATTTTGGCTTAAATATCGCTTTATCACAAAGAATGTCAGAAAGAAATCCGGATGGCGTATCAAAGAGGCTTGGCGACCTAATGAGAGAAACGAAAAACTCTATTATTGGTAGTTCAAGAATTGGAGCATCTAACAATAATAAAAAATTCATTCTTTTAGGTGATCCTGCTACTGTTTTCAAATTGCCATCCCAAAAAGCAGCCGTAACTTCTATTAACGGAATTGATGTTCTTAACCAGGACACTACCGTTTCTATTCGCGCTTTAGATCAAGTTACTATTTCCGGTAGAATTGAGAATTCTGTTTCTGAAGTTGACAATACTTTCAATGGTGAAGTTACCTTATCTGTTTTTGACGCCAGAAGACCCGTTAGCTTACCTGAAAGAGAATGGAATTGCGTGCTAAATGGCGATTGTACTTATGATGTTGAAACAGACATCCTTTTTAAAGGAAAAGTTTCTGTAACGAATGGGACATTTTCTCAATCATTTATTATCCCCAAAGACATCAGTAGTTCCGAACTGAACGGAAGAATTGTTGTTTATGCTCAAGGGACAGGTAAATATGCCGGAGGTTCTTACACGAAATTAGCTTTTGACGGACTAAACCCCAACGCAGTTAACGATGGTAATGGTCCTGAAATGAATATCTACTTAAACGACGAAAAATTTGTAAACGGAAACCTGGTTAGCGATTCGCCTACTCTAGTAGTAGAACTGAATGATAACTCAGGAATAAACACAACAGGAACAGGAGTAGGACATGAAATAATTGCTACAATCGATACAAAAACAAATCAAACATTTATTCTCAACGATTTTTATCAAGGGAATCTAAATGATTTTACCAGTGGACGTATCGAGTATCCTCTGGATCAAATACCGGAGGGTAATTATAAGCTGAGCGTTCGAGCTTGGGATGTGCATAACAATCCTAATGAAAAAGAAATATTTTTCGAGGTCGCACCCCAAAATGAGTTATCGGTGAGGAATATTTACAATTATCCCAATCCGATGAACACAAAAACTCAATTTACCTTTGAACACAATCAGCCGGGAAACCCACTTGATGTATCTATCAAAATCTATACTCTAAGTGGTAAACCGATACAACATATCGAGCAAGAATCACTCATTACAACAAATTCTTATGCCAATATTCCATGGAATGGCCGTGACAGGGATAATGATCGCCTGGGCAACGGTACTTATATTTATGTGCTTCGGGTTACAGCAGAAACCCCAGAAGGAAAACAATCAATCGAAAAAATCGAAAAGCTCGTAATCATTCGATAAATGAGCATTAAAAACCATTTTAATACGTTAAAACATTATATTTGGAAAAATTTTTATATGATATGAACAGAACATCTTTATTTTCTCTCTCAGTACTTGTATTTCTATTATTTATCACCCCAAAAGCCACTGCACAGGTTGGAATAACCGGGGTTCCTTTTTTACAAATTGAAGCTGACTCCAGAGGCGCCGGAATGGGTAACACCGGCGTTGCTTTAGCAGATAATGCAGCAGCTCTTTTTTGGAACCCTGCAGGTCTTGCTTATCAAAAAGATAACCAAGCCAGTTTTACTCACTCAAATTGGTTGGCTAATTTTGGAGTAAGCGATCTGTTTTATGATTACTTAGTAGTAAAACAATACATAGAAGGTATTGGTACTATTGGTGGACATATTACTTTCCTTAATCTGGGTGAGCAATTAGAAACATCAGCCGGAGGAGAAGAAGGAGCACGATTTAATAGCTATGAATTTGCTCTGGGCTTTTCTTATGGTACTGAAATCAGCAAAAATTTCGCTCTGGGTGGTGGCGCCCGGCTTATTTACTCAAGCCTTGCAAGTGGTATCAGAGTGGATGATCAAAAAGTAAATCCCGGTTCTAGTGTTGGCGTTGATATAGCTATGCTCTATAAATCCGATCCTTTTGATTTTGGTTCTTCAGATGCAGTAGCAAGCTTTGGTGTAAATCTGTCTAACCTTGGTCCCGGAATTCAATATTCCGATAACGCTCAAAAAGATCCCTTACCTACCGTACTCCGTTTTGGTCCGGCAATTAATTTCGGATTAGATGAGGAAAGAATTAATGAACTAACCGTTGCCGTTGATGTCACCAAAATAATGGCGCGCCAAGAAGCCTTTGTAACTGAAGATGACACAACATTCAGAGCAGTTGCACCATTAAAAGCATTAGTAGAGTCTTGGGGCACGTATCGTCCTTTTGATCCAAATACAGGAACCAGAACCAGTGTTAGTTTAGTTGAACAATTTATGATTGGTGCAGGTTTAGAATATTGGTATAATCGTCAATTTGCTATTCGGGGTGGCTACTATTATGAGTCCCCTGACAACGGTGATAGAGAGTTTATCACGTTTGGAGCCGGTTTACGGTATAATCAATTTGGCGTGGATTTCAGTTATATAAAAACATTGGAATCTCAAAGCCCTTTAGCCAATACCCTCCGATTTAGTATACTCTTGAACTATTAACATACATGTCTTTCAATAATCGTTTTTTTGCAAAGAGTATGTTACCAATATGCATACTCTTTTTTTTATCTATTGTAGCGTTCTCTCAAAGTGTGACTTTAAAGCGAAGTCATTCTATTTCTGCATCTCAGAATAATCAAATTGCTGTTCCAACAACTGGTACGCTAGATGTAATTGCTATTATGGTTGAATTTCAGCCTGACAGCAACGATTTAACATCCGGAACAGGAGTGTTCGATGGCGGGTTACCTTATTTAGAAAACGAACCCACCAATATCGATCCTCTCCCCCACGATCAATCCTATTTTGAAGCTCATTTAGAATTTGCGAAAAACTACTTTGAAAAGTCCTCAGATAATCAGCTAACCATAGATTATAGAGTTCTACCCGGCATCTTTCGATTAGATAAAGAAATGAAGGAGTACTCTCCAACAGGAAAAACATTCACTAATGAAAAATTAGCGCAATTTGTAGTCGATTCATGGAAAAAAGCAGATGAAAACAACGGATTTAACGGAATAGATTTATCACAATATGATCCCGAAACGACAGCCTTCATTATTTTTCATGCAGGTATTGGTCGTGATATCGAGCTAGTAGGAACCAGTTTGGATATAACTCCGCAAGACATCCCTTCAATTACCCTAAAAAAGAACAACCTCACAGAACTTCTCGATGATCCTACTTTTGACGGAGTTCCAATAAATAACGGGAATTTTAGAATTACCAATTCCTTAATTATCCCCCGAACAGAATCGCGAAGAGCTTTAGATGTTCAAGAAAATGAGTTTGTATTTCCACTTTCGATAAACGGATTATTATGTGCTTCGATTGGAAGTCATTTAGGATTACCCGATCTCTTTAATACCGAAACCGGTGATTCTGGCGTAGGTCGTTTTGCGCTTATGGATGGTGCTAGTTTTTTTTCGTATCAAGGTTTATTTCCTCCTGAACCATCTGCTTGGGAAAAAACTTTTCTGGGATGGACCACTCCGTTCGAGATTACAACAGAAACCACCGGAAATATCTCACTAACGGCTTCCTCTCAAAATGACTTAAATAACATCGCCCGTTACAACCTATCTGCATCAGAATATTTTTTGATTGAAAACCGACATCGGGATATAAACGAGAATGGAGTAACACTAACTATTCGTAAAAATGACGGTACTGATACTGTACAAACTTTCACGAATGACAACGAAACTTTTTTATTCCAAGAATCTGATTTTGACGATCTCTTTGCACGTGGAGTGCTCATTGACGTGAGTAATTTTGATTGGAGTTTGCCTGGAGGTTTAGATATCGGATTAGACAATACCGAAGGAACCGATGATGATCGGGTTCTAAATGGTGGGATTTTGATTTGGCATGTAGATGAGTCGATAATCAATAAGAGTTTAGCTTCGGGAATTGGTATAAATAGTGACCCGGACCAACGTGGGGTTGACTTGGAAGAAGCAGAAGGATCACAAGATATTGGAATAGCTATTGATGGAGCTTTGGATAACAGTGCTGCTTTTGGAATACCATTCGATTTTTGGTGGAGTGGAAATAATTTCCGCGTTATTTCTGAAGGAAATCAAATTCAATTGTATGAAAACCAGTTTACCCCAGAAACTTTTCCTAACACAAATAGTAACTCTGGTGGTAAGAACTTTGTCCGGTTCTTTGACTTTTCTGATAATCTGCCAACCGCCACTTTCAGAATAGAAAAATTTACCGATCAAAATTCGATCTACTCTCCTGGGATCTCTTTATTGCAACCAAATGCAGAGTTTGCAACAACTTCAAACTCATATCATGATTATTTTCCACTTTCAATGGGTTTGCATGTAGCCGGAACTGATAGTTTTGTTGTAATTCCTGGACTGAAAGATATTACAGCCCTAAGAATCTCAGATAGCTCAATTCCTGTTTATGAAATTGCGACCACCAGTAATCAACAACCATATATTTCTGAAAAACTTATAACCGCTCTAAACCCTGTTACCGAGTCGAATCTTAGTATTACAGCATTCGAATGGAACCCCGGAAATGAAAGTTTCGATCAAATATGGCAAGTAGATACAACTGCCAATAATGCATTTCTAAGTTCACAAAATGGCGACTCTATCTTCCTCGATTTTACAACAATTGCTCTGGATCCATTATCAGGAGCAAATTTACCAAAACAATCTTCATCGGAATTCAGAACAGAAATCAATAATAACGGTGCTGCATCCACTACCGGTCAAAATATAACATTTGAAGGAAGTGAAATCCTCGATTTTCTTTCTGCTTCTACAAATAGATTATACTCCGGAGTAATAAAAGGAGGAATAGAGAATCTGTATTATATTTTTGAGGACGCTTCTTTTATTCTAGCTGATCCAACTAAGAATGATCCCTTTACCGTAATATTTAACGAACCAAAAGCCGAATGGCCGGCTATTTCTAAAGATTTAGAGATTTTCAGAGTAAATAAAATCGATAATACATTAACTGGATATAACAGGAATGGGGCAATCCTAGACAATATGCCAATAACTGCATCTAAAAATGTGCAATTTATTGGAACTCCACTTTTAGCAGATATTACAGGTGATAATATTCAGGATATACTTGTTGTAGGACAAGATGAGTTTTCGTTGACTATCTATGGCTACGAGAAGAATGGCAACCTTATAGAAGGATTTCCATTATCTGTTGGCGCCGTCAAATCTCAAGGTTATCAACCGATCCACCCTATTTTTGTAGATGATATGCTATACACTTCAAGCCATGTTGGAGATGTAAAAGCATGGAGGTTTAATAACTTTACCAGCTCTGAATGGCCAGCCCGATATGGAAAAAATCAGTTTAATAAAGTCTCAGCTGAAATTGATACTGATAATCCCGGAAATAATCCTGATGATGAATTCTCAATTCTGAATAAAGAACAAACTTATACTTGGCCTAATCCAGCTGATTCAGAAACTAATCTTAGGTTCCAAACCGAATCTGCTGGACAAATAGAAATTAATATCATTACTCAAAGTGGAAGAATGGTTTTTAAGAATACGTATCAAACTAATGGTGGTGTACCTGAAGAAGTTCTTATTAATACATCAACTTGGGGAAGTGGAGCTTATTTCGCGATGGTTAAAGCAACAGTTGATGGAAAGTCCGAATCTAAGCTTGTTAAAATAGCGGTGGTTCACTGATGAAAAAGCTTCTTATTCTTTTACCTTTTTTACTCTTCATTTCAGCAAGTTTCGTACGGGCGCAAACAAGCCCCGTTTATTACGATTATTCTTACAACCATTTGGAATGGTTTACTGTTGAAAGCGAATATTTTCTAATTCACTTTCAGGAAGGAAACAGCCGAACAGCAAAAGTAACAGCTCGTATTGCCGATGAAATCTATGGTCCTATTACAGAGTTGTACCAATACGAACCCGGTCAAAAAGTTAGTATTGTTCTGAAAGACAGAGAAGATTACTCTAACGGAGCGGCATATTTCTTTGACAACAAAATCGATATCTGGATTCCTGCATTAGATTCACCTTTGCGGGGCACGCACGATTGGCTTCGAAATGTAATAACTCATGAGTTTACTCATATAGTTCAGATTCAAAAAGCCATGAAGCGAAAGTTAAAGTACCCTATTTCATACGTACAATGGTTAAGCTATGAAAGTGTACGACGCCCTGATGTGCTTTACGGATTTCCCAATGGTATAGCTACTCTACCATTTGCATCTATAAACGTGCCTGCATGGTTGGCTGAAGGTACTGCTCAATATCAGAGAAAAGGACTTCTCTACGAGACTTGGGATTCTCACCGAGACATGATTCTTCGTACCAGAATTCTTACTGATACCTACTTCAGTTTAGATGAAATGGGTACTTTTTCTTCAAAAACCAGTATTGAAAGAGAAACTGTGTACAATCAAGGGTACGCATTTGTGATTTACTTAGTAGATCGTTTTGGTGAAGATATTCTACGTGAAATTACCACTGCTCTTGCAACCAAAGGAACTTTTGATGTTGCCAAAGCTATTCAAATAGCAACTAACATCCCTGGAAAAGAAGTTTTTAATGATTGGATTGCTGAACGTAAAGCGTTCTATTCTGATGCTGTTTCTAATCTCGAAGAAACTGAAAGTGAATACATAGAAAAAAATGGGTTCTTTAATTTCTACCCAAAAATTTCTCCCGATGGAAATTCTATTGCTTACCTCTCTAATAAAGGACGAGACTACGGATTAGCTTCTTTATACATAAAAGATAAAAACGGAGAGAAAGAAATTGCACAGGTTTCAAATCAACTCTTTGATAATCATCAACAACATACCGCAGCTTCGGAAAAGCCATTAATTACCTTTCTGGCAACTTCGTATTCTTTTTCTCAAGATGGAAAAAAAATAGCCTATTCGGTTAATAAAAATACAAAGTATGGTGAGTCGTACAGAGATATATTTTTATATGATATAGAAACAGAAGAGGAAGAAAGGCTTACAAATGGCGCCCGTATTGAATCCCCAACATGGAGTCCTGACGGCTCAACCATTGCTGCTATTCAGTATAACAAAGGAACACAAAATCTGGTGTTGCTTGATCCAAAAACAAATACCATTACTCCGTTAACATCTTTCAAAAACGGAGAGACCCTATACACACCCAGCTGGTCTCAAGATAATGAAACGATTTACTTTGCTTTTGCTCAAAGAGGAAACCGATCGATTTGGAAATTGGATATCAATTCAACAAAACTTAGCGCCGTAGTCCAAGATGAATATATTGACAGCAGAGATCCAATGCTTTCTCGAGACGGCAAATTTCTTTACTACTCGAATGATGAAACCGGAGTGTTTAATATTTATCGGCAGGAATTAAAGTCGGGTTCAACAGAGCAGATCACAAATGTTTTAGGTGGCGCTTTTATGCCATTCAGTGATAATAAAGGAAACCTATATTACTCAGAATATGAAGCCGACGGATATAAAATAAAAAAGCAATTATTGAAATCAGCTTCTGTTGCTCTTTCCGGCTACAGCCCGGATTACTCATCACTAGAAGATGATTATACAACGTACTCCAATGTTTTCTCAGAACTAAACAATTACAATGACAGTGACATTTCTGGATTTGATGCGTACGAACATGCTATAGCAGATACCGGTTCTTACAAATTTCCCATCGAAGCTAATGGTGAACAAAAAGAGTATTCATATAGAGAATATGAAGATACTTTTACTAATTTCTCATTTTTTCCAATTCTCAGGTTTGACAACTACTCCAAGTTAAACGGAAATAATGGAACCTTAATAAAGAAAGGTCAAATTGGTAAACTGGGAGAGAATTTACTGCGTGATGTAAAACCAGGAGTGTATTTTGCCTCTCGCGATGTACTCGACAAATTAAATATTTTTGGTGGCGCTATGTTTGGAGTTGGTTCTCTACCTGCTGAAAGTATTGGCGGGTTTTTTAAACCTAATCGCCTTTTGGAACTTGACAGAGATCTATTTTTAATAGCAGAGTATCGTGGACTTCCATTTATAAAAACAAGCTGGTCTCCTACTGTATCTATCGAATTATATAATCAAAGGCGTAATGTAAAAGATGGTCTTCAGATCGAGGAATTTCCCTGTACTTCCTGCGCTGAACTAGACACCGTTAATGTAGATATTGCTTATCAAATTTGGCAAGCCGATTTATTCTTCAGAAGCAAACTAAGCCGTAGGTCTTTACTTGAATTAGGTATTGGTTACAGTCCTTATACCGTTGAAACTGATAACTTTTACTCAAACGAACTCCAAGGTTTTGTTACCGGATCTTCCTCACAATACTTTAAAGGAACTACGTTTTCTGCATCTTATACGGTAGATTACTACGATTTTACTACTGATGCTGATATTGCCCCCATTGGCTTAAAAGGATATCTGCGCTATCAGTACCAGCCGGGTAAACTTTTAGAAGAATACGAAATTGAAGATGGAGCTCTTATCCCTCTTTTTAAAACTGAAAAAAATCATTCTACAGAGCTTCATGTTCGATACGGATTTAAGCTTCCATCAGGTCAAGCTTTTCAAGCTCGTGCCAGAGGATTTGCATATTTCAATAACCCTGATGATTCATTTTATACCGACTATATCGGTGGATTTTTAGGATTACGAAGCTATCCTTATTTCGCTCTAGGTGGAAACCAAACTGCTTTTACCAGCCTCTCTTATTTTGCTCCTATATTTAAAAATATAACCAAGCAAGTTGGCCCTTATACGTTAGATAAATTATATGCACGAGTATTTTTTGAAGCCGGTAATGCCTGGAACTCTCCATTTGGAACTGATAATACGCTGAAAAGTGGAATAGGAACCGAACTCAGGCTTGCTATGAATGGCTACTATTTATTCCCGTTAAAACTATTTGTAAGTGCCTCTTATGGGTTCAACGAATTTCAACTTACTTTACCGGATGATTTTGTGACAGGTTCAGGAAATAATACTGTTACTTATGGACGTGAGCTTTTATTTCATTTTGGATTAACTTTTGATTTTGAGTTGCTATGAAAAAATTATTATTCGTCATTATTTCTAGTTTTGTTTTAGGTACTTCTATTAATGCACAGTTAAAATCTGATCTAACGGGTTTAATTGTAAAGCCGGCTCCGGAAAAAGCAGTTGCTCCACTTTCAATTTCCGATATGGCTTATCAACCATCGGATAATGGTTCCAGATTTATTAATGCTCAAAGAACCAATCCCGGAGTAGCCTTTTTATCGTCAGCAATTCTTCCGGGATCGGCACAAGCTGCAAACGGAAAATGGGCTAGAGCAGGAATTTATCTGGCAACAGAAGCCTTCAGTATTTTTTATTATATAAACAGAAATAATGCGGCTAAAGATCAAGAACGAGCTTATGAAGCATTTACACATCAAAACTGGAGTGTGGTAGCATATGCTGAATGGTTGGTTGGTTACTATGACAACAATGGAGTAACTCATCCTCAATTGGAAAACCTCAGAAATATGGTCAATAGTGCTAACGGAGGTCAGGGTCCGGATTTTACTGATACCAGAAATGACTGGAGCCAAATTAATATCCGACTTCTTCAGCAAATAGAACGAGATACTCCTCTTATTTGCGGAACTTGTGGAGATGGGAACTTCTCTCATGTCTTACCCGCTTATGGATCTCAGCAGTATTACGAATTAATCAGCAAATATTATCAATTTGAAGGAGGTTGGTCAGACTTTTATAGTGAAAACGTAGCAGTAGCTAATCCAAATTATGATTATTTGTACGACAATAGAGGGACACTAACCTCAGATTTTTTTGAGCAAGGGGTTGAAATGGCTGATCGCTTTAATAATAATTATCGCCGCGCCGGGAACATTTTGAATCTTCTAGTGATAAACCATATAGTTTCGGCTTTCGATGCCTTATTTTCGGTAAAATTAAAAAACTCTCGTATTCAGGGTTCTGCAAATATGTTAAGAGCCGATTCATTTTCTCTAACCTTGCACTTTTAAGATCGTCGCTAATGCTGTATTTTTGGAATATGCTAAAAAGGATATTCACCAGTAAAAAATTCTATCTGTCTGCTTTGAGCATTCTTTTATTGGGAGTTGCTACGCTATTTCTCTTCGATAAAGTTATAATGCCAGGCTACACTAATTACAATGAAGGATTGACGGTTCCCGATTTAACACGAGTTACTTTGGATGAGGCTGAA
>Ga0189275_100274_pt1 | contig 38652 bp, 38 predicted proteins | sample N19A6minimetaG_FD_130329 | JGI IMG/M metagenome (GOLD analysis project Ga0189275, IMG submission 130329) | Marine microbial communities from the Costa Rica Dome - N19 A6 mini metaG | ecosystem: Environmental > Aquatic > Marine > Oceanic > Photic zone | place: Costa Rica: the Eastern Pacific...
GGCGCAAGACGCGCATTCTTGTGGACGTTCATCCGGGGCTCTCCGGGCTGGAAGTTGGCGTGTCGCAACACCAATCTCTCAACCCAACCCCGGGTGAACAACCTTCATAGCTTCTACAGCTAGGGCTGCAGGATCAGCTGGTTCTCGCGGATTTCCAGCGAGCCGAAACGTTCCAGCACTGACATGCCGAGCCGAGAGGTCTCGCCGTCGGACATGACCAGCGCCGGTATCTCTTCGAAATGGTGTCCCCGCAGGTCGAGCGAACGGATCGTCACCGGTGCGGCCATGGCTTCGCCGGATGCTGTCGATACCGGTACCGAGAAATCCAGCCTGTGGGTACGGATGCCGATACGTCCGGCGTCACTGTACGTCAGGGTGACGTCGCTGGCGTCTGTATCGACCAGAAAGGGAACCCGCGTGCCATTGATCTCGGCTTCGATGTAATAATGCCCGTCAAGCTGCCGGTTGAGCACAATGGGTCTCTCGCTCCGCAGCACGCCGGCGGCATTATCCTTCAAGGTCTGGCTGCTCACGGCGACCGGCGGCGCAAGCCGGGCCTGCTGGCGCCCCAGATCTTCGAAATCATGGAGGAAAACAGGAATGACGCAGATCGTTGCCGCGACGCCCAACCAGGTCACGAGGTTGAGGTGACGGGCGCCGGAGGGCGCCAAACCGGCAACGAACAGGGCAATCACCAGCAGGAGCATGATCGCTGTTGCCATGAGCAGGCGCACGGACGGATCGAGACCGTCCCAGAGCGGCCACAGGACCAGTCTCAGGGCGAGCAGGCCCAGGCTGACCAGAATAACGGGCCGGGAGAAACGGGTTGGCAGATGCTGCATGCTCAGCGGCCCCCTGCCGCGATTGAGGCGGTTGGACGCATCACGCCTCCCGCGCCCGGCGATAGGCCGTTTCCCGCTCCGGCAGGGCCTGCATGATGGCGTCGCGCTCCGCGTCCGAATAGCGGGTCCAGCGTCCCAGCTCCTCCATGGTGCGGAAACAGCCCAGGCAGACGCCGGCCTTGGGGTCGACGAAACAGACTTTCACACAGGGTGTCTTGATCGGGGTGCGGTCCATGCATCGCAGCATTCCGTGTGGTCTTCATTGTGGCAAGTGCTTGCGGCGGCGGGGCCTGCCGGAATATTGTCCCGCCTTTATCTGCCTGGGGAAATTCATGGACGATCTGGTGCTGCAGGCCCGCAGCTTTGTGGGACTTTTTGCTCTTGCGGGCGTGGCGTGGCTGCTGGGCCCGCGCAAGAAGATCTCCGTTGTCCTGCTGGTCGGCGCCATCGCCCTGCAATTGCTGATCGCCTGGCTGCTCTACTCCGTCGCGCCCTTCCGCGCCTTCCTGCAATCGCTGACCGGGGTCGTCGCCGTGCTGCAGGAGGTGACGAATGAGGGTGCGCAATTCGTGTTCGGCTATCTGGCCGGCAGCGAGGCGCCCTGGGAAGACGACCCGGCCGGCGGTTCCGGTTTCCTCTTTGCTTTCCAGGCGCTGCCCATGGTGATCGTACTGTCGGCGCTGTCGGCCCTGCTGTGGCGCTGGCGGATCCTGGAATTCCTGGTGCGCGGGTTCGCGGCGGCTTTCCGGCGCCTTTTGAACCTGTCCGGCTCGGCCAGTCTGGGCGCTGCGGCGAATATCTTCCTGGGCATGACGGAAAGCCCGGTGCTGATCCGGCCGCGCCTGCCGGAGATGACCCGGTCGGACCTCTTCCTCATCATGACGGTCGGGTTCTCGACGGTCGCCGGTTCGGTGATGGCGCTCTATGTCAGCCAGCTGACCGGTGTGATCGACGGGGCGGCCGGGCATATCTTCACCGCCTCGCTGATCTCGGTGCCGGCGGCGGTGCTCCTGTCGCGCCTGATGATGCCGGCTGAACCGGTGTCGGAAGAGGCGCTGCAGAAAGAGAAGATCCCGACGCCGATCTACCACTCCTCGATGGACGCGCTGACGACCGGTGTGTCGGACGGTATCCGCCTGTATTTCAACATCATCTTCATGCTGCTGGTGTTCACCGCCCTGGTCGCGCTGGTGAACGTCCTGCTCGGGCTTTTCCCGGATGTGTTCGGTGCGCCGCTTTCGGCCGACCGGATCCTGGGCTGGGTCTTCGCGCCGATCGTCTGGCTGGCGGGTATTCCCTGGAGCGAGGCCACCCAGGCCGGTTCGCTGATGGGGCTGAAGACGGCGCTGAACGAGGTCTATGCCTATGATCAGCTGTCCCGGATCGGCGGCGATCTGTCCGAGCGCACGCGCCTGATCATGACCTATGCGCTGTGCGGTTTCGCCAATTTCTCCTCGGTCGGCATCCTGACCGGCGGACTGGTGGCGATTGCGCCGTCGCGCCGCGAGGACATCCTGCAGCTGGCCCCGCGGGCGCTGATCTCCGGCACGCTGGCAACGCTGATGACGGGCGCCGCCGTGGGCGTGCTGCCGTCGGGCCTGTTCGGCTAGTCGCCGCGTTTCGGCCAGAGGCGGCTGCGCAGCCAGCCGGGGGTGGAATTGCCTTTCAGGGCCTGGCGATAGGCCGTGTCGAAGAAGCGGTGCAGGCCTTCGGCATCGGCGTAGAGGTCGCTGCGGGTCTTCATCGGCGCGTCCGGATCGATGCGCTTGACCACTTTGGCCGGATTGCCGGCGACGATGGTCCAGGGATCGACATCGCGGGTGACGACCGAGCGGGCGCCGACGACGGAATGGGCGCCGATGGTCACACCCTTGCCGATAAAGGCGCCGTCGCCGATCCAGACATTGCGTTGAAGTTTCACGGGTTTCCAGGCCGGGGCCGGGTCGACGCGGTCGTGGATGGAGTGCCAGTCGCAATCCGAGATCGTCGCCTTGTTGGCGATCAGGCAGTCATCGCCGATCTCGATATCGCCGGCGGCGAGAATGCGGGTTCCGCCGGCCATGAAGACATTATTCCCGATCGCGATCCGGCCGGCCTGGGTTTGCGGTGACCAGACGGTGAGGCGGACGGGGTCGGCCTTGTTGGCGACGATGTGGAGGCGGTCTCCGGCGGTGATGTTGGGGCCGAAAACCTCGACATGCCAGGGATATACGACTTTCGGCTCGATGCCCAGCGCGGCAAAGTGGGGGGCGAGGAAATGGCTCGTCCAGGCGTTTTCGAACGCTTCCCAGGCGCGGTGCATCCAGTAGGGGCGGTGGTCCCGTTTCATTTTGTCCCGGCGCTCCCTATATCCTTCCGGCGCGTTCGGCGTCCGGCGTTTCGCGGTCTGGACCCACATGAGACAATACCGCTTCATACTTGTCTCGCAGCGGGTGCATAAGTGCCCCATAGGCGCAACACGGGAGTAACGCCCAGTGACATATGAGGTCGCGATGACGGCCGACGCGGTGACCGGCTTTCTCGACGAGGTTTTTCCGGAGATGAACCGCGCGGGCCGGATTTTCTCCATCGACACGATCGAGCCCGGCCGCGCCATCGTGCGGGCGCGCACGGATGCCACCCATCTGCGCCCCGGCGGCACCGTTTCCGGACCGACGCTGTTCTCCCTGGCTGACTTTGCCGCCTATGTGGTGATCCTCGGCCATATCGGACCGCAGGCGCTGGCGGTGACCACCAATCTCAATATCAACTTCCTGACCAGGGCCGGCCCCGGCGACCTGATTGCGCGCTGCCGTATCCTGAAACTGGGCAAGCGGCTGGTCGTCACCGATTGCGACATCACGGCGGACGGCAGCGACGACTTGATCGCACAGGCCAGTGCGACCTATTCCATCCCGCCTGCAAGATAACTCCGGCGCGATAACCCCGCGCACCGAGCGAAGGACAGCAAGATGAGCGAGACCGAAGGCAGCGATCCGATCGAGGCGATCATCGTGAAACTCGTGGCGGCCGCGCCCGAGGGGCGCTCGATCTCGCCGGCCGATGTCGCCAAGGCGATCGATCCGGAGCGCTTCAACCGCCAGTTCGGCCATGTGCGCCAGGCGGCGATCCGGCTGGCCCGGCGCGGCGAGGTGACGATATTGCGCAAGGGCAAGCCGGTCGAGGATCCGGAGAATTTCAAGGGAGTCTGGCGGATTGGCCGCGCCTGATCTCGATCCGCTGCTGGACGAGATCCGCGCCTGCCGCGTGTGCGCGGCGGCCATGCCGCATGAACCGCGCCCGGTGGTCCGGGCTGCGTCCACCGCCCGCATCATGATTGTCGGCCAGGCGCCGGGCACGCGGGTGCATGCGTCCGGCAAACCCTTCACCGACCCGTCCGGCGACCGGCTGCGCGACTGGCTGGGGGTGGACGAGGCGACCTTCTACGACACGTCCCGCATCGCCATCGTGCCGATGGGCTTCTGCTTTCCCGGTCTCGATGCGAAGGGCGGCGACCTGCCGCCGCGCAAGGAATGCGCGCCCTTGTGGCAGGCGCGGGTGCGCGCAGCCCTGCCGGATGTGCGCCTGACCCTGCTGGTGGGACAGTATGCCCAGCGCTTTCACCTGGGTTCGCGGATGCAGCAAACACTGACCGAAACCGTCCGCCGCGGCGAAGACTACGGGCCGGAATTTCTGCCGCTCCCCCATCCCTCCTGGCGAAATAATGTCTGGCTTAAGAAAAATCCGTGGTTCGAAGAAAAAATTCTCCCCATGTTGCGCTGCCGCATGAAAGAATTATTACGCTGAGCGGCATTCGGGGTGTTTTCGCGCGCTTGTAAGGCGGCTCGCGAACGGGTATTCCACGGCCCGACTTCGCAGCCCGCGGACGGGCTGCCACCGTTGAAAAGGGTATGCCCGTAATGAGTGTTCTCGAGCACGTATCGTTCGACAATCACGAAAAAGTCCTGTTCGCCACCGACGAGACGACCGGCCTCAAGGCGGTCATCGGTGTGCACTCCACGGCCTCCGGCCCGGCCTGCGGCGGCTGCCGCATGTGGTCCTATCCCAATTCGGACGCGGCCCTGACCGACGTGCTCCGCCTGTCCCAGGGCATGAGCTACAAGAATATCATGGCCGACCTGCCCATCGGCGGCGGCAAATCCGTGATCATGAAGCCGGAAGGCGCCTTCGACCGCAAGGCGCTGTTCGAGGCCTTCGGCCGCGCGGTGGAAAGCCTGAACGGCCAGTACATCACCGCCGAGGATGTCGGCGTCAGCCCGGACGACATGATGGCCGTGCGCCGCTCGACCGAGCATGTGGTCGGTCTGCCGGAAGGCAAGGCGGCCTCGGGCGATCCCTCGCCGGTCACCGCCGAGGGCGTCTATCGCGGCATCATGGTGGCCGCCGAGCGCGGCCTGGGCAAGCGCGACCTCAACGGCGTCAAGATCGCCATCCAGGGCGCGGCCGGCCATGTCGGCACCTATCTGGCCGGCCATCTGGCCAAGGCCGGTGCCGAGCTCTTCGTCACCGATATCAACCAGGACGGGCTGGAAAAGCTGAAGGCGGAATACGGCGCCACCATTGTCGGTCTCGACGAGATCTACGACCAGAATGTCGACGTCTTCGCCCCGTGCGCCCTCGGCTCGATCATCAATCCGGACACGATCGACCGCATCAAGGCGAAAGTGATCGCCGGCGCCGCCAACAACCAGCTCGCCACGCGCGAGATGGGGGCGGAAGTCCTCAAGCGCGGCATCGTCTATGCGCCGGACTATGTCATCAATGCCGGCGGCATCATCAATGTGATGGGCGAGATCGCCGGCGACTTCAATCCGGCATGGGTGAAGGGTAAGCTGGACGGTCTGGAAGCGACCCTGGGCGAGATCCTCGACCAGTCCAACAATGAAGGCCGCCCCTCCAACATCATCGCCGACGAGATTGCCCGCCAGCGCATCGAAGAAAAGCGCGCGGCGAAGCTGGGCAAGGTGGCTTAGGTTCTGGCGCCGGGCGCCTGAGGGGGCCTGGGGTTTTGATGGTGAATTTGATCTGCCGCGCCCGCCTGGGTGCGGCAGATTTTTTTTGTGCGCGCGGCGGCGTTGATCTCCCGTTGAGAAAATATATGTATATTGCTATAAGTCTGGCTCATGAGCGGGACGGACGAAAAGCGTGTTGTCTGGGTCGGATCCAGCCAGAAGGACCTGCGCAGCATGCCGGACGCGGTGCGCAGCGAGATCGGGTTCGCTTTGTACGAAGCCCAGCTGGGCCTGATGCCGGCCACTGTCAAACCGCTCAAAGGGTATAAGGGCGCCGGCGTTCTGGAAGTGGTGGAGAATAATGACGGCGACACCTTCCGGGCCGTCTATACCGTCCGGTTCGAGGGCGTTCTCTACGTGCTCCACGCCTTCCAGAAGAAATCCAGCCGGGGCATTGCCACCCCGAAAAAGGAGCTGGACCTTGTCGAGGCGAGGCTCAAGGAAGCCGCCCGTCACTACGCCGCTCACTCCGCCCGCGCAAAGGCGGGGTCAGCGCGGGGCGGACCGGCAAAAAACGCGTGATGTGTAAGCGGCGCGCGACCGACAGATGGAGAATGGTGTGAGTATCGAGATGACACCGGGCAGCGACAATATCTTTGCCGATATCGGCCTGCCCGAAGCCGACGATCACAAGCTGAAGGCCCAGATCGTCATCCACATGAAATTGCTGATGGATGCCGAAGGGCTCAATCAGGCCGAGGCCGCGCGGCGTATGAATATCGCCCAGCCCAACCTGTCCAAACTGCTGCGCGGCCAGTTCCGCGGCGTCTCGATCGCCAAACTCCTCTTCATGCTGAACGCGCTCGGCCAGGACGTGGAAATCCGCGTCAAGCCGAAACCGGCGAGGCGGGGTGTGGCGCGTACGCAGGTCAAAGCGCAGAAGCCGGCGGCGGCTTAGGGGGGACAGATTTTTCCCGCTCCCTTATGGCAAGCCTGTCGCAAGCCAATCTGTTCTGCAGTACGCTTTGGTACGGCTATTCTTTCGGCTAGTGTTTTGCCGACCCTAACAGAATTTACTCTGCAGAAGCGGCAACCGTTGAGCGCAATGCGGTACGGTCAGATGCCTGCTGAGCTAGCTTCGAGATTTCCGAATCTGGCAATCAAGCGCCCTCAGTGAGTCATCAAAGTGGACGGCTCTGAACCAACCGGGGCCGCGATCAACAATCTTTTCCAGCTTTACTTGGCTGAGATATCGGGACAGTCGAGGCCCATCATAAAGCTCAACATACTCAAGTTGCGCGTCACCGGCTGCGGCGTCGAGCAAGGCAAGGTTGTTGGTCTGGGCCGTGATGCCTTCACCTTCTTCGTCAATATCTTCAAGATGCAACATGCAATGGTCACGCAGCCCATGCACCACCATATTCCATCCTTCGGGCATGCCCGCACGCGGCGGAGGGCCTTCCCCCATTTTGCCCAGATGAACCAGCGCCTCACGCTCTCCTTCCAGCTGGGCTGAGAGCTGTTCGCGTACGCGCTCGAAGTTGGGAGCATGCGAATATAGGAAGCGCCGGGACTGGGCAACTTGTATCGCGTTGTAGCGCTCTACTTCCTCATCGCTCGTCGCGACCGGTTCGCCCGAAATTAGGCCGCGGCCATAAGCCCGGAGCGCTGCATGGTCGTCACCCTCAATGGACAAAAGGCGCTCGAGCCGATCGATGATCGTGGGGCAATGCCAAGTCAAGAGCAGTGTCGGGCTAAGCGGCAAGTGAATGAGAATCCCTTGTGCCTGCAGCGCGTGATCGCCATAGGGGAAGGGATTACTGAACACCACTGGATGGTCTGAAATCAAGAAGCGAGCCGATCTCGCAGGCTCGACTAGGCCTGGGGTCAAACGGAGAAACGAATCTCGTAGCTCAGCGCGCTTGTAAAAGGCATAGATCGTACCGCGTTTGCTATCGGCCTCGTTGGGCGGTGCCAACTCAGGATCGTTCACGTCAGCCCCAATTTCGGCGAGCAGTCTGCGCATCTCTTCGGCGAGCACGCGCGGCGTTTCACGAGCGAGCTTAGTCCTTAGCAATTGGACCGCGCCGAGATCAGCTAGCGTCACCACCTGTTCCTCGGACATCCAGGACAATGATCGGCGCTGGGTAATCTCACGGATAATAGTCGCGCTGGCGCCATCGACAGCGTTAAACATCACCTCGAAGTTCAGACGTTCATTACCATCGATGATCGTGTTGAAGGCATTCTCTGACCCTGAATTTAGTATTGATGGGGTAAGGGCCTTACCATTTTTCTTGTCAAAGGCGTGTAGCCACTTGCGCTTTTCGTCAGCCGCGAAGTAACGCAGTTGTTCCTGAGTTACGTAGTGATGTTTATTTGATTCCTTGGGCGGCTTCGACATATACGGATTATGCAGCGCTTGGCGAAATCCTACAAGGTGTAGTTGCGGGATGATTGCTTTCAGTCGGTGGTGCCCGGACGTTTGCCCCCTCACGCCCCCACCACAGTCACAAACGCCTCATCCAACTCCACGTCCACCCGGTCCCCCACAGCCAGTGTGGACGGCACGGGTGTGTGCGTCGTGAAGCTCTGGCCTTCGGCGTTCGCGATCGTGAAGGCGAGGTGTGTGCCGGCGGAGCGGCGGCGGGTCACGGTGAACGCGCCGTCGGCTGACGGGGTGAGGCGGATGGCCTGGGGTCTCACCAGAACATAGACGGTGCAGCCGTTTTTGAAGTCCGGCGTGGCGACCGGGCCCAGCGGGGTGCCGGCGGCGCCGGCCTTTATGAAGGCCTCGATCACTTCGATATCGCCCAGCAGGCGGGCGGCGGTGACGCTGTGCGGATGGGTCCAGACATGTTCGGGCGCGCCGGTCTGGATGACGCGGCCCTGGTCCATCAGGGCGAGGGCGTCGGCGACGGCCATGGCCTCGTCGGCATCATGGGTGACCATGAGGGCGGTGGCGCCGGCGCGGCGCAGCGTGTCGACGGTGCGCTCGCGCAATTCCTGGCGCAGGCGGCGGTCGAGGCCGGAGAAGGGCTCGTCCAGCAGCACGATGGCGGGCGCGGGGGCGAGGGCGCGGGCCAGGGCGACGCGCTGCTGCTCGCCGCCGGAGAGCTCGTGCGGGAAGGCTTTCGCCTTGTGTCCCAGCTCGGCGGCTTCCAGCTGGGCCATGGCGATGGTTCTGGCGTCGGGGCCCTTGAGGCCGAAGGCGACATTGGCCAGGGCATCGAGATGCGGGAAGAGGGCATAGTCCTGGAACACCATGCCGACGCGGCGGCGTTCCGGGGCGAGGTGGCGGCCGGGCCCGGCCCAGACCGTGTCGCCCAGGCGGATCTCGCCGCCATCGAGACGTTCCAGTCCGGCAATGGCGCGCAGCAGGGTGGACTTGCCGCTGCCCGACGGGCCGAGGAGGGCGGTGATCCGGCCCGGCTCGAGATCGAGATCGGCGCCGGCCAGGGCGGCCGTCTCCTTCACATAGCGGCGCTGGGCGCCGCGTATGCTCAATCCCCTGCGCGTGTGCGTATCCGTCATGCCGTCCCGCCTAGACCTGGCCCGAAGAAGAGCGTGCCCGGGAGAGGTAGCGGGCGACGAAGATCATGGGAAGCAGGGCGACCAGCGGAATCAGGAGCGAGGGCAGTGCCGCCTCGCCCAGGCGTTCGTCGCTGGCGTAGTTGTGGGCGATGATGGCGAGCGTGTCGTAATTGAAGGGGCGCAGGATCATTGTCGCCGGCAATTCCTTGAGCACTTCGACAAAGACCAAGAGGCCGGCCGAGGTGATGCCCGCTGCGATCAGCGGCCAGTGGACGCGGCGCACGGTCTCGCCCCGCGTGGCGCCCAGCGTGCGGGCTGCGCCGTCCAGCGCCGGCGTGACGCGGGCGAGGGCGGCTTCGGACGGTCCGATCGCGGCGGCGGCAAAGCGCGAGAGATAGGCGAAGATCAGGGCGGCGGCGGCGCCGGTCAGCAGGACGGGGAAGACCTCGCCCGTGACCGATTGCCAGGCCGGGTCGATCAGCGCCTGGGTGCCCGACAGGATGGCGATCACGCCCACCGCCGCCACCGCGCCGGGTACGGCATAGCCCAGACCCGCCGCGCGGGCCGAGGCGGTGGCAATGAAGGTCCGGCCGCGCAGGGCGTAGGCGGTCGACAGGCCCAGTCCCGCGGCCAGCACGGCGCTGATCGCGGCGAGGGTGAGGCTGTGCCAGCTGGCGGGCAGAAGGTTGGGCGCGGGCTGTTCGTTCAGCGCCAGCCAGCCCAGACGCGCCAGCGGGACGATCAGGCCCAAAGCGAGCGGGATGAGACAGGCGAGGGCTGCTGCGAGGCCCTGGGTTCGCGAGAGATGAAAGCGCGGCGCCGGACGGTGGCGTCCCGAGGCGGCGTGCGAGCGCGCGCGGCTGCGCTGGGCCCGCTCCAGGCCGAACACGATCAGCGCGACGGCGACGAGGATGAGGGAGAGGCGGGCCGCATCGACCAGCGATCCCGCCCCGCTCCAGGCGCGCACCAGCCCGATCGAGAGCGTCGGCGCGCCGAGATAGGAGACGGTGCCATAGTCCGCCAGGCTTTCCATGATCACCAGGGCAAGACCGGCTGCCAGGGCCGGCCGCGCCATCGGCAGCGAGGTGCGGGCAAAGGCACTGAACGGTCCCGCGCCCAGCGTGCGGGCGGCGTTGTAGGCGTCGGCGGACTGGCCGGTGAACGTGTCGCGCGCCAGGAGGTAGACATAAGGATAGAGCACGAGGGCGAACATCAGCCCCGCCCCCCAGGCGCCGCGCACGGTGGGGAAGAGGCCGGCCGTGGCTGCGTGCAGCGGTCCGCCGGCCTGGCTGAGATCGAGCCAGGCATAGGCGGCGACATAGGCCGGCACGGCCAGCGGCAGGATCAGCACCCAGCTGAACAGGGCGCGTCCGGGAAATTCGGTCCGCGCCACCAGCCAGCCCAGCACCGTGCCGATCAGACCGGCGCCGCCGGCCGCGATCGCTGCGACGAGGGCGGAGTTGACCAGATAGACAGGCAGGCGCGTGCGCGCGAGGTGGGCGAGATAGTCGCCCGTCTCACCGGTCACGGCGATCCAGGCGACGGCAAACACCGGCGCCGCACAGACCAGGGCTGCCAGGATCGCGAGCGCGGTCGCGCGATCCGGCAGCCGGCCGCCCTGCCTGGCCGCTGGCGTCACTGCCAGCCGACGCGGTCGAAGATGCGCTGGGCGGTGGCGTTGTGATCGCCCAGTTCGGAGACATTGCGGGTGTCGGCGACGAAGGGCATCACGGCGTCCAGACGCTCATTCTCCCACTCCACGCCCTCGACGACCGGGATTTCATTGGTCATCTCGGCGAACATGCGCTGGGCCTCGTCCGACAGGAAGAAGGCGATCAGTTCGCGGGCCTCTTCCGGATGCGGCGCGTTCACGGCGATGCCGGCCCCGGAAATGTTCACATGGGCGCCGGAGGTTTCCTGGTTCGGGAAGAACAGGGTGACGGCCTCGGCGGCGGCGCGATTGGCGGCCTCGCCGGAATTCTGCATCAGCAGGTAGTAGTAATGATTGGTAATGGCGATATCGCAATCGCCGGCGGCCACGCCGATGATCTGCGTGATGTCGCCGCCCTGGGGCGGGCGGGCCATGTTGGCGACGATGCCGGCCGCCCAGGCCTCGGCTTCTTCCTCGCCCAGGCGCGCGACCATGGAGGCGAGCAGGGACTGGTTATAGGCATTGCCGCTCTCGCGCACACAGATCCGGCCTTCCCAGCGCGGATCGGCGAGATCCTCATAGGTGGTGACCTCGTCCGGCTGGACGCGCTGGTTTGAATAGGCCAGCACGCGGGCGCGCTTGGCGATGGCGATCCAGTAGCCGTCCGGGTCGATCAGATTGTCCGCGATCTCCGGCGTGAATTCGGCGAAATCGCTCTGGGCGAACAGGCCGGCTTCCTCGGCGCGGTGCAGGCGGGCGGCGTCGACCGTGATGATGACGTCGGCCGGGCTGCGCGGGCCGTCGGCGCGCACGCGCTCGATCAGCTGGTCGCCGCTGGCCTCGATCAGGTTGACCTCGATGCCGGTCTGCTCGGTGAAGGCCGCATAGATCGCCGCGTCGCTGCGATAGTGGCGCGCGCTGTAGACATTCACCACGCGCGGCGTGTCGGCCTGTTCGCTGCCGGCACCGGCGGCGGTGTCAGGCTGGGAGCAGGCCGCGGCGAGGACGCTGAGCGCGCCGGCGGCCAGGAGCTTGGCATAGTTCATGAGTCACCCGTTTTCCTTGCAGTCTCCGCATCCCTGCCACTCTTGCGAATGTTTCGCAAGTTATTGCCGCAGGAAACCGGTGCGGTGGGGTGACGCAGGGGGGAGGATTGTTGCGGGCAGTCGATGGCCGAAGGAAATTGCGCGTGTCGCGGGCAGTCCGCCTTCGCCAAGGCTGCGGCGAGACATCCTTCGCTCGATCATGGGGTTCGGCTTGCCTAGCCGAAGCTCGCGCCAGCGAGCGTAGGATGGTGGGCGATACTGGGATTGAACCAGTGACCCCCTCGGTGTGAACGAGGTGCTCTCCCGCTGAGCTAATCGCCCGATCCATAGTCGGAGGGCGCCGTATAAGCAGGCTCTTGGCGCCGGTCAACTACATGTGGAAGTTGAAGTGCAGATCGGATACGCCGCAGGTGCGACAACTTGCCACACCGTCATGGTCTCGTCATATGCGCCGGGCCCATATATCAGCCTGCCCCAAGCTGGGTTCGGGGCCATTGAAGGCCCGTCCTGTCAATCACTCGATTGGACACAATTCCCGGCCGAGGGAAGCTTCGGTCGACTAGGAGGTTTTGTTAATGAGCAACGATCTGTGCACGCCCGAAGGCGCTCGCCGTCTCAAAGCGCGAATTGAAGCCTACTGGGCCGAGCGCGGCTATGATGTGAGTGTCGACCTCGTCGAAGCGGGCTTCATGCCGGCCATGCGCTCCGCGCGTACCGACGTCCGGTCCAACCTCGTCAACGGCATGCCGACCCGTCCGGCCAACGATACCGGTCGCGAGCGTCGCACGGCGTAATCAGCTGGCGCGCTGCCAGATCTCGGCCAGCGCCCGCGGTACATCGCCAAATGCATGAAGAACCCGGTCGGCTCCCAGCGAGCCGGCCGGGTTTTCGCTATAGCCATAGCTCATCACGATGACGGGCAGGCCCGCCGCCCGGGCCGAGCCGACATCCGGCGCGCTGTCGCCGATCAGGGCGGCCCGCGCAAAGTCCGCACCCAGCGAATCGCGCAGATGCGCCGCATCCGGTTTCTTCGCCGAGGTGCGCTCCGGCCCGACAATCCGCTCGAAATAATCCGCCAGCCCCAGTTCCGCGATCAGAAGATCGGACAGGACGGAGGGTTTGTTGGTACACACCGACAGGCGCGCGCCGGCATCCTTCAGCCAGGCCAGCGTGTCCTCGACGCCGGGAAAGGCCCGGCTCTCGGCGGCGACATCGGTCTTGTAGATCTCGATGAATTCCGCGACCAGCGCATCGCCGTCCTGCATCTCGGCGCCGCTGCGGGCATGGGCGCGTTCCAGCAGCACGCGCGCGCCGCGGCCGACCATCGCCCGCACATCCGCCAGCGGCACGGCCGGCAGGCCGCGCGGCACGATCACAGCATTGAGGGCGCGCACCAGATCGGGTGCCGTGTCGACCAGCGTGCCGTCGAGGTCGAAGGCAATGGCGGCATTGTCGAACAGGGCGGCCTGGCCTGTCTCCAGCATGATCTGCATCCTTCTGCCCTCAAGGGTTCGCAAGCATGGTTACGTGCCCCGGCCCGATAGGCTATAGCGCCTGACAGACACAGGTGCAGATTCTCGCGACAGGACGGTCCATGTCTCATTCCCGTGCCGCCATCATTCTCGCTGCCGGTCAGGGCACGCGGATGAAGTCCAAGACGGTCAAGGTGCTGCACAGCGTCGGCGGACGGCCGATGCTGGACTGGTCGGTCGACCTGGCGCGCAAGAGCGGGGCGGACCGGATCGTCACGGTTTACGGCGCGCATTCGCCGGCCGTGAAGACGGCTGCCGAGGCGCTGGGTACTCAGACCGCGCTGCAGGATCCGCCCAAGGGCACCGGCCATGCCGTTCTGGCCGCACGCGAGGCGCTGGCGGATGTCGAGGGCGCGGCGATCGTGCTCTATGCCGACACGCCGCTGATCACGCCGGACACCGTTGCGAAGGTCTTCGCAGCGCTGGAAGGCGGGGCCTCGGTCGCCGTGCTCGGCTTCGAGCCGGAGGATCCGGCCGCCTATGGACGCCTGATCACGGATGGCGCGGGCAATCTCGACCGCATCGTCGAATACAAGGATGCCAGCGAGGCCGAACGCGCCGTGCGCCTGGTCAATTCCGGCGTGCTGGCCGCCCCGGCGCCGCTGCTGCTGGAGCTCCTGGGAGATGTCGGCAATGACAATGCGAACGGTGAATACTATCTCACGGATGTTGTGGGCCTGGCCCGCGGGCGCGGTCTGAAAGCCGTCGTGGTGAAGGCCGAAGCGGGCGAAGTGCTGGGCGTGAATTCGCGCGGCGACCTGGCCGAGGCCGAGGCGGCCTTCCAGGCCCGCATGCGCAAACAGGCCATGGCGGACGGGGTGACGCTGGTCGCGCCGGAAACGGTCTTCTTCTCCCACGACACGCAGATCGCCCGCGATGTGATCGTGGAACCGAATGTCGTGTTCGGCCCCGGTGTGACGATCGGCGAGGATGCCGTCATCCATGCCTTCTCGCATCTGGAGGGGGCCAGCGTGGCGCAGGGCGCCAGCGTTGGCCCCTATGCCCGCCTGCGTCCGGGCGCCGAGCTGGGGGCCGGGGCCAAGGTCGGCAATTTCGTGGAAGTGAAAAAGTCGCAGCTGGGCGAGGGCGCCAAGGTCTCGCATCTCACCTATATCGGGGATGCGAGCATCGGCGCGAACGCCAATATCGGAGCGGGCACGATCACCTGTAATTACGACGGATACGACAAGCACCGCACCGTGGTGGGCGAGGGCGCCTTTATCGGCTCCAATACCTGCCTGGTGGCGCCCGTGACCGTCGGTGCCGGCGCCTTCACGGGCACCGGGACCATCGTGACCGAGAATGTGGAGGCGGATGCGCTGGCCCTTGCGCGCACGCCGATGACCACCAAATCCGGGTGGGCGGCCCGCTTCCGCGCCGCCAAGGAAGCCCGCAAGGCCAAGAAGGAGAGCCTGTGATGACCGTACTCGACCGCCCCGAAACCGTCTCGGACCGCCTGACGGACAAGAGCCTCTTCCGCACCGAGAGCTTTATCGGCGGTGAGTGGGTGGCCGGTTCGGCCGTCTTCGAGGTCACCAATCCGGCGAACAACCAGGTCATCGCGACCGTTGGCGATGTCGGCGAGGCCGGTGCCCGCCAGGCGGTCGCCAAGGCTGCGGAAGCCTTCGAGACCTGGAAGAAGGTCTCGCCCTTCGAGCGCGCCAAACTGCTGATGAAATGGCACGATCTCATCCTCGCCAACCAGTCCGACCTGGCCAAGCTGATCACGCTGGAAATGGGCAAGACCTATCGCGAGGCGATGGGCGAGGTGGTCTATGGCGCCGGCTTCATCGAATGGTCGGCCGAAGAGGCCAAGCGCGTCCATGGCGAAACACTCGCCACGCCCTTCCCGGGCTCGCGCGGCTGGACGATCCGCCAGCCCATCGGCGTGGTCGGCTGTATCACGCCGTGGAATTTCCCCAATGCGATGATCACCCGCAAGTGTGCGCCCGCCCTGGCGGCCGGCTGCACCATGGTGATCAAGCCCGCTCCGGAAACGCCGCTCTCCGCGCTCGCCCTGGCCGAGCTGGCCAAGCGCGCGGGCATCCCCGACGGCGTGTTCAACGTGGTGTGCGGCGACGCCCAGAAGATCGGCCCTGTGCTCACCGGTTCGCCCGAAGTGCGCATGATCGGCTTCACCGGCTCGACCCAGGTGGGCAAGCTGCTGATGCGCCAGGCCGCCGACGGCGTGAAGCGCGTCGCGCTGGAGCTGGGCGGCAATGCGCCCTTCATCGTCATGGACGATGCCGACATCGAGAAGGCGGCCGATGGCGTGATCGCCTCGAAATTCCGCGTCTCCGGCCAGACCTGTGTCTCGGCCAACCGGATCATCGCCCAGCCGGCGATTGCCGACAAACTCGTCGCGGCGCTGGAAGCACGCGTGTCCAAGCTGAAGGCCGGTGACGGTTTTGCCGAAGACAGCGATCTGGGACCGCTTGTGCACATGGAAGCGGTGACCCGCGTCGACAAGCTGGTGCAGCAGGCCCGCGAGGCCGGTGCCCGCATCGTCACCGGCGGCAAGCGTCTGGACGACGAGCTGGGCGGGGCCTTCTATGCGCCGACCCTGATCGATGGCGGCGATCCGAAAATGGATGTCGCCTGCAACGAGATCTTCGGCCCGGTCGCCTCGATCTACCGCGTCGAGAGCGAAGCCGACATCATCAAGCTGGCCAATGACACGCCTTACGGGCTGGCGGCCTATATCTACACCCGGGACGTCAATCGCGTGCACCGGCTCACCGAGGGCATCGAGTACGGCATGATCGGCGTCAATGCGCCAATGGTCGGTGCCGCCTCCACCCCGTTCGGCGGTGTGAAGGAAAGCGGGATCGGCCGTGAAGGCGGCAAGTGGGGCGTGGAAGAGTTCACCGAGCTGAAATACGTGCTGCTCGGCGGGGTTGGCTGATGGGCGCAGAACGCCAGAAGGCCCACGCCGCGGCGGCGGCACTGGGCTATGTCGAAACCGGCATGACGCTGGGGCTGGGCTCCGGCTCGACGGCGGAGATTTTCCTGCGCCTGCTGGGCGAACGCATCAAGGACGGTCTCGATGTGCGCGGCGTGCCGACCTCGCAGCGCACCGCCGAGGTCGCCCGCGAGAACGGCGTGCCGCTGATCGAGGTCGATCATGTCGACCATCTCGCCGTCACCATTGACGGGGCCGACGAGGTCGATGGCCGTTTCCAGCTGATCAAGGGCGGCGGCGCCTGCCTGCTGCGCGAGAAGATCATCGCCCATGCCTCCGACCTGATGGTGGTCATGGTCGACGAGAGCAAGCTGGTCGACACGTTGGGCAAGTTCCCGCTGCCGGTCGAGGTCGACCCCTTCGGCTTCTCGCTGACCGCCAAGCAGATCTATGACGCGCTGAAAAAGGCCGGTGTGAACGCGCCGGATGTGCAATTGCGCCGCAAGGGGGACGGTCTGGCCCCTTTGATCACGGATGGCGGTCACTACATTCTCGACTGCGCCTGCGGCGCCATTCCCGACGCGGCCCTCGCCGACCGGTATCTCAAGGAGATCCCCGGCGTCGTCGAGCACGGTCTCTTCCTGGGCCTCGCCCGGGTGGTGATCGTCGGCGAGGACAATGAAGCACGGGTGATGGAGCTGTAGGTCATCCATTGATGCGTTGTCATCCCGGCCGAATGCCCCGCGAAAGCGGGGCGTAGAGCCGGGACCCATACGCATCGATGCTGGCCGGAAGCAGGCCCGGCTTTGGCGGAAGCTGGTTTCACACCGGGATTATGGGTCCCGGATCTACGCCCGGCTCAAGGCCGGGCATGCGTCCGGGATGACAGACATTGTGGGTCGTCAAACAGACGGCCGCAGACACAACAGATCGGGGCACAGCGCCCCGGATGGACAACAAGACAAGGGCGCTGACCCATGAGCAATTACGACTACGATCTTTTTGTCATCGGTGCCGGGTCCGGCGGGGTGCGTGCGGCGCGGATGGCCAAGCAGCATGGTGCCGGCAAGGTGGCGATTGCCGAGGAGTACCGGTTCGGCGGAACCTGCGTGATCCGCGGCTGTGTGCCCAAGAAACTCCTGGTCTATGCCAGCGAGTTCTCCAAGACGTTCAAACTGGCCGAGGGCTATGGCTGGACGGTCGGCGAGACCGAATTCAGCTGGCAAAAGCTGATCGCGGCCAAGGACAACGAGATCGACCGCCTGTCGGGCATCTATGAGCGCAATCTCAACAATTCCGGCGTCGACACGATCGAGGACCGGGCCGTGCTGGAAGATGCGCACACGATCCGCCTGATCAAGTCGGATCGCACGGTGACCGCCGACAAGATCCTGATCGCGGTCGGCGGCACGCCCTTCGTGCCGGATATCGAGGGCGCCGAGCTGGGCATTACCTCCAACGAGGCCTTCCATCTGGAAGAATTGCCCAAGCATGTCGTGATCGCCGGCGGCGGCTATATCGCCTGCGAGTTCGCCCAGATCTTCGCCGGGCTGGGATCGGAGGTCTGCCAGGTCTATCGCGGCGAGACCGTGCTGCGCGGGTTTGACGACGATATCCGCTCCACCGTGCACGAGGAGCTGGTGCGGTCGGGCGTGCGGGTTGTCACCCATACCGTCTTCGAAAAGATCGAACAGCTCGAGGATGGCCGCAAGCGGGTGCATCTCGACAATGGCCATCACGTCGACACCGATGTCGTGATGTATGCCATCGGCCGCAATCCGTACGTCGCCGATCTGGGCCTGGACAAGGCCGGGGTGGAGCTTGACGAGGCGGGGGCCATCAAGGTGGATGCCTATTCAAAGACCTCGGCCGACAATATCTATGCCGTGGGCGATGTGACCAACCGGGTCAATCTGACGCCGGTGGCGATCCGCGAGGGCGCCGCTTTCGCCCAGACCGTGTTCGGCGGCCAGCCGCTGGCCTATGATCATGACGATATCGCCTCGGCCGTGTTCACCCAGCCGCCGGCCGGATCGGTCGGCCTGTCCGAGGCGCAGGCCCGGAAAAGCTTCGACAAGGTCGATATTTACAAGACCTCCTTCCGCCCCATGAAGCAGTCTTTCTCCAACGACGCTTCCCGCATGATGATGAAACTTGTTGTCGACGGGGAGACAGACCGGGTGTTGGGCGTGCATATTGTCGGGCCGGATGCGCCAGAGATGATCCAGCTGGCCGGTATCGCCGTGAAGGCGAAGCTGACCAAGGCGCAATTCGATGCCGCCTGTGCGGTGCATCCGACAAGTGCCGAAGAACTGGTGACCATGAAGGAGAAGTGGACACCGCCCGAGTTGAAAGCAGCTGAGTGATATGACCTGGTCTCCGAAATCCTGGCGGGACTTCCCCGTCAAGCAAATGCCGACCTACAAGGATGAAGCCGCCCTGGCCGGCGTGATCGACGAGCTTTCCGCCCGTCCCGCGCTCGTCTTTGCCGGCGAGGCCCGCAAGCTGCGGCGCCAGCTGGCCGATGTGTCGGCCGGCAATGCCTTCCTCCTGCAGGGCGGCGATTGCGCGGAAAGCTTCACCGAATTCTCCACCGAAGGCGTGCGCGACACGTTCCGCGTCCTGCTGCAGATGGCGGTGGTGCTCACCTTTGCCGCCTCCAAGCCGGTGGTGAAGGTCGGCCGCATGGCGGGGCAGTTTGCCAAGCCGCGCTCCTCCGATACCGAGACGATCGACGGGGTCACCCTGCCCAGCTATCGCGGCGACAGCGTCAACGGTGTGGACTTCACGCCCGAGGCCCGCGAGCCGGATCCCAAGCGCCTGATCCGCGCCTATGACCAGTCGGCCTCGACGCTGAACCTGCTGCGTGCCTTTGCGTCCGGCGGTTATGCCGACCTGCACAATGTCCACCAGTGGACCCAGGATTTCGTCAAGGACAGCCCGGCGGCGGAACGCTATGCCGAGACGGCCGTGCGGATTTCCGAGGCGCTGGACTTCATGAAAGCCTGCGGCATCGGCCGGGACTCTGCCCCGTCTCTTGAGGCGGTGGACTTCTTCACCAGCCACGAGGCCCTGCACCTGCCCTTCGAGGAGGCGCTGACGCGCCGCGACCCGAATACCGGGCAGTGGTATGCCACCTCCGCCCACATGATCTGGGTCGGCGAGCGCACCCGCCAGCTCGACGGGGCGCATCTGGAATATGCCCGCGGCATCGCCAACCCGGTGGGCGTGAAGTGCGGTCCCACCATGACGGCGGACGAACTCCTGCCGCTGATCGACACCATCAATCCGGACAATGAGGCCGGCCGCCTGGTGCTGATCGTGCGCATGGGCGCCGACAATGTCGGCAATAACCTGCCGGCGCTGGCGCGGGCGGTGACCGAGGCCGGCCGCAAGGTCGTCTGGTCGTCCGATCCGATGCACGGCAATACCGTCAAGGCGTCCAGCGGCTACAAGACGCGGAATTTCGACCGCATCCTGACCGAGCTGGAAAGCTTCATGGACGTGCTCTACTCCGAGGGCGCCTATCCGGGCGGCGTGCATTTCGAGATGACCGGCCGCGATGTGACCGAATGCACCGGCGGTGCGAAACCGGTCACCGAGGCCGATCTGGCGGCGCGCTATCACACCCAGTGCGATCCGCGCCTCAACGCCGACCAGGCGCTCGACATGGCCTTCCGCATCGCGGAATCGCTCAAGCGCGTGCGCAACAATAATTCCGCTGCTGCGGCCTGACAGGCGCGTTGACAGCGAAACGAACACAGGCGGGGCCTCCGGGCTCCGCCTTTTTTCTTCCCGCCTCTCACCCCTCCGTCATCCCACGGTGCCCGCAGGGCATCCGGGGGACCTGCGCTCACCTGTCGGCAGGATGGCTGAGGTCCCCCGGATCGCTGCTGCGCACCGACCGTGGGATGACGGTGTTCAAGGAAACCGGGTAGGCCAGCTTCTCGCTCTTGATGGATTCCTCCACCCCAAAGAAAAACGCCGCCCGGATGGCTCCGGGCGGCGTTCGTGTAATCAGAACCCGTTTGGACTGATTAGATGTCCTTCAGGGCAGCAGCCGGACGGAAAGCCGCCTGGGTGCGAGCCTTGGACATCATTTTTTCGCCAGTGCGCGGATTGCGGACTTCGCGGGCTTCGCGGTGCTTGGCGTAGAAGGTGCCGAAGCCAGCGAGCTGAACGCTGTCATTGCCCTTGACCGAAGCGATGACGGCTTCGATTGCGGCGTCGACCGCATCGCCCGCTTGAGCGCGGGACAGGCCGGTCTTGTCGCTGACGGCTTTGGCGAGATCAGACTTGTTCATAGGGTTCCCCCCGTTTAGTCGCGGCGCCGGCAGACACGGTCATCGTGTCCGGCCGGTGTGCCGCGTGTTCGTGGACGCCTCATCAAGGCCGAGAACCGGGCGCCTTTGCAAGCCATAACAGGTGAATCGGGCCGGATTCACTGCAATTTCCTTGGGACAAGTCCCATTTCTCGCCTTCGGCACCCGTTTTGCGTACATTTTGCAGCATGTATCAGGGTGAACCGACTCCTAACGCCGCCTCCGCGAATCGCCCGATTCGCCTGCTGCCGTTCGCACTTGCAGCAGGATTGGGCGCCTACACGCTCGCTTTTCTCGCGGGTGCGGGAGAGACCTGGTCGCCAGTGATTGCGGCCTGCGCAGCCGGCTGGACGCTGGGCCGCCTGATGCGGCGCTGAACTATCCGGCGCTCGGCCAGAGGATCATCTGCGTGCAGCGGAAGAGGGCGACCGTCTTGCCGTCGCTGTCCCGGAAAGCACGCGCATCCCAGACATGGGTGGTGCGGCCACGATGGACCGGCGTTGCGACGCCCCTGAGACGGCCATCGCGGGCGGTGCCGAGATAGTTCGCCTTCAGCTCGATCGTGGTGAAGCCGCTCGCCCCTTCGGGCAGGTTGGCCACCGTGCCATAGCCGCACAGCGTGTCGACGAGGCCGATCACGCTGGCGGCATGCAGGAAGCCGTTCGGCGCCATCAATTCCTGGCGCACGTCCAGGAAGCCGGCAACCTCTTCGGTCGTCGCCGTCTCGATCACGACGCCGAGATGGCCGGGCAGATGCCCGGCCCCCCGTGCGTTCAGCATGTCGCGCAATGCGCTGCTGTCTTCGCTCATCAGATCTTGACCAGCATCTTGCCGGTATTGCGGCCGGAGAAGAGCCCCATGAAGGCGTCCGGCGCGTTCTCGATACCCTCGATGACGGTCTCGGCCGGCTTGATCTTGCCGGCAGCCATCCAGGCCGACAGGTCGCGCACGAAGCCGTCCATCATGTCGGCGTGATCGGTAACGATGAAGCCCTGGATCTTCAGCGACTTGCCGACGATGAAGGTGAGATTGTCGGTGATCGTGGCCGGCTGGGCGTCATTATAGCGCTGGATCATGCCGCAGGCGGCGATGCGCCCCTTCGGTTTCAGCGTGTTGAGCGCGGCGGTGAAATGCGTGCCGCCGACATTCTCGAAATAGCCGTCAATGCCCTTGGGGGCTGCTTCCTGGATGGCGGCGGTGAGATTGTCGGCCGCCTTGTAGTCGACCACGGCATCGGCGCCGATCGACTTGACGAAGTCGCACTTCTCCTGGCCGCCGGCGGTTGCGACGACCGTGGCGCCCATCGCCTTGGCAAACTGGATCCCGGCCGAGCCGACCGCGCCCGCACCGGCGGACATCCACATCGTCTCGCCTTCCTGCAGGTCGATGATGCGCTTGATACCGACATAGGCGGTCAGGCCCGTCAGGCCGGCAATGCCCAGATAGGCCTGCGGCGGCAGGACGGAGGTGTCGATCTTCTGCAGGGCCTTGCCCGGCGCGGTATAGGCCTCGCGCCAGCCGAACATGGAATTGACGAAATCACCGGGCTTGAGACCCTCGTAATTGCTCTCGACAACCTCGCCGACAGCGCCGCCTTCCATCACTTTGCCGAGTTCGAACGGGCCGACATAGGTGCGGATGCCGCTCATCCGGCCGCGCATGTAGGGATCGACCGAGATATAGTGGTTCTTCACCGTCACCTCGCCCTCGCCCGGAGCCGGGACATCGGCCTCGGCGAGCTTGTAGTTCTCCGGCTTGGGATCGCCCTTGAGATATTCCAGGAGGTGGATTTCGCGAGACTTCATGGCGGTCTCTCCTTTTTCAGGGTTGGGGGAGGATCATTCGAGGTCCGGCGCATAAAGCCGGATCAGGCTGAGATCGTAGTTGGTGTCGAGCGTGAAGGCGGTGCCCAGAATCTGGCCGATCCCCGTCATCAGGAGCGTGACCGGCATGAGCAGTACGAGGCCCAGCAGGCGCAGGGCCGCGCCACCCGCACTATGGCTGTAGAAGCGCACGATAATCCGGCCGGTGCAGAAATAATAGACGATCATGGCAAAGCCGATCCCCAGCGAGAACCAGCCAAGGCCCAGCGCGATCAGCGGAATGGTCGCGATCATCACCACGAAGGACGCATTGGTGGCGGTGAGGAAGAATTGCAGATGACCCCAGAGCGGCACGCCCGGGCGGTAGAGCTTCAGCAGCAGCAGATAGGGCAGGGCGGTGACGATCGTGATCGGCCAGAGCAGCATGGCGCCCCAGCTTTCGACAGTCTGGTTGACCTCTGCGTGGGTCGGTATCTCACCGCTGGCAGTCTGCCCGGTAGCGAGCCAGGCCTCGACCACTTCCGGTTCGACACTCACCGTGAGCTGGTCCAGTGAGCCCGCCAGCGGCGTGCCGAACAGCGAGGCGACGACAAACTGGAAGGAAAAGAGCGCGACGAAGACGCGAACGGGCGAGAGATATTGGCTGAAATCGCCTTTTGCGCCGGCCAGTGCCACATCCGGCGTCCGGGTCAGCGAATGCCAGAGGGTGCGGAAGATGCGCCCGTCCAGATCGAAGGCGGCGATCGACACGGAGTCGAGAATGTCGTTCGGCTTCGCCGTCTCTTTCGACTTTTCCTCGGTATCCAAGTCTGCATCCTCCCCCTTGCACAGCATGGTAGTGCGCTTCGATCTGCGTGCAAGCCGGTTCGACGCTGCGGTATGGCGGCAGCGGGTTGCAATGCGCGGAAACACGTCTTGATGCAGGAGCGGCTTGATCGCAGGGGCGGGCGGGGTATTCAGCCGACAGACGGACAAGGACGTATCATGGTTTCGGAAAACAAGCGCCTGCGGGCCGGTGTTGTCGGTGCAGGCGTGTTCGGCGGTTTCCACGCCTCGAAATATGCGGCGCATGAGCGGGCCGATCTCGTCGGCGTCTACGAGCCTGATATCGAGAAGGCGCGGGCGCTGGCGCACAAGCATGGTGCGAAAGCCTATGACAATCTCGCCCGCCTGATCGCCGATTGCGACGCCATCACGGTGGCCTCGCCGGCGGTCCATCATTTCGAGGCCGCAGCGGCAGCGCTGGCGAATGGCCGTCACGTCCTGGTCGAAAAGCCGATTGCCTCCAGCGTCGAGGAAGCGCGCGAGCTGATCCAGCTGGCCGCCACGCATGGCTGCGTGCTGCAGGTGGGGCACCAGGAGCGCTTCGTGTTCAACGCGATGGGCCTGTTTGCGGTGCCGGACCGTCCCAAGCGCATCGTCGCCAGCCGCATGGGCCCGCCGTCCGAGCGCTGTCTCGATGTGTCGGTGACGCTGGACCTGATGGTGCACGATCTCGACCTGGCCATCGCCCTGGCCGGCGGCGCGGTGACATCGGTCGAGGGCGAGGTCGACAAGGGCCGTTTCGGCACGCCGGATATCGCCCGGGCAAAGCTCGTCTTCGACAATGGCTGTGTCGCCGAGCTGGAAGCCAGCCGGGTCCATCACGAACGCGATCGCAAGATGCGGGTGGAATACCAAGCCGGCGTTCTGGAGATCGATTTCGTCGCCAAGACCTTCGAGAATTCCACGCCCTACGCGCTCAATGCCGATTTCGCCGACGCGCCGGCTGCGCGCGATTCCCTGGGGGCCAATGTCAACGCCTTCATCGCCTCCGTGCTGGACGGCGAGCCGGTCGCCGTGCCGGGCATTGCCGGCCTGCGCGCGCTGGATGCGGCCCGGGCGATCGACGGGGCGCGTGTCTACGGATCGTGAGCCTCTTGCGGCGGGGCACGGCGCGGTCTAAGTCGCCCTCATGACGGACCGGATTTCCATTCTGACGGCCCAGCTCAACCCCGTGGTCGGGGATGTGTCGGGCAATCTGGCCAAGGCGCGCGCCGCGATTGCCGACGGGCGTACCCGCGGCGCCGACCTTGTCGTCTTCCCGGAAATGTTCCTCCTGGGCTATCCGCCCGAGGACCTGGTGCTCAAGCCGGCGGCCGTCGAGGCCTGCAAGCGCGCACTCGATACGCTGGTCGAGGACACCAAGTCGGGCCCGGCCGTGCTGGTCGGCCTGCCCTGGCGCCAGGGCCGCAAGCTGCACAATGCCGTCGCGCTGATCGATGAGGGCCATCTCGTCGCCCTGCGCTTCAAGCATGAACTGCCCAATTACGCCGTGTTCGACGAGATGCGTGTCTTCCAGCCGGGCCCGGTGCCGGAGATCGTCAAATGGCGCGGCATCCGCCTGGGCCTGCCGATCTGCGAGGATATCTGGCGCGAGACGGTGCCGCAGGCGCTGATCGACCAGGGCGCCGAGATGATGATCGTCATCAATGGCTCGCCCTGGCGCCGCACGATCGAGCGCGAGCGCAAGACCGCTTTTTCCGCCTGGTTCGACCGCTGGCAGGGCCGCAAGGCGATGATCTTCGTCAACCAGGTCGGCGGCCAGGACGAGCTGGTCTTCGACGGCGCCGGCTTTGCCCGTGACAGCGCCGGCGAGACCGTCCAGCGCCTGCCCGCTTTCGAGGAGGCGATGGACCTTGCCGTCTGGCAGCGCACGGAAACCGGCTGGTCCTGTGACAGCGAGGCGCGGGCGCCGGTCGTGTCCGGGCTCGAGGCCGACTGGAAGGCAATGGTGCTGGCCCTGCGCGACTATGTCGACAAGGCGGGCTTCCCGGGCGTCGTGCTGGGCATGTCCGGCGGCATCGACAGCGCGATCTCGGCGGCGATTGCCGTCGATGCGCTGGGGCCGGAACGGGTGTGGGCGGTGATGATGCCGTCGAAATACACCTCGCAGGAAAGCCTGGAGGATGCCCGCGAATGCGCGCAGATGCTGGGCATCCGCTACGACATCATCGATGTCGAGCCGACCATCGAGGCGTTCGGATCGACCCTGGCCGAGGTGTTTGCCGGCAAGGATCCCGACACGACCGAGGAAAACATCCAGTCGCGCGCCCGCGGCGTCGTGCTGATGGCGCTGTCCAACAAGTTTGGGCCGATGGTGCTGTCCACCGGCAACAAGTCGGAAATGGCCGTCGGCTATGCCACGCTCTATGGCGACATGAATGGCGGCTATAACGCGCTCAAGGACGTCTACAAGACGGAAGTCTTCGAGCTGGCCTGGTGGCGCAATGCCCATCCGCGCGCGACCGGCCTGGGGCCTGTCGGCCAGGTCATCCCCGAGCGCATCATCACCAAACCGCCCTCGGCCGAGCTGCGTGAAGACCAGACCGACCAGGACAGCCTGCCGCCCTATGACGTGCTGGACGCTATTCTCTTCGCCCTCGTCGAGGAGGAGCGTTCAGTGCGCGACCTCGTCGCCGAAGGCCAGGACGAGGCGACGGTGCGCCGCATCGAGAACCTGCTCTACCGCGCCGAATACAAGCGCCGCCAGGCGCCGCCGGGCGTGAAGATCGGCTCCAAGAATTTCGGCCGCGACCGCCGCTACCCGATCACCAACCGGTTCAAGTCGGGGGATTGATGGTGGATATCCCCTTCTCCCCGGCTGGGGAGAAGGTGGGCCGAAGGGCCGGATGAGGGGCGCCGCGCTGCGGCCAAGAGAACCCTTTGATTGCGTCCTGACGGACGCGCCCCTCACCCCTCGCTGCGCTCGGACCTCTCCCCGGTCGGGGAGAGGTGCTGTGATCCCCTTCACCCCTGCGACACCCCGCCCCATCCCTTTGTTCCGAAATTTCTGTCAAAACAGAAATTAACGAAACGGGAGCGCTCAAGGGAGGTCGCTATGCGCGATATTATCCGTGCCGATGCCGAACGTCGTTTTGCCAATGCCTGGACGCGCCCTGTCGGTGCCTGGCTGGCGGCCTGCTTTGCCAGCGCTGCGGCCATGGTCGGAAGCTTCGGTGTGTTGGCGCTGGCCGAGGGCATGCCGAGCGCGCAGGAAGTCGCCGGGTTCGCCGCGGCAATCATCCCCGGCACTCTCTATATCGGTGTGTTCATGGTCGTGCTGACGGCCCTGCCGACACTCGCCTTCGCCTGGCTGATGCACAGCCAGGGCTGGAAGAAGATCTATACCAGCGCGCTGCTGGGCGGCGTCACGGGCATTCTGTGTGTCCAGGTTTTCGGCTTCCCCCTGCAGCACGGCGCCGAATTCGTCCCGCTCATGATCCTGGTCTTCTGCGTCGGCCTGGTCGGCGGCGGGGTCTACCGGCTGGTGGCGGGGAAGGGGTGATGGGGTGGACAAAACGTGTCGCCGCGTCTCGGCTTCGCCCAATCATGGCATGGCTTTTGGCATGTGAAGTGGCGGGGATGTGTCTCTACCTGATCCTGGTGCTTCCCTGGTTTGTTCAGGACGGTTTGCCAGATCATTTGAAGGGGGGCGGTGGGCTGGCGATTGCGGTTTTGCCATTCTTTTCGCTAGGGGGGCTCGTTGCCAGCATGACTTTTTGGGCAGCGCCCCCACTCGTTTGGGGTGCTCGGTTGTTCGGACTCCCTCGCCCTTTCGCCGATGTAGTGATCGGATCAATCCCCGCAGGTGTTGCGCTTACGTCGACGATCGTTTTGTGGCAGTGGCCACGCGCCGAATATAGTGTTCAGCCCACTGGGGGCGAAATTCAGATCATAGTAGCGCTGTTGGTATCGGGTGGTGTGGCCGGGTTAACATACTGGCACTTCGCCGGCCGTCCCCGGCCGCCATACTGAACCCCCGCTTGCCCCGGCGCGCGCGCGGCGCTAAGCCCTGCGGCTCATCTTCGAGCCAAGGCCTGCACCGATGACCAAAGTCCGTTTTGCGCCCAGCCCGACCGGCAAGCTCCATGTCGGCAATGTCCGCACCGCGATCTTCAACTTTCTGTTCGCGCGCAAGGCGGGCGGGACTTTCCTGCTGCGTATCGACGATACGGATACGGAACGCTCGACGCAGGCCTATGAGGACGGCATCCGCACCGACCTGACCTGGCTGGGCATCACCTGGGACGACACGTTCAAGCAGTCCGAGCGCTTCGAGCGCTATGGCGCGGCGGCGGAAAAGCTGAAGGCGAAAGGCCTGCTCTATCCCTGCTACGAGACCGGTGACGAGCTGGAGCGCAAGCGCCGCCTGCAAATGGCGAACGGCCGTCCGCCGGTCTATGACCGCGCTGCGCTTGAACTGACCGAGGCCGACCGCGCGAAGCTGGAAGCCGAAGGCCGCAAGCCGCACTGGCGTTTCAAACTGTCCGGCAATCCGGTGGAGTGGGACGACATGGTGCGCGGCCATGTCGCCATCGAGACCTCGTCGCTGTCCGATCCGATCCTGATCCGCGAGGACGGTTCCTATCTCTACACCCTGCCGAGCGTGGTCGACGATATCGAGGCGGAGATCACCCACATCATCCGCGGCGAGGACCACACCACGAATTCCGGCGCGCAGATCGAGATCTTCGAGGCGCTGGGCGGTGCGGCCCCGAAATTCGGCCACCAGGCCCTGCTGGTCGGTGCCGATGGCGGCAAGCTGTCCAAGCGGACCGGTTCGCTGGGGATTGCCGAGCTGCGCGACGAGGGGGGCATCGAGCCGATGGCGATCATGTCGCTCCTCTCCAAGATCGGCACCTCCGACCCGGTCGACGCCTTCGCCGATATCGACGGCCTGCTCGAAGGCTTCGACCTGGGCAAGCTGTCGCGTTCGCCGGCGCGTTTCGATCCCGAAGAGCTCAAGCGCGTGAATGCCAAACTCCTGCACACGCTGCCCTATGCCGAGGCGCAGCCGCGTCTGGCCATGCTGGGCGCCGATGGCGGTGAGGCTTTCTGGAATGCGGTGCGCCCCAATCTGGAACGCCTGGATGATGCCAAGAGCTGGATGAGGCTGGTCGAGGGACCGGTCACGCCTGTGATCGAGGATGCCGGCTATGCCGCCGCCGCGGCCGAACACCTGCCGGCCGGCACGCTCACCGAGGCGAGCTGGGGCGAGTGGACGAATGCGCTCAAGGCCGCGACCGGCCGCAAGGGCAAGGAGCTCTTCATGCCGCTGCGCCTGATGCTGACCGGCGAGCCGCGCGGTCCGGAAATGGCTGTCCTCCTGCCGCTGCTGGGCCGCGACACGGTCCTCAAGCGCCTGCAGGGCGAAACGGCCTAAGTCGCACCAAGGGCTCGCCCCGCTTGCGGGGGAGCTGTCCGCGTCAGCGGACTGAGGGGGCGCTGCCAAAGCAGCGCAGAGCGCGATAGCGCGCAACCGACTCACCCCCATCGACCTCACCCGGCCCCAGGGGCCGGGCTCGGCCACTTCCCCCGCTTCGCAGGGGAAGCCCTGTGTGTGCGCAAAAGTCGAGAGTTTCTGTCTTTAAGTCAGGTTATCTTGACACGCGCGCCTCGTAATGTCAGGTTTACGTGACAGTAAGTCATATCAACCTGATGGAGCTTTCCATGTTCAAGTTCAAACCCGTGCCGCCGGCGATCGGCGCTCTGATTGCTGCCGCGACCGCGCTGACCGCCGTGATGGCGGCTGAGGCCAGCGGCCAGGAGACGCTGCTGGTCGAGCGGGCCGGCACGGCCGGTGCGCGCCCGGTGATCCTGGTTCCGGGCCTGGCGACACCTGGCGCGGTCTGGGACGGCACGGCCGGACATTTTGAAAACACGGCGGACCTGCATGTCGTCACCCTGGCCGGCTTTGGCGGTGCGGCGCCTGCCGACCGCTCCGCCGGTGTGATCGAGACGGCCGTCGACGACCTGGCCGCGCTGATCGACCGGGAGGGGCTGACGGACGCCGTAGTCGTCGGGCACTCGATGGGCGGCCAGATCGCGCTGCAGCTTGCCGCCGCCCGGCCGGACGCCGTTACCGACGTAGTCGTCGTCGACAGCGCGCCCTTCTTCGCCCGCCTGTTCAATCCGGCCATCACGGCCGACCAGGCCGCGGCCTTCGGTCAGGCGACGGCGGCCCAGATGGCGGCAATGGATCGCGACACCTATCTCGCCCAGTCCCGCATGGGCCTGCCCATCCAGTCGATCTCGGCTGAAGGCCAGGCGCAGGTGATGGCCTGGATGGAAGCCTCCGACCCGGCCACCGTCGCCACGGCGTTCGGGGAAGTGGCCGGCAGCGACTTCTCGCCCGTGCTGGCCGATGTAACCGCCGATGTGACGGTCCTTGTCGCCTGGGCGCCGGGTGCGCCGGTGGGCGCCGAGGCGCTGGCCGGTGTCTATTCCAGCCAGTACGCTGGCCTGGAATCGGTTGAGATCGACGTGATCGAGGGATCGCGTCACTTCATCATGCTCGACCAGCCGGACGCGTTCGCCGAACGCCTGGCGGCTGTGATCGCAAACGGGGAGGGTGAATGATGGCGGCTGACAGGAAACCGTCCGCGAACAGGCGCTATGTCGTCCATTTCGGCATTGCGATGATCGCCTACATGCTGGTGCTGTTCGGCTCGATCACGGCGATCAACAATGGCGAGCTGTCGGGCTGGTCGGCGGGGCTGGCCTCGCTGACCCCGCTGATCCCAGCCTTCTATGCCCTCAGGGCCTTCATCGTGCGCATCCGCGAGATGGACGAATACCAGCGGCGCATCGCGACAGAGGCCATCCTGTGGGCTTCCGGCATCGTCGGCTTTGCCAGTTTCGGCTATGGCTTCCTGGCCGGTGCCGTGGAGGTGCCCGAGATCAGCCTGATCTGGGTATTGCCTGCCCTGGCCGGCTCGTTCGGCGTCGCACAGTGTTACCTCTACTGGCGGGAAAACCGGTGAGGAACCGGTTGCGCGTGCTGCGGGCCGAACGCCGCTGGAGCCAGGCCGAGCTGGGCGAGCGGGTCGGTGTGTCGCGCCAGGCGATCAATGCGGTCGAGACCGGCAAGCACGACCCCTCGCTGACCCTCGCTTTCGCCCTGGCACACGCCTTCGAACTGAAGATCGAGGACGTGTTCGACCCGCATGGCGAGCCGGATTAGGGCTATCGCGCCGGATGTGAATGGCAAAATGCACAAGCAGACCTTACTTTTGCCATCGAACATCGCTCATACTGCACGTCCGGGATTTGGGGACCCGCGCAGCTTCGGCGGCGCGGGTCTTGCATCCGGGCAAGCAGTCTGACGGAATGCCCGCGCCGGCACACCATGACAGCCGGCCAGAAAGCAGCCGGTCGATGACAGGAGGTCCGCCATGACCGCAACGCGGTCTTTCATCATAGCTGCCGTACTCGCTGCCCTGGCGATCGCTGCCGCGATGGCCTTCATCATGTACCGGCCCGCTGCCGACGAGGGCGCGCCGCAACAGCCTGCCGAGAGCGTCCAGCCCGGTGAGACCGGCAGTGACCGCAGCACGGCGCCGGCCGCCATGATCGCGCCGCCCGTTTTCGACATCGTGCGCGTGGCACCGGTCGGCTCTGCCGTCACGGCCGGCCGCGGCGAACCCGGTGCGACGATCCAGCTCCTGGCCGATGGCGAGCCCCTGACCTTCACCGGCGAAGCGGGCGAACGTACCGATACCCAGACCATCAATGAACGCGGCGAATGGGTGATCATTCCCGACGATCCGCTGCCCTCCGGCGCGGTCGAGCTGTCCTTGCGCATGGTGGCGCCGGACGGGCGGGAAATGATGTCCGAACAGGTCGTCGTGGTGTCCATTCCCGAACAGCGCGGTCCGACGCCGCTGGTCGTTGTGGGACGTCCCGGCGAAGCCAGCCGTGTGTGGCAATGCCCGTCCTGCCTGGATGCGGAAATGGGCACGCTGGTACTGGAAACCGTCGATTATGATTCCACCGGTGCCGTGATCTTCTCCGGCCGGGCCGAGACCGGCACGACTGTCCGCATATTCGCCAATGGCGCGCTGGTCGGCGAGACCCAGGTCGGCCGCGACGGCCGCTGGGACATGCAGGCCGGATCCCTCCTGGCGCCGGGTGTCTATGACCTCCAGATCGACCAGGTCGAGCCGGACGGCAATGTCTCTGCCGTGATCGTGCTGCCCTTCGAGCGCGTCGCGCCGGAAGCGCTCAATCTGGGTCCCGATTCCGTCGTGGTCCAGCCGGGCAATTCGCTGTGGCGCCTGGCCCGCCGTCTTTATGGCGAGGGCATCCAGTACACGGTGATCTACGAGGCCAATCGCAGCCAGATCCGCGATCCCGACCTGATCTATCCCGGCCAGGTCTTCCAGGCCCCGCGTGACGCCGACGGTGCCGATGGCGAGGGCGACGGGTAGGACGCGCGCTTGGGCGACAAGGATATCCTGCTTCCCCCGGACCCGTTCCGGGGCCTCGTGCTCAAGAAGAACTGTTGCCGCCTGGAGCCACTTGGCACTGCACAGATAGCCGACGCGGTTTGTCGTTGACTGGCAGGCCCCGGAACGAGTCCGGGGAAAGCGGGCGCTTTCGAAGTATCGACATGCAGTCTCCCGCACTGGCGCGGCGCGGCCGCGCGCCCTATGTCATGGCGCGATGAGACCTCTTCCCGGCGATACCGAAGACGAAGCGAAATCCGCGCCCCAGGGCTCGCTGGGCAAGACCATGGTGCGCCTGTTCGCGCTGCTGGCCTCGCCGGACATGGCGAAATGGCGCTTCCGCATGGGCGTGGCGCTGGCGCTGACCGTGGTGGCGAAACTGTTCGCCGTCGCGGCGCCGGTCTTTTTCGGTGACGGCATCAACCTGATTTCCGCCCGGGTGGGCGAGGGCAGTGCCGGCGCAGGCGGGAACGCCGATGCGGCGACGGGCCTCCTGTCCGGTCTCGCCGGCACATTCGGTCTGGCCTTCTTCGCCTATGCCGCGGCGCGCTTCATGTCGGTGGGGGCACCGCAATTGCGCGACGCCCTGTTTGCGCCGGTCAGCCAGGACGCCCAGCGCCTGACGGCCGTGAATGCCTTTGCCCATGTGCAGACCCTGTCGATCGGCTATCACCAGACCAAGCGCACCGGTGCGCTTAACCGCATCATCGAGCGCGGTGCGCGGGCCGTCGATTTCCTGATGCGCTTCCTCATTTTCAACATCGCGCCGACCCTGCTGGAGCTGGGTCTGGCGGCGATCGTTCTGAGTGTGAATTACGGTTGGGAATTCGCCGCCATCGCCGTGGTGACGGTTGCGGTCTACATGGTGCTGACCTGGTCGGTGACCGAGTGGCGGGTGCGCATCCGCCGCCAGATGAACGAGGCCGACAACGAGGCCTCGGCCCGCGCCGTGGACAGCCTGATCAATTTCGAGACGGTGAAGGCCTTTGCCGCGGAGCGGCGCGAATCCGACGCGTTCGACGACGCGATGACCCGCTATGCCCACGCCGCGGCGCGCTCGCAATCCTCGCTCGCCCTGCTCAACGGCGCCCAGGCCTTCGTGATGAATGGCGGTCTTCTGGCGATGGCGCTGATGGCCGGCTGGAAGGCCTGGAACGGCGTCCTGCAGCCGGGCGATATCGCCGCTGTCACCATGATGCTGATGAATATGTACCAGCCGCTCAACATCCTCGGCTGGGCCTATCGCGAGATCAAGCAGGGCGCGATCGACATGGAGCGTGTGTTCGACACGCTGGCGCTCCGTCCGGAAGTCGCCGACGCACCGGATGCGCAGGATTTGCGTCTTTCAGGCGGGGCCGTGCGGCTGCGCGATGTGACATTCACTCATGATGGCCGGTCGCGCTCGGTTAATGGTGTCGAGCTGGACGTGCCGGCCGGCGGCTTTGTCGGGATCTGCGGACCGTCCGGCGCCGGCAAGTCGACCGTGCTGCGTCTCCTGTTCCGCTTCTACGACCCCGACAGCGGCCGGGTGGAGATTGACGGCCAGGACATCGCCCATGTCACCCAGGAGAGCCTGCGCGAGGCGCTGGGCCTGGTGCCGCAGGACGTCGTCCTGTTCAACGACACGCTGCGCTCCAATATCGTTTATGGCCGTCCGGACGCGTCGGAGGACGAGATCTGGCAGGTGCTGGAGCGCGCCCATCTGGCCGCTTTCGTGCGCGGCCTGCCGGATGGTCTGGAGACCCGGGTGGGCGAGCGCGGACTGAAACTCTCCGGCGGCGAGAAGCAGCGCGTCGGCGTGGCGCGGGCGATCCTTAAAAACCCGGCCATCCTCGTGCTCGACGAGGCGACATCGGCGCTGGACAGCCAGACCGAGAAAGAGGTCCAGGCGGCGTTGGCCGACGCTGCGCGCGGGCGGACCACGATTGCCGTTGCCCACCGCCTGTCGACGATTGCCGGGGCCGACCGGATCTTCGTGCTCGACGATGGCCGGGTCGCGGAAAGCGGCACGCATGACGAATTGCTCGCCCGCGACGGTCTCTACGCCGCCATGTGGCGCCGCCAGAGCGACGCCGGCGAAGGCAGCGTCGTGCCGTTCCCGGTGAACGCGGAAGACACGGCGGTGAATTAGGCGCGTTCCAGCCCCCTTTGCAGCACTTCATAGATGTGCGGATCGTCGCACTGGGCGACATTGAAGCGCAGGAAGGAGCGGGCCGTCTGTGACGGGCTGAACGTGTTGCCGGGGGCGAGAACCACCTGATGCTTCAGGGCGAAGCGGGCGAGGTCGGCGGCGTCGGTGTCGCCGGGCAGGCGGCACCACAGGAACATGCCCGCCGCCGGTCTCACCCACGGATCGATGCCGATCCGCGCGAGCCGGTCGGCGGTGCGGGCCATGGCCTGGGCCAGGCGCGTGCGCACGCCTTCGACATGCTTGCGATAGGCGGCGCTCCTGAGGAGATGGAGCACGATTTCCGAGGTCATCCGCCCGCCGCCGAATGTGGTGGAGATGCGCAGGTCGACCAACGCCTCCACCCAGTCCGGCCGCGCCGCGATGAAGCCGCAGCGGCCGGCGGCGGTGAGCGTCTTGGAGAAACTGCCCAGATGGATGACGTTTTCCAGCCCGTCATAGGTCGCCAGGCGCGGGCCGGGATTCACTTCCAGATCGGCATAGACATCGTCTTCCAGAATGGTCAGCCCGGCGCGTTCGGCCAGTTTGAGCACCTGGTGTACGACGGTCGGTGACAGGGTCACGCCGGTCGGATTGTGCAGGCCGGAATTGGTGATGTAGAGGCGCGGCTTCTCGCGCTCGAGGATCTCGGCGAACGCTTTCACATCCGGGCCGGCGGGCGTGTAGGGCACGCCGACAATCTTCACCCGGTGCGAGCGCAACAGGGTCTGGAAGTTGAAATAGCTCGGATCGTCCAGCAGCACGGTATCGCCCGGCTCGACCAGGAAACGGCAGACGAGATCGATCGCCTGGGTGCCGGAATCGGTCAGCACGACATGGTCCGGCGAGGTCTCGATCCCGCGCTCGGCCAGGCGGCGGGCCACGATCTGGCGCAGGGCGGGCAGGCCGCGCGGCGAGCCGTATTCGACCAGCGTGCGGGTATCGGCCCGCGCCAGCGAACGCAGCGCCCGGCGGATATCCGCGTGCGGCATCCAGCTGTCGGGCAGCCAGCCGCAGCCGGGCATGCGCACCTCCGGACCGGCTTCCAGCGCCTGACGGGAAATCCAGAACGGGTCGACCTCGCGGTCCAGCCTGGGACCGAGGTCGGCAACGGCGAGCGGCGCCAGCGGAGCCGCGACATAGAAGCCGGAACCGGGCCGCGACTGGATCGTGCCTTCTGCGGCGAGCCGGTCATAGGCGGTCACGACGGTGGATTTGGACACGCCCAGCGTTTCCGCCAGGGCGCGGATCGAGGGCAGGCGGGCGCCGGGCGTCAGGCTGCGCGAAGCGATCCGGCTTTCGATCGTTGCCATGACCTTGCCGACGAGGGAGGTGTCTGCGGCGTGGGAGAGGGGGCTGCCATCGGCCATCTGTATTGCTCTTTGTACCAGTACGGTTTTGCCAAATTGTATCGGAGTGTCTCTCGCCTTTCCAGTCCGACGCCGCTCTCATGATGTGGTTACAGACAGGAGAGCGTCATGAGTGGTGCGTATCGCGGCTGGGCCAGCGGATTTGCCGGAATGCTGATCTTCAGCGGATCCATGCCGGCGACACGGATCGCGGTATCGGGCTTCGACCCGGTTTTCCTGACCGCCATGCGCGGCAGTATTGCCGGCGTGCTGGGCCTGCTGCTGCTCGTAGTGCTGCGCGAGCGCCGGCCGGCGCGGGGCGATCTCCTGCCGCTGGCCGCGACGGCGGCGGGCGTGGTGATCGGCTTTCCGCTGCTCTCCGCCCTGGCGCTGGAACGGGTGGATGCCGCCCGCTCGCTGGTCTTTCTCGGCCTCCTGCCGCTGATCACGGCGATCTTCGGCTTTCTGCGGGGCGGCGAGCGTCCGCATCCGGTTTTCTGGATATTCTCCGGCCTCGGCGCGGCGCTGGTTGCCGGCTTTGCCCTCGGCCGCGGCGGCAGTTCCGACCTGATCGCCGACGGCATGATGATGGCGGGACTGATCCTGTGCGGCATGGCCTATGCCGAGGGCGCGCGCCTGTCGCGGCATCTGGGCGGCTGGCAGGTGATCTCCTGGGCGCTGGTACTGGCCCTGCCGGCCATGCTCGCCCTCTCGCTGTTCACCGCGCCGGCCAGTTTTGACGGCATCGCCCTGCCGGTCTGGCTGAGCGTGGGCTATGTGTCGGTCTTTTCCATGCTGATCGGCTTTATCTTCTGGTATCGCGGTCTGGCCCAGGGCGGCATTGCGGCGGTTAGCCAGCTGCAATTGCTGATGCCCTTCTTCGGTCTCATGCTGGCGGCCCTGTTGCTGCACGAACAGATCAGCGGTGCGATGATCGCCACCGCGGCCGGGATCGTGCTGTGCGTGGCGGGGGCCAAGCATTTCTCCCGTCCGGGCTCGCGCAGCGCCGCTGCGTTCACACGCCTGCGGCGCCGTGCATAATCGGACCCTGAAGCAGAATCTTGAGCGGTCGCGTGATCGAAACCGGTGAGCCGGTGTCCCTTCACCTGATCACGCTCTACACGGTCCCACGGAGACGCCATGGCCAGTGCCCCGCAAACCATGCCTGACGGGCGCCCCGCCATCGGCCTCATCGGTCTGGGGGCGTTCGGACAGCTGGCCGCGCAGCATCTGGCGCCCCATGCCGATCTGACCGGCCACGATCCCCATGCCTCCATGCCGGACGGTGTGCGGGCCGGGACGCTGGCCGAGGCGGCATCGCAGCCAATCGTCATCCTGGCTGTGCCGGTGCAGGCGCTGGGCGATGTCGCTGCCGCGATTGCACCGCATATCCGGCCGGGTGCGCTGGTGATCGATGTGGCCTCGGTGAAGCTGGAGCCGATGCGCATCCTGCGCGAGACTCTGCCGGCGGGCACGCGCATCCTGGGCACCCATCCGCTCTTCGGGCCGCAGAGTGCGGCGCAGGGCGTGGCGGGCCAGTCGATCGTGCTGTGCCCGGAGCCGGGCGTGGACCCGGACTGTGTCGCCAACTTCCTGCGCGAGCGCCTGGCGCTGGACGTGCACCTCTCCGACGCCGACACGCACGACCGCACCATGGCCAGCGTGCAGGCGCTGACCCACCTCGTCTCCAAGGTGATCACCGATCTCAACCTGCCGCCCGCGCCCTACACGACGCGCTCCTTCGACCTGCTGGCGGAGGCGGCGCGCCTGGTATCGCAGGACAGTGACGCGCTGTTCCGGGCCATCGAGCGGCACAATCCGCATGCGGCCGATCTGCGCCGCCGCTTCTTCGAGGCGGCCCGGGCGCTGGACAAGCGTCTGGCCGAATAGCAGCCGCTTAAGCGCTTGCTCACTTTCGGGGGGCATTCTGGTCATCAGCAACCGGACGGCAGCGTCCGGAACAGGGGGGCGCGGACCGGAGGGGAGGGCCATGGCACGCGGCGACATCCGTCCGGTCACACCGGACGACATTCCGGCGATCACCCGCATCGTGCGCGATTGCGGCTTTCCCGAGCGCTCGGAGGCGGGCTGGCACTGGGTGCTGTTCGAAAATCCCGACCAGGACGGCATCCCGTCTGGCTGGGTATGCGAGCGCGACGGCGTTGTGGTGGGCCTGATCGGCAATTTTGCCTCGCGCTACCGGATCGGCGAGCGCACGCTGCGCGCCGCCATCGGCCACACGCTGGTGACCGACCTCTCCGCAGGGCGCCAGGCCGGGATCACCCTAGCGCGTCACGGCCTGCGCCAGAGCGGCGTCGACGTCTATTCCACCCTCAACAATAACGGCCTGTCGGCTCGCATCCTGCCGCGGATCGGCGCTGCGCCCTGGCTGGGCGAGGCGGGGCGGGTGTGGCTGGAATGGCCGACGGCGCCGCTGCGTATCGCGCTGACGCGTCTGCAGAAGGCGCTGCACCGGCTGCCGCCGGATCGCGAGCGCTTCAGCCGGGTGTTCGAGCTGGGCCTGGATGCCGCCGACCGGCCGGCACCGCGCGTGACGGTGGAACCGCTGGACCGGGCCGACGATGTCGATCTGGCCCGCCTGACCGAACGGCTGGCCGCTTCGGGCGAGGCCGTGCGGGTTTTCGACCGTGAGCGCCTGGACTATCGCCGCCGCGACCCCGACCGCGCCGGCGGGTTCGACTATTTCCTCGCGCGCATCGATGGTGTGCCGGCGGTGCTGGCCGGCACGCTGTTGACCAAGCCGTCGGCCGACGGGCTGGAGCATGTCGAGATTGTCGACTGGCTGGGCGTTGACGATGAGGACGGCATCACCGCCCAGATCGCCGTCCTGCGGCATATCCTGGCATGTGCGCGGCGGGCCGGTGTGGCCAAGGTACGGCTGCATTTCCCCCGCGCGGTTCCCGAGGCCGTCACACGGGCCGGCGGCTGGTGCCTGACGCGCCAGCTCGACTATGACCCCTGCCATGTCCAGTTCCGCGATGACGCCATGCGCCAGGCCTGGACGCCGCGCCCCGGCGATGCCGACTACTTCTTCGCCTACCGCACGCCGCCGGGCTTGATGCGGTAGAGGAAATTTCTTCGATTTGTCATCCCGGCCGGATCGCCCGCGAAGGCGGGCTGCAGGGCCGGCAACTGTGTTTATGGGGCGTATGGCTTTTGGTCTCTGAGCATGGCGTTGAGGGTGACGAGGAGTTTTCGGGCGACGGCGATGAGGGCGAGTTTCTTGGGTTTTCCGGCCTCGA
>Ga0189275_100279_pt1 | contig 37127 bp, 40 predicted proteins | sample N19A6minimetaG_FD_130329 | JGI IMG/M metagenome (GOLD analysis project Ga0189275, IMG submission 130329) | Marine microbial communities from the Costa Rica Dome - N19 A6 mini metaG | ecosystem: Environmental > Aquatic > Marine > Oceanic > Photic zone | place: Costa Rica: the Eastern Pacific...
ATCGGGCCTGCCTGATCTGGCCCTGGCCAGCCTTGCCGATGATGGTGCTGTGCTGGAGGACGCACGAACAGCCGCCCAGGAGCTGTTAAACAACGATCCTGAGCTTGAGCAGCACCCGTTGCTGCGCGAGACCCTGGAGGCCCAGCAGCGTCGCCTCAGCGGTGGCACCCCCTTGAACTGATCCATCCCGTTGCCGCGATTCGATGCGCCCCTGGAGTCCGATTCCGATCGAAGATTGCGGCGAGCCTTTGCAAGCGCTGCCTCCCGCTTTATTGCGGATGGAACCTCACCCGTACATGGCGCTGGGGGCGCCCTATGGGACGTCGGGGAATCCCTTTCAATTGCGCCTGGGGGTCGTTCAGCGCCTGCTTGATGCACAGCAGCAGCTGGTCGAGCACGATCCTCGCCTGCGTTTGAGCATTTTTGATGCCTGGCGGCCGATCGCCGTGCAAGCCTTCATGGTGGACCACAGCATTGTGGAACTCTGCTGTGAACGCGGCGTGGAAGTGCGCTCAGGGCACGCCTTCGAACAGGTGGTAGCCGATGTGGGGCGCTTCTGGGCTGCTCCCAGTAGGGATCCTGCGACCCCGCCTCCCCACAGCACCGGTGCGGCTGTTGATCTCACCCTCAGCAGCAGCGATGGAACGCCGCTGGCCATGGGGGGAGAGATTGATGCCATTGGTGCGGTGTCTGAACCGCAGCACTACGCCGGTCGGGAGGATTCCGAAGCTCGGTGCTGGCATCAACGCCGGCAGTTGCTGGCTGAAGTGATGGGAGCAGCCGGCTTTGCCCAGCATCCGAACGAGTGGTGGCACTACTCGTTCGGTGATCAGCTCTGGGCCTGGCGAAAAGGTGCAGCTGTGGCGGTCTACGCCGAGGCCGTCAACAGCGCGCTCACTTCCTGATCACCCAGCTTCTCGATGTGGTCCCCGAAGCTGCGACGTCCACCGGCGGCTTTCCAGCTGAGGAGGAGCGGTTCAAGGGTTGTCTCCAGATCATCCAAGGGCAGTTTTTCCAGGTAAGGGCGGGCCAGACGCTGGAGATTGGGGGTGCCGCCGAGCCACAGCTGGTACTGGTTAACACCGTTGCCCACCAAGCCCAGCTCCGCCATATAGGGGCGGGCACAGCCGTTGGGGCAGCCGGTCATCCTCACCAGCAGGGACTTCTCAATCTCGAGCCGTCGCAGCTGGGCATCGAGGCGATCCAGAACATCCGGAAGGATGCGCTCAGATTCGGTGATGGCGAGCCCGCAGGTGGGTAGAGCTGGGCAGGCGATGGCATGCCTGGCCAGAGGTGCTGGAGCTTCAGGTATCTCAAACCCGAGGGCTTCCAGCTGGGTTCGAATGCTGGTTCGCTGGGAGGTGCCGATGTTGCACAGCAGCAGGTCTTGGTTGGCGGTGAGGCGAATCTCCAGCTGGTAGGTCTCTACCAGCTCCCTCAGCCCTGCCTTGAGATCTCCGTTCAGGCGGCCACAGAGCAGGGGAAGTCCCACGAACCACATCCCTGCCTTCTGGCGATGCCAGCCGAGATAGTCCAAAAGTTTGGCCTTGGGCTCATTGCGCAGCCCCTTGAGGCTTCCCTTGAAGTAGGTCGCGCACAGGGTGTCGCGGAACCACTGGATTCCCTTGTCGTGCAGCAGATACTTCATGCGGGCGTGCTTGCGCACCTCCCGATCACCGTGATCCCGTTGCAGCGCCAGGATCGCCTGAACCACATCCAGAACGTCGGCAGCATCGACGTAACCCAAAGGATCGGCCGTGCGGGCGAAGGTCTCCTCTTTGTTGTGGGTGCGGCCCATGCCACCGCCCACGTAGACGTTGCAGCCCCGCAGATCGCCGGAGGGGTCGGTGAAGGCCACCAGGCCGATGTCCTGGGTGAGCAGGTCAACAGAGTTGTCCCCCGGCACGGTGACGGCCACCTTGAATTTCCTGGGTAGGTAGGTGTCTCCGTAGAGAGGTTCCTCAGTGCTTCCGGAAAAAACGCCGCCCTCGCTCTGGCGCTTTCTGGCCTTCTGAACGGCTCGGCTGGGCTTGAAGCGATAACTCAGGTCACCATCCACCCAGAGGTCCAGATAGGCCCCCTCGGCCGCTTCGGGGCTGAGCAGATCAGCAATTTCATCGGCCAGGCGCCGTGCCACGGGATAGCCGCCTTTCTCAAAAGGAGCTGGTGGTGCCATCACATTGCGGTTGATGTCCCCGCAGGCCGCCAGGGTCGAGCCCATGTTGCGAACGATGGTGCCGATCACCTCTTTCAGGTCGGCTTTGGCGATGCCGTGCATCTGGAAGGCCTGACGGGTGGTGGCCCGCAGAGTTCCGTCCCCAAGGCGGTTGGAGAGATCATCGAGTGCGAGGAACAGTCGGGCAGGGATGCGTCCGCCCGGACTGCGCAGCCGCAGCATCATCTGCCAGCTGCGAACCTTGTCTGTCTTGCGCAGTTCGCGGTGGTGCTGTTGGTAGCTGCCGTGAAACTTCAGCAGTTGAACGGCATCTTCCGTGAAGCGAACATCGTCGTTGCTGAGCTCGCTCAACAACGGGTCGCGTAGATGGTCGCTGTCCAGCTTGCGCTGCTCCGCCTTGGACAGCGATTGAGTTCCTGTTTCCGCCACTGCCAAGGAGCCTTCCCCCACCCCGAAAAGGATTTCTTGATTTGAACGTAGCGAAACGGCTTCCAATACAGTCGCTTCCGGCTCTGACCTTGGCGTGACGGCAACCTTTCTTCTGGAAATCGGCACCGAGGAGCTTCCTGCCGATTTTGTCAGGCAAGCGCTTGACCAGCTGCAGCAACGGGTGAGCCGTGATCTGCGTGAGGCAAGGCTTCGCCATGGAGCGGTGTCGGTGTTCGGCACCCCCCGGCGTCTGGTGGTCTCCGTTGCTGATCTGGAGGACCGCCAACCCGATCTTGAGGAAGACCGCAAGGGCCCTCCCGTGGCTCAGGCTTTTAAGGACGGCATCCCAGGGCCAGCGGCGATCGGTTTCGCCAAGCGCTGCGGGGTTGATCCCTCAGCTCTTGAGCAGCGTGACACTCCCAAGGGGCCTTGTGTCTTCGCAACCGTGCTCACCCCCGGTCAAGCCTGCGTTGAACTGCTCCAGGGGCTGATCCCCCAATGGATTGATGCATTGCAGGGCCGGCGTTTCATGCGCTGGGGCACCGGAGCCCAGCGCTTCAGCCGCCCCATCCGCTGGCTGCTGGCGCTGAAGGGTTCAGAGGTGATCCCGGTGGTGCTGGGCGGCGCTGACCCTGAGGTCCGCAGCGATCGTTTCAGCCGTGCCCACCGTCTCCATGGAGACGAGCCCCTCTCCATCGCATCAGCGGAGCAGTTTGGAGAGACCCTTGCCGCAGCTGGCGTTGTTGTCGATCGTGCGGATCGGGCCAAACGAATTCGCACCAGCCTGGACCAGTCGGCACAGGCCGCCAACGGAACTCCCGACTGTCCGGAGTCGCTGTTTGAGGAACTGGTGGACCTGGTTGAAGACCCCAGGATTCTCGAGGGAACCATTGCTGAGCGGTTCCTGCAGCTTCCTCCGGAGGTGATCAGCACGGTGATGCAGGCCCACCAGCGTTATGTGCCGCTGCAGGTGCCTGGTCTGGAAGCTGATCCGCTCCGACTCACCGCTGAGGCTGTGCTTCGGCCCCAGTTCCTTTTGGTGGGCAATGGCCTGGCCCCGGCGTCGTCCTTGATTGTTCGCGGCAATGAACGCGTGCTTGGCGCTCGCCTGGCGGATGCCGAATTTTTCCTCGATGTTGACCGGCGTCAGTCCAGCGAATCCCGGCGTGAAGCCCTCGACCGTGTCACCTTCGCCGAAGGCCTGGGAAGTCTTCTGGACCGCTCCGAGCGAATCGAGCGGCTCACGGGCCTGCTGTTGAAGCAACTCGGTCTGGATCAGAGTGTGGTGGATGCGGCCCAGCGTGCCGCTCATTTCTGCAAGAACGATCTGGTCAGCCAGATGGTGGGTGAGTTCCCTGAACTTCAGGGCCTGATGGGAGGCAAATACCTCCTGGAGGAGGGAGAACCCCGCGATGTTGCTCTCGCTGTGGTGGAGCACTATCTGCCTCGGGGAGCCGGTGATGCTCTGCCCGCAACCCCCGCGGGAGCCGTTGTGGCCTTGGCGGAACGGCTCGAGCTGCTGCTCAGCATCTTTGCCAAGGGAGAGCGACCAACCGGATCCTCCGACCCCTATGCCCTGCGGCGGGCCGGCAATGGTGTTGTGCAGATTCTCTGGGGCCTGGCCTGGCGCCTAGACCTCATGGCCTTCCTCAGCCACGCCGTGGAGGAGTGGGCTGCTCTCTTCCCGGCCTTTGCGGTGGATGCCAGCCAACTGCATAACGACCTCTGTCAGCTGATGCGGCAGCGGATCGTGTCTCAACTGGAAGACGACGGCTTTGCGCCTGATCTGGTGCAGGCTGTGGCTGGTGATGCTGTATCCAGTCAGCGTCTGCTCAGTGATCCCCTGGATGTCAAGCAGCGGATTCAACTGTTGCGTGACCTTCGGGACAGCGGTCAGCTGGATGCCGTCCAGGCGGTGGTGCAGCGGGCAGCGAAGCTTGCCGAAAAAGGTGATCTGGCACGCGATCAGCTTGTGGCCGGCGATGTGGTTGAGGCCGAACGGTTCGAGTCCGCCAGTGAGAAGGATCTGTTCGCAGCTCTCGAGCAGCTACAGCCATTGGCTCAGCGGCGGTCTTATCAGGCCCTTGCCGATGCCCTCGTCGCGGCAACCCCGGCGCTCCAGGCCTTCTTTGATGGTGACACCAGCGTGATGGTGATGGTCGACGATGCCGCGTTGAGGCTCAATCGCCTCAACCTGTTGGCGGTCCTGCGCAATCAGGCTTCGGTCTTGGCCGAATTTGAATCGATTCAATCCAAATGAAGGCAGCCCTGGCCTCTGCGGCTAAGCAGGGGCCAGCCGCTTGAGCCGCAGTCTGATCAACAGACGACCACCACCCAGCAGCCTGTGGTGATCCGCCAGGGAGGAAATGGTCTGGGCAGCGTGATTGTGGCGCTGATCTTGGCTGCTGCCGCCGTTTACGCCGCCAACGTCTGGTCGACGACCAAGAAAGAAACATCCCCCGCCAAGAACATTGAGCAGGGGATTGAGCGGATCAAGGATGCCGCTGGCAAGGCGATCGAGTCGGGCAACTGACCAGCAGCATTGTCATTGATGTTGAAGTGCTGTTGAGGGCCGGCCTCCCTCAGGAGACGCCGGCCTTTTCTTTCGACTCGGAACCTTTGGAGTTCCCCTCCTTGGATTCGCCAGCCTGAGCCTTGATCTGCTGGGCCGCTTCCTCGGCCAGGAAATCACCGTCGGAACGGCCAACGGCCGAAGGAACAGGGTTGTAGACGGATGGAGCCAGAGCCTCGCCCCGGATCAGGCTGCCCAGGGTGCGGAGGGTGAGCTTGATTTGCTGCCAGGGGTTCATCATCACCACCCGTTTGTACAGGTAGCTGTCAAACGTCAGCTTCTGCACGTCCTTGTCGTCGCACATCTCGACAAAGGCTTCCCGGGCAGCGTCGTTGCGATAGAAGATCCGCTGCAGGATGTCGAGCACCGCATAGGTGGCACCGTATTTGCGGTCCCAGCGCTTGAGGTAGGTCGACTTGATCTGCTTTTCGGTGGGGATGGAGGCGCCGTTGTTGGAAATTTCCACAATCGCTTCGGCACACATCCGGCCGCTCTTGGCAGCGAAATAAATGCCTTCCCCGGAGCTTTTGGTGACGTAGCCCGCTGCATCGCCCACCAGCGCCATACGGCCAACAACCCGGCGCGGACGGGGGTGCTCAGGAATCGGGTGGGCTTCCACCTTGATCACTTCGCCCTGGAACAGACGCTTGTTGGCCCGCTCACGAATGCCCCTTTGCAGACCCTTGATCAGGCTCTGGTTCTGCTGCATGGTTCCCGTTCCCACGGCCACGTGGTCGTATTTGGGGAACACCCAGGCGTAGAAGTCGGGGGAGACGTCTGTTCCGACGTACATCTCAGCCAAATCTTCGTAGTAGGTCATCTCCTCAGCAGGAAGCTTGATCCGTTCCTGGAAGGCGATGGCCACGTTGTAATCCCCGGCGTCCATGGCTTTCGCCACCCGGGAATTGGCGCCATCGGCACCAATGATCAGATCCACAGCCAGAGTCTTCTGCTCACCGGTAGGGCCACCACCGCTGTAGTCGGCGTAATGAATGGTGTAAGGGCCCTGACGGTCTGCACCGGTGTCGATCTTCTGCACCAGACCGTTGATCAGAGTTGTGCCCAGATCGGCGGCGCGGTTGCGTAGGAAGGCATCGAACACCTCACGACGGCACATGCCGATGTAGGCGTTTTCGTCGTAACCGAGGGGATCGAGTTTGATGTCCACCTCCCGGTTGGAAGGGGAGATCATCTTCATGTTGCGGACCTTGCGGTCGATGATTTCGTCGGGCAGGTCGAACTCTTCGACCATGCAAAGCGGAATGGCTCCACCACAGGGTTTGGCGTTGTCGAGTTTGCGCTCGAACAGCCAGGTTTCAATTCCCGCCTTGGCCAGAATTTCGGCAGCACATGAGCCACTTGGGCCACCGCCGATCACCGCAACTCGCAACATCTCAGCCCGTCTCCGCTGGATTGTTTTGTGAAGCTATCACTGTCACAACAACCATTGTGGGTTGAGCTGGCTGCTGCCTTTACGATCGAAACAACACGCATCAGCGCCTTGGTTCGGGCCTCCTCTGCGCGACGCATCGAGCGGGAGGACATTCCGGTCGCTCGACGAACACGGCAGCAGCGTCAACGCAAGGGAAATGGCGCAGTTGGATTGCTGTTCGGGCTTGTTCTCGTCTGTGCCGGAAGCCTGGCTGTGGTGATGCTGGTTCCCACGCTGCTGTCACGGCGCCAGCCCACGCAGAGCCTTGAGATTTCAGGCTTTCGCGAACGTCCTGACGCCGATGGCCGACTCCTGGGCCACTTCCCCTACGGAGAGGCTGACGCTGATCAACTCATCGTCTTTGAACCGGGGATCGAGCTGAATGTGAAAGCCGCCGAGGCCCTCGACACGATGATGCGTTCCGCCTTGGCTGACGGGATCGATCTGCGTCTGCTCAGTGGATTCCGCTCCCTGGCCCTCCAGGAATCGATCTTCTTTGATGTGGCCTCCGAACGGAACCAGACCGCCGAAGAGCGAGCCCAGGTGTCAGCTCCACCGGGCTACTCCGAGCACAGCACGGGTTACGCCGTCGATCTAGGCGATGGCCGTTTCCCTGAGACCAACCTCTCCCAGAGCTTTCAAGACACCGCCGCCTTTCGCTGGTTGCAGGACCATGCGGCGAGATATCACTTCGTGTTGTCCTTCCCTGAGGGCAACAAACAGGGTGTGATGTACGAGCCCTGGCATTGGCGCTACGAGGGCAATGCGGATGCGCTGCGTTTGTTCGAGCCGGCCAGTCGGTTCTCCAGGCGCGACCCTTGACCGTTCCCGAACTGCTGTCACCTGCCGGCGACTGGGCTGCGATGAAGGCGGCCGCTGCCTCCGGTGCCGATGCGGTGTATTTCGGCGTTGATGCCTTCAACGCCCGCCAGCGGGCTGAGAATTTCCGACTGCAAGACCTTCCTGAAGTGATGCAGTGGCTGCATCAGCGGGGGGTGAAGGGATTCCTCACCTTCAACGTGTTGGTGTTCAGCGATGAACTGGAGGCAGCGGCTCAGTTGCTGATCGCTGCAGATCGAGCCGGTGTGGATGCGGTGATCGTCCAGGACGTGGGGCTCTGTCGCCTGGCCCAGCGGCTGGTGCCGAATCTCTGTGTGCATGGCTCAACCCAGATGTCGATCACCAGTGCCGCGGGGATTGCCCAGGCTGCGGCGCTTGGTTGCCAGCGGGTGGTGCTGGCCCGTGAGCTGTCCCTGCGTGATCTAGAGCGACTGCAGACACAACTGGTTCAGCGGAACCTTGCGATGCCGTTAGAGGTGTTTGTGCATGGCGCCCTTTGCGTCGCCTATTCCGGTCAATGTCTGACCAGTGAATCCCTCGGGCAGCGCAGTGCAAATCGAGGTGAGTGTGCCCAGGCCTGTCGCCTGCCCTACGAAATGGTGGTGGATGGGCAACCCCACCCCCTTGAAGACCAGCGCTATCTCCTCTCGCCCCAGGATCTGGCGGCTTGGGAGCTGCTGCCGGAGTTGCAGCGCATCGGCGTGGCCAGCCTCAAGATCGAGGGGCGTCTGAAGGACGCTGCCTACGTGGCTGCCGTCACCGACGCCTATCGCCAGCGCCTGGATCAAACCCCCGCTTCGGCGCCGCAGGTGCAACGCCAGCTTGAGCTGGCATTTTCCCGAGGCCTTTCCACCGGCTGGCTGGAAGGGGTGAACCATCGCCGTTTGGTGCATGGCCGCTGGAGCAAGAAGCGGGGCCCGCTGCTGGGGCGGTTGCTACGGGTGGAGCGGGGTGGTTGGTTGCATCTGCGCAGCCGGGAACAGCTGCATCCCGGGCAGGGCCTTGTGCTGGAACAACTGTCGTCCGATCCTCTGCAGCCGCCTCGGGAGATCGGTGGCCGGATCATGGCGTGTGAGCGGATGGGCGACGAACGCTGGAAGCTGCGCCTGGGGCCCGATCGTGTGGATGGCTCTGGCTTGAGACCTGGCGCCTCGGTTTGGCTCACCAGTGATCCCGATTGGCAGTCACGTTGGCAGCGTGCCGCCCGTCGCACGGTGGAGGTTCGGTCCAGGGATCTGGCGCTGCGGGTGTCCGGTCGGCTGGACGCACCGCTGGAGTTGCAGGTGCTGGAGCCCCAGGGATTTGAGCTGAAGCTCTGCAGCACCATGTCGCTCCAGAGTGCTTCGCAGCGCCCCTTGGACCGGGAACGGCTTGAGCAGCAATTGGGACGCCTGGGGGGAACCGGTTGGTCGCTTCAGTATTTGGAGATCGAACTGGAGGGCGATCTTTTTCTGCCCGTGGCGGAACTGAACCGAATGCGCAGGGCTCTGCTGGCGCAGTTGGAGGCCACAGCGGACTGCAGCACCGATTCAGGGCCTGTCCCTGCAGCCACCAAAACGGCAGACCCAACGAAGCTGCTGGCTCAGATGTGCCCACCAGCTGTCGCTCCCCTCAGCGAGACCAAGCCAGGCTTGGTGGTGCTGGTGCGAAGCCTGGAGCAGCTGCAGGCCTTGGTGGATCTCTCCGGCACGGACCTGCCGATTCGCTCGGTGGTGGCGGATCTCGAGCAGCCTCGGGAGCTGCGGGAAGCGGTGGCGATCGGTCGAGGCTGCTGGCCGGAGGGTGTATGGCTGGCCGGTGCACGGATCACACGGCCGAATGAACGCTGGTCGCTTGAGCCACTGATTCGGGCCCGTCCTGACGGTTTCCTGGTGCGAAATGCCGATCAGCTGGAGGTGCTGACGCCGCTGGCCCCCTGCATTGGTGACTTTTCCCTCAACACCGCCAACCCCCTGAGTTTCCACTGGTATCGCGACCATTGGGCGCTGCAGCAGCTCACGGCCAGTTACGACCTCAACCTTCAGCAACTGCTGGATCTGGCCGCCGCCGTTGATCCAGTGCTGCTGGAGGTCACCCTGCACCAGCACATGCCGTTGTTCCACATGGAGCATTGCCTGTTCTGTGCATTCCTCTCGGATGGCAAGGACCACACCGATTGCGGTCGTCCCTGTGAGAAGCACCACGTCACCCTGCGGGATCGCAGTGGCGTTGAACATCCCCTGCGGGCTGATCTGGGTTGTCGGAACACTCTTTTCAATGGCACGGCGCAATCGGGCGTTGAAGCGCTTCCGTCGCTGCTGCGGGCAGGCGTGCGCAGGATCCGGCTCGAACTTCTCGATGAGGATGCCGCTGCGACGCACCGTCGCGTCAGCCTTTACGCCGAGGCTCTGGCGGGTCGGATGGCCACCCAGGAGGTCTGGTCCCAGGAGCAGATCCACCACCAGCTGGGCGTCACCCGCGGCAGCCTGCGCAGCAAGGGTCCGGAGCGCACCAGTCGATTCTCACGTTGAGATAACCTGTCGCACTGCGCCTTTGGCGTTCTTCACAAATACTTACGGTCAGCCCGCATGAGCGCCAACAACAAGGCGATCCGCAACATCGCGATCATCGCCCACGTTGACCACGGCAAGACGACTCTGGTCGATTCGCTGTTGGCGCAGTCAGGAATTTTCCGCGACAACGAGGCCGTCCCCACCTGTGTGATGGACTCCAACGACCTGGAGCGTGAGCGGGGCATCACGATCCTGTCGAAAAACACGGCTGTTACCTACAACGACACCCGGATCAACATCGTTGACACCCCTGGTCACGCCGATTTCGGTGGAGAAGTGGAGCGGGTGCTGGGCATGGTTGACGGTTGCCTGCTGATCGTGGATGCCAACGAGGGGCCGATGCCCCAGACCCGTTTTGTGCTGAAGAAGGCCCTCGAGCAGGGCCTGCGTCCGATCGTGTTCGTCAACAAGATCGACCGGGCCCGGGTGGATCCCGAGACCGCCGTCGACAAGGTGCTTGACCTCTTCATCGAACTCGGCGCTGACGATGATCAGTGCGATTTCCCCTACCTGTTCGGCAGCGGTCTCGGAGGCTTCGCCAAGCCCGACATGAAGACGGACAGCGACAACATGCGTCCGCTGTTCGATGCCATCCTGCGCCACGTTCCGCCCCCGGTTGGTGATCCGGAGAAGCCCCTCCAGCTGCAAATCACCACCCTTGACTATTCCGACTTCCTCGGCCGGATCATCATTGGTCGCGTTCACAACGGAAAAATCAAGCAGGGTCAGAACGCTGCGCTGATCAAGGACGACGGCAGCATCAAGAAGGGCCGCATTAGCAAGCTGCTGGGCTTCGAGGGTCTGCAGCGCGTCGAGATCGAAGAGGCGTCTGCCGGTGATCTGGTGGCCGTGGCTGGCTTTGACGACGTCAACATTGGCGAAACCATCGCCTGCCCCGATGAGCCCACCGCTCTGCCGCTGATCAAGGTGGATGAGCCCACCCTGCAGATGACCTTCGTCGTCAACGATTCACCCTTTGCGGGCAAGGAAGGCAAGTTCGTCACCAGCCGTCAGGTGCGTGACCGCCTGCAGCGTGAGTTGCTCACCAACGTTGCCCTACGTGTGGAAGACACCGATTCACCGGACCGTTTTGCGGTGAGTGGTCGCGGTGAGCTGCACCTCGGCATCCTGATCGAGACCATGCGCCGTGAGGGCTATGAGTTCCAGGTGTCCCAGCCGCAGGTGATTTACCGCACCATCGATGGCACCCCCTGCGAGCCGGTGGAAACCCTGGTGATGGATGTGCCTGAACCAGCGGTGGGCAGCTGCATCGAAAAACTGGGCACCCGCAAGGGCGAGATGCAGAACATGGAAACCAGCGCTGATGGCCGCACCCAGCTGGAGTTCATCGTTCCCTCCCGCGGTCTGATCGGTTTCCGCGGTGAATTCATCCGGGCCACCCGCGGCGAAGGAATCATGAGCCATTCCTTCTATGAATACCGGCCGATGATGGGTGAATTCGACACCCGCCGGAACGGTGTGCTGATCGCCTTCGAAGAGGGAACAGCAACGTTCTATGCCCTCAAGAACGCCGAGGATCGCGGCCAGTTCTTCATCAGCCCGGGCACCAAGGTCTACAAGGGAATGATCATCGGGGAATACAACCGGCCTCAGGACCTCGAGATCAACGTCTGCAAGACCAAGCAGCTCACCAACATGCGTTCCGCGGGCGCTGAGGAACTTGACACGCTGCAAGCACCGGTGCAAATGACTCTGGAGCGCGCGCTGGAATACATCGGTCCCGATGAGATGCTCGAAGTCACGCCCGAGTCGATCCGACTGCGCAAACTTCCCGGCAAGAAGCCGGCCAAGTCCAAGCGCTGATGCCTCAGGCGGACCCTCGCTTTCAGCAGGGTGTCGAGCTCTTCAATGCAGGTGAGTGGTACGCCGCTCATGACCTGTTTGAGGAGCTCTGGCATGAAACAGCTGATCCGGAACGGCGCAGCCTTCAGGGGATCCTGCAGGTGGCAGTAGCGCAGTTGCACCTGCAACGGGGCAACCGGCGGGGGGCCACGATTCTTTTCGGTGAAGCTCTGGGTCGTCTCAAGCGTCCGGGAACCCCAGATCTTGGTCTTGACCTCCCGTTGTTATGCCGTGCTGCGCAACAGCGGCTCGAGGCGCTTCAGCAGGATGGGGATCCCGAGTCATGCACTGTCCCTGTTCTGGAGTTCATGCGCTGAAGCGCCGGTAATCTCGATGAACTTGGGCAGGTGGTGTGGCAGTGAAAGCAATGCTCCGTCTTCGGAGGCTTCTTTTAGCTCTGCCCCTTCTGGCCACTCTGTTGCCCCTGTTGTCGGCCCAGGCTCAGCAAACGGCTGACGCAGGCGTCATCACGATTGAGTCTGATCTTCAATCGGCCGACAACGGTACAGGTGTGATCACCGCCAGCGGCAATGTTCGCTTGGTGCACGCCGGTCGTGGTTTGGTGGCCACCAGCCGACAGGCCCAGTACTTCACGGAGGAAGACCGGATTGTGCTGAGTGGTGATGTGGATGTGATCCAGGCTGATGGCAACCAGCTCCGTGCTGATCGCTTCACCTATTTGCTGGACGAAGGTCGTGCGATTGCCAGCCCTGTTCCCGGCCAGCAAGTGTTCAGTCAGTGGTCGCTCACACCCAGTCAACCCGTGCTTGACGTTCAGGCCGAGACCAACCCGGTGACTCCATGACCCTGGAACTGTCGAATGTCTCGATCACCCTTGGGGGCCGTCAATTGGTGAAGGGCTTGGATCTGAAGCTTGCCCCCGGCGAGGTGGTCGGCCTGCTCGGTCCCAATGGAGCTGGAAAAACCACCACCTTCAACTTGGTGATTGGTTTGCTTTCCCCTGATCAGGGCGAGGTGATTGTGAACGGTGAGCGGGTCACCCATCTGCCCATGCCGGAGCGAGCACGGCTTGGTGTGGGTTACCTGCCCCAGGAAGCCAGTGTGTTTCGCAATCTCACGGTGCGTGAAAATCTTGATGTCGCCCTTGAACAGACCGATCTCAGTTCCGAGCAGCGTCGCGATCGGCGCCAGCAGTTGATCGAGGACTTTCACCTCAGCGCGTTCATCAACCGTCTTGGCTTCCAACTCTCCGGGGGGGAACGTCGCCGTTGCGAAGTGGCCAGGGCACTGGCCTCGGGTGCCAACGGACCGACGTATCTGCTTTTGGATGAACCCTTTGCCGGCGTCGACCCCCTTGCGGTGGCGGATCTGCAGCAGCTGATCGAGGTGTTGCGCTCCCGGAGCATGGGGATTCTGATCACCGATCACAACGTGCGCGAAACCCTGGCCACCACCGATCGGGCTTACATCCTCAACGATGGTGCGGTGTTGGCCGCAGGACGTTCCGAGGAGGTGGCAGCTGATCCAAAGGTGCGTCGTTATTACCTCGGGGAGGGATTCCAACTGTGATTTTGGATCGTCTCAAACGGGCCACCTGGATGCGGCTGGACCTTCTTGATCGTTGGTTGCTCAAGGAGCTTCTTGGTCCGCTTCTGTTCTTCATTGCCCTGTTCACCCTGTTGCTGCTCACGGGTGGCGTGATGTTTGAACTGGTGCGGCAAATGGTCGATAAGAACCTGCCGATCACAGTTGCAGCTCAGGTGCTCTTGTTCAGCATTCCGCGTTGGTTGGCCTTCTCTGTGCCGATTGGAACGCTGATGGCTTCGCTGTTTGTGTTCACCCGTCTTTCCGCAAACAACGAACTCACCGCCCTGCGCAGCCTCGGCATCACCACGAAGCGGATGATCAGTGCCGCTCTCGCCCTCTCGATGGCGATGACTCTGTTCAGCTTCGTCTTGAACGATGTGGTCGTGCCCCGCAGTGAGCGTTATGCAGAAGTCAGCTTAAAGCGGGGTTTGGGCCAAGCTATAGCTAATAAAAATGGAGAAGACATTATTTACCCCCGATTTGGTAGGCGTACTGGAGTAGCTGGAAAGTCGGCAGACAGAGGCTTGTTACAACTGTTTTATTCACGGAAATTTCAGGATGGTGAAATGAAAGATGTAACGGTTCTTGACTTCTCTCGTGCTGGAATTACTCAGATGTTGAGAGCTGATAGGGCTATTTGGAATGAACATCAGGCTGGTTGGTATTTCCTGGATGGACATATACTCACTTTGATGGCTAATGGAAGCTTTACCAAGGCCGATTTCAAACGTTATCTGTACCCTCTTGACTCAGCTCCTCAGCGCCTGGCAGGAATTGAAGAAGATGCGGTCAATATGACTGTTGCTGAAGCATTGCAGGCCCAGAGGCTCTACGAAGAGGCCGGCAGCATCAAGGAAGCCCGCAAAATCCGTGTGCGGATCCAGGAGAAGTTCACGGTACCGATGGCCTGTCTGGTTTTTGGCTTGTTTGGAGCCACCCTCGGCGCTCAGCCCAGTTACCGAAGCAGCCGAAGCTTCTCATTTGTGCTCACCCTCGGCATCATCGCTGTCTATTACGTGATTGGTTTCAGCTTCAGTTCCCTCGGGGTGAAGGGAACCCTTCCACCGGTTCTGGCGGCCTGGCTGCCTGTGATGTTGTTCCTCGGGGCGGGTGGTCTGTTGCTGAAACAGGCCAGTCGCTGATTGGCCGAGGCAGAATCGCCGTGTCTTCTGGAAATGGTGTGCTGAACACGCCTTTTGAGCTGGTCACCAGTCTTGGTTTCGCTGGCTTTGTGTTGCTGCTGCTGGCCATGCCTATGGCTTTCTGGGCGGTGTCCAGCCAGTCCCGGGCTGGCTTGGTACGACTACTTGTGGCCGTCGCCAACCTTCTGTTCACGGCTCAGCTGATTTTGCGTTGGTGGCAATCCGGCCACTTCCCGATCAGCAACCTCTACGAATCCCTGTGCTTTCTCGCCTGGGCTTGCACCCTCACCCAGCTGCTGGTGGAACGGGCCTGGCCTTCTCCCATCGTGGCGGCTGCGGCCACCCCCATGGGCCTTGGTTGCATTGCCTTCGCCAGCTTTGCCTTGCCCGATCAATTGCAGTCAGCGGCTCCTCTGGTTCCTGCCCTTCGCTCAAGCTGGTTGGTCATGCACGTGAGCGTGATCATGGTGAGTTACGCCGCACTGCTGGTGGGATCCCTGCTCTCCTTGGCGGTGTTGGTCACCGATCGCGGCCAATCCCTGGAACTGCGGAGCAGTTCCATTGGCAGTGGTGGATATCGTCAGGCGGCCTCGATCGCGAATGGTGGTTCTGTTCAGCTGCAATCGGTTCAGCTGAGCACCAACGAGCAACTCGACAGCCTCAGTTATCGCACCATCACCGTTGGGTTCTTGATGCTTACGGTGGGCATCGTGAGTGGTGCTGTTTGGGCGAATGAAGCCTGGGGCAGCTACTGGAGCTGGGATCCCAAGGAAACCTGGGCCTTGATCTGCTGGCTGGTGTATGCCGCTTACCTGCACACCCGCCTCAGTCGCGGTTGGCAGGGCCGACGCCCAGCTCTTGTTGCGGTTGTTGGTCTAGTGGTGATCGCTGTTTGCTACATCGGCGTCAATCTTTTGGGCATTGGTTTGCATAGCTACGGCTGGTTTTTCTGAACTCCAGTGAACAACGTGGCATGCTCTCAAGCCACAACTTTCACCCCCGTATGAGGGTTTCTTCTCCCTGTCCTGTAACCCCATCTCAGGGTTCTTTCACTATGGACAGCATCGTGTGGATGTGTGTGCCCGTTAGCGCAAGTTTTCGCATCGCGGGAATCAAGACCCAGTAGGAAGGAATAAATCAACACCGGCGGGGGCTCCGTTTCACTGAGATGAGCGATGCCTGACCGCTTGTTGGAAGGTTTCGCTCTCTTCTGCTTCCGAGCGCAAATAACGCTTCCGCTGCGCCGATTCCAGGCCAGACAGCAAGACAGCGCGTCTTATAGGTGTGACCCGCTGAGGCCGATCAAGACCCCGAAGCAGTGGATGGATGCCTCGTCTGCTCATGCTGTTCTCTCGGTTATGCGTGAATCTCGTGCCGTGACCTGTGGTCCATCACGTCAATGAATAATTCCATGATCTTCAGTCTTGTTTTGTGATCCACGTCACTGACTGGCGTGTTCCCTTCCAAGTTGTTGTTGGCTTCTCAGGACATGCATCAAGCCAACGGGCAAAAAGGAAGACCACCCCTGCAAAGGGATGGCCTAAACCTTGTTGGCGTTCTTTGAAGCTGAACGAAGCGTCTGGCTGTATGGCTTGTCAGACCAGTCAGGCAGCTTCTAGATCTTGCTCAGTTGGACTGTCGTCACGCATTGGACGCCTCCGACTTCGACTCTCCCAGTCTCCTCCAGAGGGGATGCTTTGATCATCCGTATTTCAACTCAGCGGCAGGGAAGAGCGCCTGGGCCTGCCCGATGCGCAAAGTCAACGGAACTATTGAGCAAGATGTTGAAGGACTGCACCGATATTCATGCTCCCTTTGAGATATCCGGCAAAAGCTAATGCGATCACACCAGCATTCAGCGCGAGGAAGGCAGCAACCAATTTGACGTCATCATTCATCCATTGATTATCGGAGGACTGTTCGCATCACTGTGGCCATCAAATCTTTGGAGATGTTGAAACGGTTCAAGCACTGGGTTCTTTCTTGAAGTGCTCATAAAAAAAGCCCGGCATCGGCTGCCGGGCTTGTGGCGGTCATTTGACGCTCTGCTGATCAGGCAAGGACAGCTTCCTTGCTGCTGCTGTTGCGGATGCCCTTGATTGCTTCAGCGTAATCGGGCTGGTTGAACACACCGGAGCCGGACACAATCGCGTTGGCACCTGCTTCGATCACCTTCCAGGCATTGCCGGCTTTGATGCCGCCATCCACTTCGATCCAGGGATCGAGACCCTTCTCGTCGCACATGCGGCGCAGGTCGCGAATTTTCTGAACCTGGTTCTCGATGAAGCTCTGGCCCCCGAAACCGGGGTTCACGCTCATGATCAGCACCAGATCGCAGAGCTCGAGGCAGTACTCGAGGGTGTCGATCGGTGTTGATGGGTTCAGGACTGCACCTGCTTTTTTGCCCAGGTCCTTGATCTGAGCCAGGTTGCGGTGCAGATGAGGGCAGGCTTCAACCTGCACGGAAATGATGTCGGCACCAGCTTTGGCGAAGTCGGGGACGTACTTCTCCGGCTCAACGATCATCAGGTGAACGTCCAGGGGCTTCTGGGTCACCGGCCGCAGCGCCTCAACAATCAGCGGTCCAATGGTGATGTTAGGGACGAAACGGCCATCCATCACGTCAACATGGATCCAGTCTGCGCCGGCTTCATCTACAGCTCTCACCTCGTCACCAAGGCGGGAGAAGTCGGCAGACAGGATTGATGGAGAGATGACAAGTGGCTTCGCGGCCATTCCAGTGCCCAAATTTGTACAGGGCAAAGTTACATCCATCACAGACCCTCAGGCCGGAGTCGGAAGAACCTCCCCAGCCTGGGCTGCCAAAGCGACTCGCCGCAGGTCATCACATCCTTCCTTGAGGGTTGGGTAGGCAAACATCCCGCTGCCTGCAATAAAGCAGTTGGCTCCTGCAGCACAGCACTGAGAAAGAGTCCAGTTCGCCTTGATTCCACCGTCTACCTCTATATCAATATCTAGATTTCGCTCCAAAATGGTGGAACGTAATTCTGAGATTTTGTCAAGCATTGTTGGGATGTAGGCCTGCCCGCCAAATCCAGGATTGACCGTCATCACCAACACATGGTCCACCATGTCGAGCACATTTTTCACCATGTCCATCGGGGTGTGAGGATTCATTGCCACTGAAGGGCTTCCTCCTAATTGCCTGATTCGACCAAGTACACGGTGGAGATGGGCATTGGCTTCAACGTGAGCGATCACGACTCCAGGTTCACCGTTGGGCCCTTTGGTTGCTTCAACGTATTGCTCGAGCATGGTTTCGCAGTTGTATTGGCTGACCATTAACTGTGTTTCAAATGGCACATTGCAATACCGACGGCATGCGGAAATTAGCTCCGGACCAAAGGTGAGATTCGGAACAAAATTTCCGTCCATCACATCAAATTGAATACGGTCAACCCCTGCATCTTCGAGATCTTTCACGCACTTTCCCATCGCTGCCCAGTCCGCAGGGAGAACTGAAGGAATAATCTGAACTGGGCGATGTTGAGTCGACATTGAATACAAATAACTAGCGAAAGTTTATACAACCCGAAGCGTTGGCTAGCCCCCCAAGCTGCACTGATACAGTGAGCCGCGCTCAGAAGTCGAGATCCACTGCGGCGACGGCCAACTGCCCGTCCAGGAGATCTTGCCAACCCGTCCCACCTCATCCGGAGTCCCGTGGATCAGACCCTCATTCAGGAAATTCTCGAGATCGTCGAGCAGGCCGCCATCGCTTCCGCCTCGCTCTCCGGCAAAGGCCTGAAGGATGAAGCCGATGCATTGGCCGTTGATGCCATGCGCAAGCGCATGAATCAGATCCAGATGCAGGGCCGCATCGTGATCGGCGAGGGGGAACGTGATGAAGCCCCGATGCTCTACATCGGAGAAGAGGTCGGCACCGGCACCGGCCCCGGCGTTGACTTTGCTGTCGACCCTTGCGAAGGCACCAACCTCTGCGCCTTCAACCAGCGCGGCTCCATGGCTGTTCTCGCCGCTTCCGACCGTGGCGGTCTGTTCAACGCCCCCGACTTCTACATGAAGAAGCTGGCTGCTCCTCCGGCAGCCAAGGGCAAGGTGGACATCCGCAAATCAGCTACTGAAAACATCAAGATCCTCAGCGAGTGCCTGGGTCTCCCCGTCGACGAGCTGAACATCGTGGTGATGGACCGCGCCCGTCACAAGGACCTGATCGCTGAGATCCGTGCCACCGGCGCTCGCATCCAGCCCATCTCTGATGGAGACGTTCAGGCCGCCATCGCCTGCGGTTTCGCTGGTACCGGAACCCACTGCCTGATGGGCATCGGTGCTGCCCCTGAAGGTGTGATCTCCGCCGCTGCCATGCGCGCTCTTGGTGGTCACTTCCAGGGCCAACTGGTGTACGACCCTGCGATTGCTCAGACCTCCGAGTGGGCTGACATGACCAAAGAGGGCAACCTGGCGCGTCTCGCTGAGATGGGCATCGCCGATCCCGACAAGGTCTATGAGGCTGAGGAGCTGGCCTGCGGCGAGCATGTTTGTTTCGCTGGCAGCGGCATCACGGATGGTCTGCTCTTTGATGGCGTTAAGTTCGAAAAGGACTGCACCCGCACAAGCAGCCTGGTGATCAGCAACCTGGACAACACCTGCCGCTTCACCAACACCGTGCACATCAAAGACGGCGCCCAGAGCATTGCTCTGAGCTGATCGTCATCAACTGGTTGAGAGGAACGTCTTCATGCATATCTCCGTCGTCGGCCTCAGTCATCGGACGGCACCGGTGGAGATCCGGGAACGGCTCAGCATCCCTGAGCAGACCATGGAGACGTCCCTTCAATCCCTGCGCGGCAATGAGCAGGTGCTCGAGGCATCGATCCTCAGCACCTGCAACCGCCTTGAGATTTACACCCTGGTCCGCAATCCGGACCTCGGCGTTTCTGCTGTCAGCGACTTCCTCAGCAGTCACTCCGGTCTTGAGACAGGGGAGCTGACGCCCCACCTGTTCAGTTACCACCACGAAGACGCTGTCGACCACCTGATGCGGGTGGCAGCTGGTCTCGACAGTCTTGTGCTGGGGGAAGGTCAAATCCTCTCCCAGGTGAAAAAAATGATGCGGCTCGGCCAGGAGCACAAATCCCTGGGTCCGATCCTGAACCGCTTGCTCACCCAGGCGGTTTCCACCGGCAAACGGGTGCGCAGTGAAACCAACCTCGGAACGGGGGCTGTTTCGATCAGCTCAGCTGCCGTTGAGCTCGCCCAGCTCAAGCTCGGTCAATCCCGAGGTCTGGATCAACTGGTCACCCTGGAAAGCGAGCAGATCGCCGTTGTTGGTGCAGGGCGCATGAGCCGTCTGTTGCTCCAGCACCTTCAGGCCAAAGGTGCCTCGGGTGTTGTTCTGCTCAACCGCACCGTTGAACGGGCCGAGCAGCTGTCGGCTGATTTCCCTGATCTTCCTGTTCAGTGCAGGCCGCTTACGGATCTGGATCAGTACCTGAGCACCTGCTCGCTGATGTTCACCAGCACCGCCGCCGATGATCCGATCATTGATGCCGCACGTCTGGCTCCTCTGAACCGGCGCAGCAAGCTGCGCTTGATTGATATCGGTGTGCCGCGCAACATCGCTGCGGATGCTGCCGATGTGGACGGCGTTGAATCCCACGATGTGGACGACCTACAAGAGGTCGTTGCTCGTAACCAGGAAGCCCGTCAGGCCATGGCCCGCGAGGCTGAGCAGTTGCTTCAGCAAGAAGCGCAGCAGTTCCTCGAGTGGTGGGACAGCCTTGAGGCTGTGCCGACCATCAACCAGCTGCGCTCTTCGATGGAGTCGATCCGTTCGGAGGAACTCCAGAAAGCCCTCAGCCGAATGGGCCCTGATTTCTCAGCCCGGGAACGCAAGGTTGTCGAAGCCTTGAGCAAAGGAATTATCAACAAAATCCTCCACACGCCGGTGACCCAGCTTCGGGCTCCCCAGACCCGTCAAGATCGCCAACAGGCCCTCCGAATTGTCGAACGACTGTTCGATTTGGAAGCTTCTTGAGCTCTTGAGCGATTCAGTCGCGATCTGAATCCCAGTAATCTCGACTGATTCTTCCGAAAGACGGTTGCGAAGCCAAAAACTCCGGTAAGTTCTTGCGGCAACGCCGATTTGGGACAGCGGCATGAAGCGGGTCTTGGCCATCATTCTGGGCGGCGGTGCAGGCACGCGCCTGTATCCACTCACAAAAATGCGCGCCAAGCCGGCCGTCCCTCTGGCAGGCAAATATCGACTGATTGATATTCCGATTAGCAACTGCATCAACTCCGACATCAACAAGATGTACGTGATGACGCAGTTCAACAGTGCGTCACTGAACCGTCACCTCAGTCAGACCTACAACCTCAGTAATTCCTTTGGTGGCGGTTTTGTTGAGGTGCTCGCAGCTCAGCAAACCCCCGACAGTCCCACTTGGTTTGAAGGCACTGCAGACGCTGTACGCAAATACCAGTGGTTGTTCCAGGAATGGGATGTTGATGAATACCTGATCCTTTCCGGCGACCAGCTCTACCGGATGGATTACAGCCTCTTCATCGAGCACCACCGCCGCTCAGGTGCTGATCTCACCGTTGCTGCCCTTCCCGTTGATCCCAAGCAGGCAGAGGCTTTCGGTCTGATGCGGACCGATGAAAACGGCTCAATCAAGGAGTTCCGCGAGAAGCCCAAGGGTGATTCGCTACTGGAGATGGCTGTCGACACCTCTCGCTTCGGCCTCAGTGCCGATTCAGCCAAGGAAAGGCCCTATCTGGCCTCGATGGGCATTTACGTCTTTAGCCGTCAGACCCTCTTTGATCTGCTCGACAAGCATCCCGGGCACAAGGATTTCGGCAAGGAGATCATTCCCGAGGCTCTCGCGCGGGGCGACAAGCTTCAGAGCTATGTGTTCGACGACTACTGGGAAGACATCGGAACCATCGGTGCCTTCTATGAAGCCAACCTTGCGCTGACCCAACAACCCACGCCCCCCTTCAGCTTTTACGACGAGAAATTCCCCATCTACACCCGTCCTCGCTATCTGCCCCCCAGCAAGCTGGTTGACGCCCAGATCACCAATTCGATTGTTGGCGAAGGCTCGATCCTGAAGTCCTGCAGCATCCACCACTGTGTTCTTGGGGTGCGCAGTCGCATTGAAAGTGACTGCGTGCTTCAGGACACGCTGGTGATGGGGGCCGACTTTTTCGAATCGCCCGACGAACGCGCTGTCTTGAAAGAGCGCGGAGGCATTCCTCTTGGCGTTGGCAAGGGCACCACGGTGAAACGCGCCATCCTCGACAAGAACACCCGCATTGGTTCAGGTGTCTCGATCATCAACAAGGACAATGTGGAAGAAGCCGACCGTTCCGATCAGGGCTTCTACATCCGCAACGGCATTGTGGTGGTTCAGAAAAACGCCACCATCGCTGATGGAACGGTGATCTGAGGGCAAGCAACGCTTTCAGGAATGAGCCGACGTCTTTCTGCCGATGGCTCATTCCTGACATTTATTGGTTGATTTGCGGTCGAGACCAGCCGAGATCAACACACTGAGATCACTCCTCAGTGGTCCTTCAGGCCATGTCCAAGTCTCACTTCGGCCTCATCGGTCTTGGCGTGATGGGCGAGAACCTCGTCCTGAATGCGGAACGCAACGGATTCTCCAGCGTTGTCTACAACCGCACCTACGCCAAAACCGAAGACTTCCTCCAGGGGCGTGGCAAGGACAAGAACATTCAGGGCGCCACCGGCCTCGAAGATTTCGTTGGCAAGTTGGAACGCCCCCGCCGGATTTTGATGATGGTGAAGGCGGGGCCTGCCGTCGATGCTGTTGTTGATCAGCTCTCCCCCTATCTCGAAGAAGGCGATCTGCTGATTGACGGAGGCAACTCCGACTACCACGACACCGAACGTCGGGTGAAGCAACTCGAGAGCAAGAGCTTCGGTTTCATCGGTATGGGTGTGTCCGGTGGCGCCAAAGGTGCGCTGGAGGGGCCGAGCATGATGCCCGGAGGAACCAAGACCTCCTACGAGGCCATCGAGGGCCTTGTGAACAAGATGGCGGCTCAGGTCGAAGACGGACCTTGCGTGACCTACATCGGTCCAGGCGGGTCAGGACACCTGGTGAAAACCGTCCACAACGGGATCGAATACGGCATTGAGCAGATCCTTGCCGAGGGCTACGACCTGATGAAGCGGGTCAAGGGAATGACCGGTGTGCAGATGGCCGACGTTCTCGGTCAATGGAACGCCACAGAAGAGTTGTCGTCGTATCTGGTGGAAATCACCGAGGTGTGTCTCCGCACCAAGGATCCCGTCGATGGCACTGATCTGGTGGAAAAAATCACCGATCAGGCTGGCCAGAAGGGCACGGGCCTCTGGACCGTGGTGACGGCGCTGCAGATGGGTGCCTCTGTTCCCACCATCTATGCCTCTCTCAATGCAAGGGTGATGAGCTCGATGAAGCCCCAACGCGTGGCGGCCGAACCGATCCTCAAAGGACCAACCATCAAGGACTTTGACCTGGGAACGCCCGACGATGCCATGGCTCCGCTGATGGATGCCACGGTGCTCAGCTGCATCGCCAGTTATGCCCAGGGCATGGAGCTTCTGCGAATCGCCTCCCAGGACCTCGACTATGAACTCCACATGCCGTCGATCGCTCAGATCTGGAAGGGTGGCTGCATCATTCGGGCCCGTCTGCTGAAGCGCATTCAGGATGCTTTCCACGCGGATCCCCAGCTTCCCAACCTGATGGTTGATCCCTGGTTCGCTGAACAGATCAACCGACGGCTTCCCGGACTGGCTCAAGTGGTGGCCGGTGCCGCCGAGGCCGGCATTCCCGTTCCCTGCTTCAGCAGCACCCTCGACTACATCAACAGCTACCGCTCCGGTCGCCTTCCTCAGAACCTGGTTCAGGCGATGCGCGATTGCTTCGGCTCCCACACCTACCAAAGGGTCGACAAGGAGGGCACGTTCCACACTGAATGGCTCAGCTGAGTGGTTGAGCGATGACCAACTACCGCATTGAGCGGGCGAAGGATCCTCAGGACCTCGCCCGTCAGGCCTGTGAAACTGTTGCCGCCCAAATTGATCTGGCCTTGGATCAACGGGACCGCTGCCAGATCGCTCTCTCCGGTGGGAGCACCCCCGCCAGTGCCTACTCCCTGCTCGGTCAGGAACGGTTGCCCTGGGACCGGGTGGACGTCGTTCTGGGTGACGAGCGCTGGGTGGCTGCCGACGATGCTTCCAGCAACGCCGGCATGCTGCGCCGCACCCTTCTCGCACCCGGGCCTGGCGCTTCAGCTGCTTTTCATCCCGTGCCCACCGTGGAACTGGAAAGCCCTGAGGCCAGTGCCCAGGCTTTTGCTGACCAGCTTTCTCAGCTGTGCTCAGGAGCCCCACCGGTGTTCGATGTGATGCTGCTGGGCCTGGGGGATGACGGCCACACCGCATCCCTGTTCCCCGGCACCGAGGCTCCAGCGGTGCTGGATCGCTGGACGACCATCGGGCGCGGCAAGGGGTTGGATCGCATCACCATGACGGCTCCTGTGCTTAGTGCCGCCCGTCAGGTGATCTTCCTCGTCAGTGGTGCCGGTAAACAGGAGGCCCTCCGGCGACTGGTCGATCCCTCCGAATCCTCCGATCGCACTCCCGCTCGGCTGGTTCAACCTGCTAGTGATGTGCTGATCCTTGCTGATCAGGATGCAGCCGCTGGCCTCTGAACAGATCCTTTTCCAGGGCAGCGACTTTGCTGACTGGGCCAGCCTGAACGACACGATCATGGGCGGCCGATCCCGTGCCGGTTGCCGCGTGACCCCCGACGGACTCGTGCTGGACGGGGAGCTGGTGGAGACCGGCGGTGGTTTCGTGAGCTGCCGCTCCCCTCGCCTGCAGCCCCCGCTCGATCTGTCCCCTTATTCAGCACTTCAGCTGGATGTTGAGGGTGAGGGACGCACCCTGAAGATTGCCCTTGGTTGCCGGGATGGAGCCATGGGACTCACGGAACTGATTCCCGGTGGTCTCCGCTGGGTGGTGGATGTTGCGACCAAACCGTCCGGTTTGACCCCTGTTGTGGTGCCATTCGCCGACCTCAGACCCACGGTGCGTGCCAAGCCCGTTGGCTTACCGCTGCGCTTCGATCCCAGTGGTATCACCCGCATTCAGGTGTTGCACTCGAAATTCGGCGATGCTGGGGATCTCAATCCGGGGTTTCGCGCTGGGTCCATCCGGGTGCTGATCCGTTCAATCCGCGCCTTGCCCTGAGTCCATGGACCTTCTGGTGTTGATTGCCAAGGCGGCTGACGTTTGCCTCAAGCCCTGGAGCCATGCTGTTGTTCTGATCGATCCTTCGGCTCCAGAACAGATCGACGATCTGCACGTGCGGATTGAATGCCGTGATGGCGACGGCCAGCGTTGCTCCGATCAGGATCTTGAACTGGAGATCTATCGGAGTGGCGATGAAATCAATCTGATGCTGAGCTGGTGGGACCAACCGGAACGTCCAATGCTCTGGCACGGGCGCCATCCGGTCTGGATGGATGGCGCATCGGGGCAGCGCTGTGCGGCACCGCAGGATGCCGCCCCGCTTGAAGCATTGGGTCGGCGCCTACGGGCTCTGGTGCAACCGGCTGTTTGATCGCGCCGAATTCAATCGGCGTGGTCGGTGGTCGCACCCCGGCTTGAGCTGGAGACGAGCCGCGCGTACTTGCCGAGAATACCGTTGCGGTAACGCGGTTCCGGCTTGCTCCATCCCGCCCGGCGGCGATCCAGTTCCGCGTCATCCACGTTGAGTTGGAGCAGCAGCTGATCAGCATCAACCGTGATGCTGTCGCCTTCTTGAACCAGCCCGATCGTTCCGCCAACGGCGGCTTCAGGAGCCACGTGACCCACCACCAGCCCATAGGTGCCGCCGCTGAAGCGGCCATCGGTGATCAGGGCGACCTTGTCCCCAAGGCCCTGACCAACGATCGCCGAGGTGGGAGCCAGCATCTCCCGCATGCCCGGTCCACCGACGGGACCCTCGTTGCGAACCACCACCACATCCCCGGCCTGGATCTTTTTGTCGAGGATGGCGGCAAGGCAGTCTTCCTCGCTTTCAAACACCCGCGCCGGGCCGGTGAGAACAGGTGTCTTCACACCGCTGATCTTGGCCACGCTTCCCTCGCTGGCGAGGTTGCCCTTGAGGATGGCGAGGTGCCCTTTGGCGTAAAGCGGATTGCTCAGGGGACGGATCACGTCCTGCCCGGAGGGCGGCTCCGAGGGCACATCGGCGAGCAACTCCTTCAGGCTTTTGCCCTCCACAGTTCGGCAGTCGCCGTGCAGCAAGCCTGCATCCAGCAGCAGCTTCATCACCTGGGGAATGCCGCCGGCGTTGTGCAGATCAACGGTTACGTAGCGGCCGCTGGGCTTGAGATCACAGATCACCGGCACCCGCTGACGAATCCGTTCGAAGTCATCGATGCTCAGGTCAACGCCGGCGGTGCGGGCAATGGCCAGCAGGTGCAGCACCGCATTGGTGGAGCCACCCACCGCCATGATCACGCTGATGGCGTTCTCAAAGGCTTCCTTGGTGAGCAGATCCAGGGGGCGGATGTTGGCTTTCACGGCCTCCACCAGCACCTCGGCAGAGCGAGCCGCACTGTCGGCCTTTTCCTCGTCCTCGGCAGCCATCGTGGAGCTGTAGGGGAGGCTGAGCCCCATCGTTTCGATGGCGGCACTCATGGTGTTGGCGGTGAACATGCCGCCGCAACTGCCAGCCCCAGGGCAGGCATTTTTCTCAACTGCGGTGAGCTGCTCTTCGTCGATCTTGCCGCTGGTCAGTTGGCCGACCGCTTCAAAAGCGCTCACCACCGTGAGATCACAGCCACCCAGCTTGCCCGGCTTGATCGTGCCGCCGTAGACGAACACCGAAGGGATGTTCATCCGCGCCATCGCGAGCATGGCGCCGGGCATGTTCTTGTCGCAGCCACCAACGGCCAGCACCCCATCCATGCTCTGGCCATTGCAGGCCGTTTCGATGGCGTCAGCGATCACTTCACGGCTCACCAGGGAGTACTTCATCCCTTCTGTGCCCATGGAGATTCCATCACTCACGGTGATGGTTCCGAACATCTGTGGCATGCCTCCGGCCTGCCGGGCCGATTCCTCAGCTCGTTTGGCGAGGTCGTTCAGCCCCACATTGCAGGGGGTGATGGTGCTGTAGCCGTTAGCGATGCCCAGGATGGGCTTGCCGAAATCGCTGTCTCCAAAGCCCACGGCCCGCAACATGGCGCGGTTGGGAGACCGCTGAATCCCCTTGGTGACGGCGTCGGAGCGAAGCATGGAACGGAGCGGACCAGTGGCAATCAAGCCAACCTACCGAGCGCTCATCCTTCGCTACCGAGTCCCTCGAGTTGGGCGCGAACGCGGGCGATCTCCGCGTTGAGTTTTTCCACCCGCTCCTCGAGGTGTCCGTTGCCTGCGCTGTCCAGCACTTCGGAACCGTCCTGCATCCGCGGTGCGTGCAACATCGACTTCTGCGCGCCGTAACGCCTGCGCCTGTCGGCTTCGTTAAGGAGCCACCAGGCCAGGCCTGCAGCACCGAGCACTGCTCCGGTGACCAGAGTTGCCAGGGTGCCTGAGCCCGTGTCGTGCTGCTGGGCCATGGGTGCGTTCAACCTGCCTGAAGGTTAGTCATGCCCTCAAGATCTGAGGTTCAGCCGTCGCACAGGGTCACCGATTCCCGGACGAATATCACCATGCTCCGCCACGCCTTCGTCAATGCAGGCGGTGTGCAGCGTTAGGTCTGGAATCGCTTCACCCAACAGCTTCAGTCCAGGACTGGCGCACAGGGCAGTGATCAGCCGCAGCCGCCGACCATCCACACCCTTGCTCCGGAGCTCCTGCAGAAGTTTGAGGGTGGCCTCACCATCACTGATCTGATCAACAAACAGAATCACCCCGGCGTTGGCTTCGATCTCCTGTGGGCACGACCCCAGGCAGAGGCAGGAATCGGGAAGGACGGATCGTCCTCCCTGCCAAAGCTCGAGGCCTGCTGGCAGCACTGGAATGGCGATCAGCGGTACCGATGTTTCAACGAGGGTGCCTTCGGTGTCCCCATGGAGTCCGGGCACCATCTCTCGGCGATGGGGCAGCCAGTCCCGCAGGGCTTCGTAGGTGAGCCATCGGCCCAGTTCCTGCAGGGCTGTGGCGTAGAGGGCCGCAGGGGTTTCCCGATGCCGAAGCATGGTCAGCCAATGGCCGATCAGGGGATGGGGTGGAACCACCACCCGCAAGCTCATGGCCATATCGACTCGCTCCGCGGACAGTTGCCATAACGTGATTGCTCAAATTACCGGTCTCATGGGCGCCCTTCGACATATGGCCTCGCTGCTGGCGGTGATCACGCTGGCGTTCAGCACTGTTGTTTGGGTTGAATCAGTGCAGGCCATCACCGCTCCCGAGCTGCGTGGTCAGTTCGCAGTTCAGGAGATCAGCGCCGATATGCACGGTCTTGACCTCAAGGAAAAAGAGTTCCTCAAGGCCGATTTGCGCGAGGTGAATCTCAGCGGCACAGACCTGCGCGGCGCTGTGATCAACACCTCGCAACTGCAGGGGGCCGATCTCCGAGATGCCGATCTCTCCGATGTTGTGGGCTTTGCCAGCCACTTCGAGGGCGCCGATCTCCGGGGGGCCAACTTCACTAACGCGATGATGATGCAGAGCCGTTTCACGGACGCGCAGATCGACGGTGCTGATTTCACCAACGCCGTGATCGACCTCCCCCAACAGCGGGCCCTCTGTGCTCGGGCGGATGGATCCAATCCGATCAGTGGTGTGTCCACCCGTGAGAGCCTGGGCTGCCGCCCTTAATCGTCATGGCTAAGCGTCTGCCGGTGACCGTGATCACCGGATTTCTTGGGGCCGGCAAGACCACGGTGCTCCGCCATCTGCTTACCCGTGGCGGTCAGCGATTGGCCGTGATGGTCAACGAATTCGGCAGCGTTGGGCTTGATGGTGATCTGATTCGCAGCTGCGGCTTTTGTCCTGAGGAGGAGGTGGATGGCCGTTTGGTAGAGCTGAACAACGGCTGCCTCTGCTGCACGGTGCAGGACGACTTCCTGCCGACCATGGAGACGTTGCTGGAACGGGCGGATCAATTGGATGGGATCGTTGTTGAAACCAGCGGTCTCGCTTTGCCAAGGCCTCTGCTTCAGGCCCTGGATTGGCCGGCCATTCGCAGCCGTGTGCATGTGAATGGTGTGGTGACGCTGGTGGATGGCGAAGCTTTGGCTGCAGGCAGCCCAGTGGCTGATGCTGAAGCGCTGGAGCGGCAACGGGCCGAGGATCCCAGCCTCGATCACCTCACAGCGATCGACGACTTGTTTGAGGATCAACTCCAGGCCGCTGACCTGGTCTTGATCAGCCGGGCTGATTGCCTGGATGCATCAGCGATGGCTGAGGTGCAGGGGCGGATCAAAGACAAAGTGCGCTCAGGTACTGCTCTGCTTCCTGTGTCTCAGGGACAGGTGGAGACATCCGTTGTGTTAGGCCTTGAGCACCAGCCCACCCCCCAAGAAGCCCACACCCACCACGACAACGACCACGACCACGACCACACCCACGACGACCACGACCATCACGACCACAGCCATGTCGACATGGTCGGCAGCAATGTGCGCGTTGAAGGGGCCTTGGACCGTCAGGCCCTCGAGCAGCTGTTGCCCAGCCTCGTGAGCAATCACCAGGTGGTTCGACTCAAGGGGCGTGTCTGGCTGCCCAGCAAAGCCCTTCCGCTTCAGATCCAGATGGTGGGTCCGCGGTTGAACAGCTGGTTTGAAGCAGCTCCCAGCCATGCCTGGCGTCCCGATCAGGGCTGTGGTGCTGATCTGGTGGTGCTGGCTTTGAACGAGGCTGCAGCTCCGGCTTTGGAATCCGGCCTTCAGAGGCTGGTGCAGGCCACACCGGCCAAGGCCAGCCCCGCGGCAGCCACGCCGGAGAGCTGAATCGGGTCTCCTTCTATTCGGCCCACAAAAAGAGCCATCACTGGTGCCGTAGCCATCAGGGTCACCCCTTCTCCAACGGGCATCGTTTGCAGCACCACCTGTTGCAACAGGATTCCCCCGTTGGTTCCGACCACGGTGGCGATCACAAGCTTCCATTGCTCCCGTTGCTTCAGCTTGGTCTGTCTCCAGATCCCTTTGAGGAAGGGAAGAAGACCAAGCCATCCGCCCAGCAGCCGGATCGATGCCGTCTGCAATGGGGTGAGGTCGCTGCTGATCAGCACGTGACGGGCCAGAAAGGCTCCGCTCAGGCCACAGACCACGGCGGTGAGTGCCAACAGCAGCCCGATGCCGAAGTCAGCAGCGCTGCCCCCCCGCTCCCCTTGGCTTGTCTCTTTCGCCTGCATGGCAATGAGAACCACCGCGCTTGAAACCAAAAGCGCGCCGAGACCGTTCTTCACGGCCAGGCTGTCCCCCATCACCAGAACCCCAGCGATGCTGGCCAGCACCGGACCGCTGGCTTCCACGGTGAGGGTTCGTCGGGTGCCAAGTCGCCGCAACGCCCCTAGATAGAAGCTGTCGCCGGCCGCAATGCCGATCAAGCCGCTGATTAATAGCAGCAGAACAGCATGCACTTCGGTGTTGTGCGGAAGTGTGAGCAGAACCGGCAGAAACAGCAGGCTGGCCAAGCCGTTCTTCATGGCGTTGAGCCGGATCGCCGTGACTCGCCCTGATAGCGATCGCCAGAGTGCACTGGCTCCCGTCCAGGCCATGGCTGCTCCAAGGGCCGCCAATACACCCGTCATGGTCTGGTTTTGATCGTTGTGCAGTCTGCTGTGCGGTCGAGAACTCTGTGCACAATTCAGGAATGTGAGGCCTGGAGACGTGCACGGTGCTGGCGCAATTGCTGGAGACCCTGTCGGGGCATTGGGCGGTTCATCTTGAAAGTCGTGTTCCTCGCACGGAGCTTTATGAAGCGCGGATCGCTTCATCCAAGCCATCGCTTGGTTTTTTCATTCTTCTGATCAGCTCTGCGGTGATCGCCAGCCTCGGGCTGATCTCCAACAGCACGGCGGTTGTGATCGGGGCCATGATCGTCGCTCCGCTGATGGACCCCATCCTCAGCCTGGCTTTTGGCTTGGCCGTGAGCGATGGGAAATTGATCCGACGTTCCGCCATCACCATTGGCTTCGGTGTTGTGGCGATGATTGGAACCGCGGCGTTGATCAGTTTGGGACTGGGCATCAGCCATGTGCAGTCGGAGATCACCGGCCGCACGTCTCCCACCTGATCGATCTGGGCATCGCTATCGCGGCGGCCATTGCCGGGTCGTTCTCGATGACCCGCAAGCAATTGTCGAATTCGATTGCAGGGGTGGCGATTGCTGTCGCCCTTGTGCCACCACTCTGTGTCAGCGGCATTGGCCTCACGCTCGGCTCGGAAATGGTTGCTGTGTTTGGCCGTGGAACGGTGGCGGGTCTCACCAACCAGATCGCGGAGGGATCGTTTCTGCTTTTTCTGGCGAACCTGATCGGCATCACCGTCACCAGCCTTGTGGTGTTCTTGCTGCAGCGTTACGGCTCATTCCGCCGCTGTTGGCGCAATCTTCTGGTCTGGTTGGGATTGCTCGGGCTGTTGAGCCTGCCCTTGTCATCGGCATTGCATGACTTCAGTGTGCGGCAGCAGATGGATGCGGAATTTGGTCGCTTCAAAGCAGGACAACTCAAACGTGTAGCCCTCGCGCGAGGCAACCAGAGGTTGTGGTCAAAAATTCGTCTGATGTACAGCAGCGTGAGTGTTGTTAACAACGAGGCAAGGCTGGATATTGTGCTAAATGCACCCGAAGACATCTTGGATCAATCCTTTATGAACGATGTCAATCAGCAGATGTTGAAACGAGCCAAGGACTTCGGCTTGGATGACCTTGACGTCAACATCAGTGTGATTCCCAACCGTGTGTACAAGTTTCATAATCAGTCAATGAACTAATGCAATGGATGCTGGTTGGTGAACGGTTTGGCGATCAGCGGGATGGCGTCAAAAAAGAGTTGATCAGCTTGTTCGACAACATCCAGAGCATCGTCGCTGTGTCGCTGTTCTTCGCTTCCTCGGAGGGTTCCGTTGGTTTGAATTGATGCCGGCCAGGGCCCAACAGGGCATTGCTCCAGTACCTGAATCCCGGTTGATCAAGTTGTTCATCGATGAGCTGCACCAGCAGTGCCCCTGCCCGCTCAACGCTTTCCGTCAATCGCAAGAGATCCCGAGCGACCAACCCAAACAAGGCCTGCCCAAGTGGATTGGCTTGGCGACTGTTTCTGAAAAACCCCTCTGACGTGCGGGGAATCACCAGTCCCGGACTCCAGGCCACGACAGGCAAATCTTGACACTGCTGGTGGATCTGCAGGGCCATCAGCAGATTGCACAGCTTGCTGTCTTTGTAGGCCTTGTCTGCATTGAACGGACTTTCTCCATCCACCATCGGCGCCCCGGGGCCCTGGCGCAGTCCCTGTAGCGAGCCCAGCCCTGCAGGCTGGCCAACCCGTCCTCCGCCGGTGGCTGGATTGTGCACCTCAGAGGCGGTGATCACGATGGCTTGGCTTTGCTCCTTCAATCCTTCAGCCAGAAGTTGATGGGCCAGGTGGTTCACCGCAAAGGTGAGTTCAATGCCCTGTGCACTCCAGCGGGGGGAATCATGGCCGGCGTATTGCAACCCTGCATTCAGCACTAGTGCATCGAATGGCGTCTCGTGATGGCGGAGTTGTTCGATCGCCTTGGCCACAGACACAAGGTCCGCCAGATCGGCAATGCAGATGTCAACGGAACCCGACAGAGCCGTGCGGATTCGCTCGGCCCGTTCTGCATTGCGGCAAACAACGGTGAGTGCATCACCACGGGCCAGCAGGATTTTTGCCGCTTCAAGGCCAATGCCGCTGCTCGCACCGGTGATCAGAACGCGGCGCTGTTCAGCAGTCGTCATGGAGTTTGAACACGTAGAGATCTGCGTCCCGATCGCTCACCACGTAGATCCTTTTCCGTCCGGGATCGAAGGCAACACCCTCCGGTTTGCGGATCCGTTGTGGCTTGTCTCCCGTGCTGATGGTTAGATCGAGGCGCTGGAGAACAGTGTCGCCTGCCCAGTCGTACTGGAACAGGCACCGCCCCTTGTCGCTGACGATCCAGAGGGTGTCGCTGCTGCTGTCGTAGCTCAGGCCCGAGAAATCCAGCTTCTCGGACTTCAAGTCGGGATGCATGAACCCCTGGCTGGCTTGCAGCATTCGTGTGGAGAGGATTGTGGTGAGTGTGGAATCCAGTTCGATCAGCAGACCGGGCTGGCGCTCTTTAACCACAACCACATGGTTGTTTCTGGTGTTCACAGTGATGCCCTCCAATCCGTTGTTGTCCGGAGGGTTTGGGAAGTGGTGCGCGATCGTGTCGTAGTTGGTCATGGCTGACAGCGGGCGCCGAGACCGTTCGCTCCGGCTGTTCAGATCCACCACCACCACAGAATTGCTCCGCTCCTGCACCACGAGTAGCTCGCTGTCATCGCCACGGAGTGCAATGCCTTCCAAGTCGTCGAGGCCGATGAAGAACGAGTCGCTCACCGACACCCTGCCTTTGAGATCCAAACGAAAAATCGCCTTGGTGTCATCACTGACGGTGTACAGCGCTGATCCATCCGCGTTCAGCGTCAGTCCGGATGGTTCATTCAGGCCGAGGCCTGGGTCTCGAATCCTGTGACGGCTCAGCAGCTCAAGGCGCATCGAGGTCATCCTCATCGGGACCCGTTTCTGGTGATTCTCGAGGCTTGGCTCGTTTTTCCCAGCCATCGCAGGTGAGGATGAATGGATCACGGCCAGGCGCCATGGATCGAATCGCTGTGTATTGCGGCTCCTCGAGCGGCGACTCGAGCCTGTTCAAGCTTGCTGCCACTGAGCTGGGTGCACTGATCGCCACCCAGGACATGGCCCTGGTTTACGGCGGCGCTCGCATTGGCTTGATGGGCGCTGTTGCTGATGCCGCTTTGGCGGCTGGAGGGGAGGTGATTGGGGTGATCCCCGAGGCGTTAACGCAGGATGAAGTGCTGCACTCCGGTTTGACCCATCTCGAGGTTGTGGGATCGATGCACGAGCGCAAAGCGCGAATGCTCGATCTGGCCGATGCAGCCGTTGCCATGCCCGGAGGCCTGGGGACCCTCGACGAGTTGTTTGAGGCCTTGACCTGGGCTCAGCTTCGTTTTCATGCCAAGCCGATCGGCATGCTCAATATCGATGGCTACTTCGATGCGTTGCTGAGCTTTTTGGATCAAAGCGTTTCGACGGGCTTTCTCTCGCAGCGAAATCGCCAGCTCCTCCTGGATGCAACAACGCCAGAATTGCTGATCGATCGACTCCTCAACGCGTCCTGATGCAACGCACGGTTTTGCTTACCGGAGCCAGTCGTGGCATCGGACGTTCCATTGCCAGACGGTTGCTTAAGGATGGTCACCGCCTCAGCCTTGGTCTGCGGGATCCGCAGGCTCTAAGGGGAACAGACCTGGACGTTGAGATGGTGTTGCATCACGCCTACGACGCCAACGATCCAGCCAGTGTTGAAGCCTGGGTTGACAGCACCGTTCGTTACTGGGGTGCCATCGACACCGTGATCCACTGCGCGGGGATTTTGCATCGAACCCCGTTGTTGTTTGCGGATGGCGAAGAGCAGCAGCTTGATGAACTGTGGGCAATCAACGTGAAGGGGCCCTGGTGGCTGACCCGTTCGGCCTGGCCGTATCTGGCGACCAGTGGCCATGGACGAATCCAGGTGCTGGTGTCGATGAGTGGCAAACGCGTCAAAGGTCGAATGGCGGGTTATCCCGTAAGCAAATTCGCCTTGATGGGGCTCTGTCAGAGCATGCGCAATGAAGGGTGGGACAAGGGGATTCGGGTGACCGCCATCTGTCCCAGTTGGGTCAACACCGATATGGCTCGTGCGGTGACGGCCGTTGAACCTGCCGCGATGACCCAACCCGAGGATCTTGCGTCTCTCTCGAGCAGCCTGTTGTCGATCCCCAACGCCGCCGTTCCGTTCGAGTTGGCGATGAATTGCTCGCTCGAAACCTGAATCTTCCGGTGAGGACGATGTCGCCCTCAGATGATGTCGCTATGGATGACCCAGCGTCCCTGCCTTGCGATGTGTCTTCTGGCAGCGATTGGCCTGCTGGCTCCACGCCTGGTTTTGGTGTTGATGTGGTTGATCAACAGCAGTTTCGTGCTGCAGCCCTTCATTGGCACCAGTGTTCCCAACCCGTTGCTTCCCATCCTGGGTCTGTTGTTTCTCCCCACCACAACCCTCGGCTATTGCTGGGCTGCGGCCTCGTTCGGGGGCGTGTCGTCGTTCAGTGGCCTTTTGGTGGTGTTGATCGGTTTGATCATCGACTTCGGGCTGATCGGTAATGGCCGTGGTGCTGTTCGTCGTTGAAGATCATCCGCGTGGAAAACTGCGCCATCTGCCAGCTGCATCTCGATCCCACCGCGCAAGAGCGGTACGAGATTCAGCGCTCTGAACTCTGGGTTTTGCGGCATCATCCGGACCCAGCACCCCTACCATGTTGGCTTCTCTTGGATTCACGAAGGCACTGTTCCGGCCCCGTGGAATTCACGGGGGCCGAGGCTTCTGATTGGGGGTGCGCTGTTCGCGATGCCAGTGATCTCGTGAAACAGATCAGTGGATGCGAGCGCGTGTATGCCATTGCCTTTGGTGAGGGAGCCCAGCACCTTCATCTCCATCTCATCCCACGCCATCTGAATGAACCGGCCTCCAAAGCGTGGGCGGTTGCCGACTTGTACCGGGACATGGATCGCGGCGATCGAGCCGCCGCTGATCCTGCCGTTGTGGTGGCGATGGTGCAACGCTGTCGATCGTTGATCAGCGCCCCGGGTTGAAGCGTTTGCGCGTCTTGGTGCCGTTGGCGTTTTGCTTGAGATTGCCCAAGGGCCAGCCCAGGTGTCTGAGATGGCTCACTGTGTTCGGCGATGCGCTGAAGCAGTTTTCGCTGTAGCTGCTGGCGATACCGATCTCTTTGAGGGTGAGTAACAGCAACCTCTGCTCTCGGCGTGTACCCCGACGGCTGGCGAGCAGCACGAAGTCGCGTTCGCGAAGCTGTTCACCGATCGCATCGATGTTCTCGGAGTACCCCAAGGAGAGGGTTTGATCAATAGCGCGATAGGCGGTGTAGATCCGCCCCTCAGGATTGTTCTCGAGGGTTTGCACCCTTTCGCTCAAGGCAATCACGGCGTCCATCACCGGAGCCTGAAGCGCTTGTTCGATCTGATCAAGCTGCACGATCACAACCCTCCCACAGCCAAACGTTCATCACAGGCAGCCTCATAGGCGCGGATGGCTGCGCTGGGAATGGAGCCATTGCTCTTGAGTTGGCGCACCGACAGCTCCACGCACTGAAGTACAACGCTGGTCAGCTCACGTCCTTCGCACAGGGCCCAGCCGCGAAGAAGCACATGAAGGCTCGGTGGAACGGAGACCGTGAGCTTCACCTGGGTCTCTCGGGTGGAGGTTTTGATCATGACCCGTCTGCTGCCGGAGCATCCCCAGGGTAGCTCAAGAGACGCTGCTAAGCAACTTGTGAGTATCTGTTGGGTGTCTTTGGGGTTGCTTCTGGGTTGCTCCTCGGCATTGCTCGGCCCTTTGGCGTGACCGCCAGGGTGCTGCTTGCATAGCTGATTCATGGGCCACCCCGTTGAGGTGCCAGGCCTGAACCATCTGGCTGCAATTGTTGTGCCTCTATGTCGTCAATTCAGCCCTGTCTGGGCTGCCATCTTTCCTTATCCCGGTGATTCCAGTTGTCGATTGTTGATCACCCAGGCGAAGTTTTTTTATGCAAAATCTGCATATCCATGGATATGATGTTGGCGTGGATTCTTGGGAGCAGATGGGCGCAACTTCGGTTCAGGCTGACAAGGTCGTCAACGTCAGAATGTCTGAATCGGAGCACACTCTGTTGAAGGCTTATTGCGCTTCGTTGAACCGAAGCATGCAAGACGTGCTTCGTGATTTCGCGTTAATGCAAATCCAGAATCAACGCTTTTGTTGCCGCCTTGTGCGCTCTTTGATGGATGAGCATGGGATCGAACAAGACCCCAGAGCTCGTAAGACTTGTTTTGGCTACGCCTGTTATTACTGCCGCCATGCAGAGTCCTGCATGGCTGGTGAAACTGATTTGCTTTATATCCCCCGCCAGGAGATCCGTGAATTGGTTGCTGAGGAATCGGCTTATATCTTCGACTTTGACGGCAGCAGCATTGAGGCTCCAACCCAGATGGGCTGATCGGATTTCAATTGTTCAGTCACTTCACCCATCGATGCACGAGCCTTACGTCAAGAGATTGATCGAGGCCGTCGAGGCAGGAATCAGATTGATTCTTGGGCGCAATTTGTGGATGTCCAGAAATCCCAGCGCAACCCCTTCAAAAATGCCGACGATTCGGCTCATAGTGACACCGCCAAGTCGCTAATCGGGCTTGGAAGCCGGACAGAGCGATGTCCGACGCCTTGGTGTTTGACTCCTGCTTCGGCAGGGGTCAAATCCATTTGTTTCTTAAGAAAC
>Ga0189275_100282_pt1 | contig 36785 bp, 34 predicted proteins | sample N19A6minimetaG_FD_130329 | JGI IMG/M metagenome (GOLD analysis project Ga0189275, IMG submission 130329) | Marine microbial communities from the Costa Rica Dome - N19 A6 mini metaG | ecosystem: Environmental > Aquatic > Marine > Oceanic > Photic zone | place: Costa Rica: the Eastern Pacific...
TCATCAGGGCCAGCGGTTAAAAAGGCCGCACAAACAGGCCGGACACATGACCGCATCCCAGCAGATCAAAATCTCTCAAACTTTACTCTTGCAGAACCGGGGCCGTCCACACATGACAATACCCGCGACGGTAATCGCTGGCAGTAACGCTGCTTGAATTGACCGCAATAGGCGCGCCGACGATCGCAAGGCAGTTAGATAAATTATAAAAAAAACACTGGTAATAATATTTTTCCATGATTAGGAATGTCGATGCGGCGGTCGTGTGCGGCTGCCTATAAAATCACAGCTTCAATGGATCATTGTTGATGACAGTCTCGACTACTTCACCTGTGGGGATTCTGGCCTTTGGCGCATATGTGCCACGCAGGCGCCTGCAGCGGAGCGCCATTCATGCCGTCAATAAGTGGTATGCGCCGGGGCTCGGCGGATCGGCCAAAGGTGAGAAAGCCATCGGGAACTGGGATGAAGACCCGATCACGATGGCTGTTGACGCAGGGCGTGATTGCCTGACCGGTCTGGACCGCGCTTCGGTTGATGCGCTACGACTTGCGTCGACGACCTTGCCCAATGCGGACCGGTCGAATTCTGGCGTTGTCAAAGAAGCGCTTACCCTCAGCGATCAGCTGGAAGCGACGGATGCAGGCGGGTCGCTGAAGGCCGGCACGTCGGCGCTGTTGCAAGCTTTGTTGAGCGATGAGACGAGCTTGGTCATTGCCAGCGAGCAAAGGCTGGCGCGAGCTGCCTCGCCCGCCGAAATGAGTTATGGGGAGGCGGCTGCAAGCCTTCTTGTGGGTACCGGCGACATCATTGCAAACTGCATTGGCCGGTACAGCGTAACTGTCGATTTTGTCGATCACTTCCGGGAGAGCGGCGCGCGGTTCGACTATGACTGGGAATCCCGTTGGGTCCGGGACGAAGGTATCGTCAAGATTGCGGGCCAGGCGATCATCGACGCGCTCGACGCTGCTGGAGTTGAGCCGAGCAGTGTTACACATTCAGCCATTGCCATCAGCGCTTCTGGCGCCGCAGCAAAACTGATCAAATCGGCAGGCATTGATCCGAAAACACTCGTCGATAATCAAATCGCAACGATTGGCCATACTGGTACGGCCTATCCACTGATGTTGCTGGTCGCCGCGCTACAGAAAGCCCAGCCCGGTGAGCGAATCCTGGTGACGAGCTTCGGCCAGGGCGCTGATGTGCTCATATTTGAAGTGACAGATGCGGTCACAAAGTTGCCCGCCCGTCTCGGCGTTGAAGGGTGGCTTGCAGAGAAGGTCGAAGACACCAATTACCAGCGCTACCTTTTTCACCGCGGTCTTGTTGAAACAGAGACTGGCATGCGTGCGGAGGGCGACCAGAAGCAGCCGGGGACCACGTTGTATCGACAGCGCAAAACCGTGCTCGGCCTGGTTGGGGGGAAGTGCACGGAAACGGGTGCTGTACAGTTCCCCAAGTCCGATATCAGCGTGTCTCCAAATAATCGTACACAGTTTACACAGGAAGATTATCCGATGGCCGAGCTTCCTGTCCGGGTCGTCACCTATACAGCCGACAGCCTGACGTTTTCGCCGGATCCGCCAACATTCTATGGCAATATCGACTTTGAGGGCGGGGGACGTCTGACCGCCGAGTTCACCGACGTCACTGCAGATGACGTGGAAGTTGGCCGGGAGATGCGCATGGTTTTCCGCATCAAGTCCAAGGACACGTTGCGCGGTTTCACCAAGTATTTCTGGAAGGCGGCACCCCGCCCGACATCCCAACGAAAAGGAGGCTGATCATGCCGTCTGGAATCAAGGATAAAGTCGCAATTCTGGGTATGGGCTGCGCCAAATTCGGCGAACGATGGGACAAGGATGCCGACGGCCTGATGGTCGAGGCGTTCGATGAGGCAATCGCGGATGCCGGTATCGATGTGACGCAAATTGATGCGGCTTGGCTTTCGGTCGCTTTTGATGCCCAGAATGTTGGCCCGAGCGGGATTCCCCTCGCTGTGGGGCTGCGCTTGCCTGGAATCGGAGTCACGAAGGTCGAGAATTATTGCGCGAGCGGGACAGATGGCTTCCGCGGCGCAGTTTATGCGGTTGCCTCAGGCGCTTGCGATATCGCACTCGCGCTAGGCGTCGAAAAGCTCAAGGACACCGGTTACGGGGGGCTTCCGGTTCGCACGCGCGGGACGACATCCGACATGATTGGTGTTGTCGGGTCTGCGCCGGGAAATTTTGCGCAAATCGCCTCGGCATATCGCGCAAAGTATGGAGTGGCGCCAGACGATCTGAAGCGGGCGATCGGACATGTTTCGGTCAAGAGCCATGACAATGGTGCGCTAAACCCGAAGGCGCATCTGCGCAAGAAAGTCGATATCGACACGGTCATCAATGCGCCCATGATCGCTGAGCCACTTGGCCTTTTCGATTGCTGCGGTGTGTCGGACGGCGCGGCATGCGCGATCGTGACCACGCCCGAAATCGCACGATCTCTCGGAAAGACAGACCTTGTCCTGGTAAAGGCAATCCAGCTTGCCACCTCGAACGGCTGGGAGTCGCAAAGCACCGGGTGGGACGGCACGTATTTTCATACCACCCGGATCGCGGCCAAGAAGGCCTATGCTGAGGCGGGTATCGAGAAACCTGAAGATGATATCAGCCTGACCGAAGTGCATGACTGCTTCTCGATCACCGAACTGGTGACCATGGAGGATCTCTTTCTCTCCGCCGATGGCAAGGGCTGGAAAGATGTCCTGGATGGCAAGTTCGATTCAGATGGAAAGATACCCTGCCAGATTGATGGCGGGCTGAAATGTTTCGGCCACCCGATCGGGGCTTCTGGCCTGCGGATGATCTATGAAAACTACCTGCAACTTCTTGGCCGGGCAGGCGACCGCCAGCGTCAGGATTCACCCAAGCTTGCCCTGTCCCATAATCTGGGCGGCATGCCGAACCAGAATGTCAGTTCTATCGCGATCGTCGGACTTGAGGGCGCCTGAGCCCGCGGGCGGGCGATTGAATTTGCGATGTACAAATTGCTTGAAGGACTATCGATCGTTGAGTGCGCGTCCTTTGTTGCCGCGCCGTCGGCTGGACTCTACCTGTCTCAGCTTGGCGCGTCAGTCACGCGCATCGACCATGCCGAGGGCGGTCCCGATTACCGGCGGTGGCCGGTGGCTGACTCCGGAGAAAGTTTCTACTGGGAAGGTTTGAACCGGGGAAAGAAGTCTGTCGCAGTCAATGTTCGCGACAAGGCCGGACGGTGCCTTATTCAGGATCTAATCACGGCCCCTGGCGAAGGCGCAGGGATACTTGTGACGAATTACCCGTGCGACGGGTTTTTAAGCCACGAGGTCTTGGCAAAGAAGCGGCCTGATCTGATCACGGTACGTATCATGGGCACGGCTGATGGGCAGCCCGCTGTGGATTATACCGTCAACAGCGCTATCGGTCTTCCATTCATGACTGGCCCGGAAGCGCTCGGCGATGAGCCGGTCAATCATGTGCTGCCGGCCTGGGATCTGCTTGCGGGCAGCTATGCCGCTTTTGTGTTGATGGCAGCGATCAATCATCGCGAGCGAACCGGCGAAGGTCAGGAAATCAGGGTGCCGCTGGCAGACATCGCAATCGCGGCGCTCGGCAATCTCGGTCAGATCGCCGAAGTGCTCCAGTCTGGACATGACCGGCCGCGGATCGGCAATGACCTGTTTGGCGCATTCGGGCGGGATTTCGCGACGGCAGACGGCAGGCGGATGATGATTGTTGCCCTCACGCAACGACAATGGACAGCGCTCGTTGAAACGCTGGGGCTGACGGAAAAAGTCGCTGAGCTGGAGGCGCGTCTCAGCGTCGATCTCGCAACGTCCGAAAGTGTCAGATACCAGTACCGCAAAGAGATCAATCCGCTCATTGCCGGCCGCGTATGCAGGTTCACCCTGGAGGAGCTGGGTGCAAACCTCAGCCGTGCGGGAGGGTGCTGGGGCGCCTACAACAGCTTACATGAGGCTGTTACACAGACGCAGACTGTCCGGGGCAATCCCATATTTGAAGAAATCGACAATGTCAGCGGATGGCGGTACCCGGTTGCGGGCGCGCCTGCGACGTTGCCAGCGCTTCAGCGCGGAAAGCCGCAAAGTGCCCGTTCCCTTGGAGCTGATACGTTTTCCGTGCTGCAAGACAGGTTGGGCCTGTCGGCTTCAGAGTGCGACGCGCTGAAAGCAAAAGGTATTGCCGGGAGAGCGCAGGTTTGAACAGGTTCGAGGACATTCGCCGCGAAGTCGCAAAACTTTGCGCTGCATTTCCAGGAGCCTATTGGCGTGAATGTGACCGCGCCAGGGCTTATCCGACAGACTTTGTTAATGCTCTCGCTAGCGGCGGATATCTCTCGGCGCTAATTCCTGAGGCCTATGGCGGGGCAGGTCTGCCCGTCATGGCAGCCACAGCCATACTTGAAGAAATCCATCTGCAAGGCTGCAACGCGGCCGCCTGCCATGCGCAGATGTACACGATGGGAACGCTTCTGAGACACGGCAGCGATGCCCAGAAAGAGGCCTATCTGCCAGCGATTGCATCAGGTGATCTGCGGTTGCAGGCCTTTGGTGTGACTGAGCCAACCAGCGGGACCGATACACTTTCACTCAAGACGGTCGCGACCAGAGTGGATGGCGGATATCGAATAAATGGTCAGAAGATCTGGACGAGCCGTGCTGAACACTCGGACCTCATGATTCTTCTCGCGCGCACGACGCCGCGCGAGCGTGCGGCATCTCGCACACATGGCCTGTCGGTATTCCTGATCGACCTGAGCGATGCGCGCAGTCAGGGACTGTCGATACAGCCCATCGAAACACTGATGAACCACTCGACGACCGAAGTCTTCTTCGACGATGTGTTCGTGCCGGAGTCGGCACTTATTGGCGAGGAAGGAAAGGGACTGAAATATATCCTGTCGGGCATGAACGCCGAACGCATCCTGATCGCTTCGGAATGTATCGGCGATGCCAAATGGTTTATTCAGAAGGCGTCGTCCTATGCGCGAGACCGACAGGTCTTTTCACGGCCGATCGGGCAAAATCAGGGCGTGCAGTTTCCCATCGCAAGAGCTTACGCCAATATGAGGGCTGCAGAGCTCATGGTCCGAGACGCGGCTGCGGCGTATGATGAGGGGCATTTCGGTGGTGCCGAAGCCAATATGGCCAAACTGCTTGCCGCCGATGCCAGCTGGGAAGCGGCGAACATGTGTATCCAGACATATGGCGGGTTTGGGTTCGCTGCCGAGTATGACATCGAAAGAAAGTTCCGGGAGACACGCCTGTATCAGGTGGCTCCCGTTTCGACGAACCTGATCCTGTCCTATCTCGCCGAACACGTACTGGACTTGCCGAGGTCTTACTGACATGGAATTCGATGAATGGATCGGCCGCACGCATGAAGCCGAAGACGCGCTGACTGCAGGACTGCTTGCCCGCTATCGCGCCACGATCGGCTGCAACCAACAGTCCGTAACTGCGCCACCAGGCATTCACTGGTGCCTGTGTTTACCAGATACGCCGATCGATGAGCTGGGCGTCGATGGTCATCCGAGAAAGGGCGGTTTCCTGCCGCCAGTCCCGTTTCCGCGGCGCATGTGGGCGTCGAGCCGCGTCAAATTCCTTCACCCGCTCAGCGTCGGTGACCGGGTGCACCGCCGCAGCACGATAAAATCCGTCACACCCAAAACGGGTGCCAGCGGCAATATGGTCTTCCTGGAGGTCGAGCATGTTACCCGGGTGAACGAGACGGTGGCCGTCGAAGAAATCCAGACACTCGTTTATCGGGACGCCGCGACAACTGCGGCCGTGCTTCCAGCGGAGAGCGAGCTTGCAGGCCGGGACGGTGTTGAGCGGGACACCATTGTTCCGACGGCGCCGCTGTTGTTCAGGTATTCAGCGCTGACCTTCAATACGCATCGGATCCACTATGACTCCGATTATGCGCAATCGGAAGAAGGTTATCCGAGACCTGTTGTGCAGGGACCATTAATGGCAAGCTTGCTGCTGCACTTTGCGTCGAAACGACTGAACGGCGCCCGGATCAGAAAGTTTGCGTTTCGCGGAAAGTCGCCGGCTTACTGCGGGCAGCCACTTCACCTCGAATTCCGGCCTGACGAGGGGCAGGGGATGGCGCTCGAAATCCTCGGTCCGGATGGCAACGTCGTGATGACAGGATCTCTGGTGACAGCTGACCCTGGAGCCGGATGACAACCGAGGTGGGATCGAGCGGTTTGCGTTTGACGAAAACACGATGGGCGGAACTGATCGCGGGCGCGTAAACTTCTGAACATTCCGGCAGGATGGGGCGCGTCTGCATTATTGCGCTCGCTGCTGCGACATCGGCTGAAGCCAGTCCGCACCCAAGCGGGTGCGCCGTGCCGGTTCGCATCTGCCTTGGGTATGTAGGAAATTCCTCCATCAACGGGTTTCCTGATCTTGACATCGGGAGGACCTGCAAAGATTAACGGCGGTAATCAAATGACTGCCACTGCAGATTTCCGAGTGGCCAGAAGGAAATATCGCGTCATGTCAGCACAAAAAGGATCAAGAGCGCTCATCGCGGGGGTCGGCATGATCCCATTTGTGAAACCGGGTGCATCCGAGGATTTTGATGTAATGGGCGCGAAGGCGGCATCCGATGCGCTCAAGGATGCAGGGATCAATATCTCCGATGTCCAGCAGGCCTATGTTGGGATGTCTATGGCGATTCCACGTGTGGTCAGAAAGCCATTTACCGACTCGGCAAGATGGGCATGCCCATTATAAATGTGAATAACAACTGCTCGACAGGGTCGACCGCGCTCTTTCTCGCGCGACAGGCTGTCGAAAGTGGTGCCGCCGATTGTGTTCTGGCCCTCGGCTTCGAGCAAATGAAGGCCGGCGCACTTGGAACGTATTTTGACGACCGGCCAAGTCCGTTCGACGACTTTGACGAGCTTTGTGATGAGCTGATGGGGCCTTCCGACGTGCCATCGGCGTTGCGTTGTTTCGGTGGGGCAGGTCAAAGTCATATGGAAAAATACGGCACGACGCTGGAAGACTTTGCCAAGGTCCGGGCAAAGGCCAGCCGTCACGCCGCCAAAAATCCTCTGGCGCTGTTTCGGACTGAAGTCACAAGTGATGACGTTCTGGCCTCAACGGAATTCTGGCCAGGTGTGATGACCAAACTCATGGCCTGCCCGCCGACATGCGGCGCGGCTGCGGCGCTGGTCGTGTCTGAATCTTATGCGCGGAAACATGGGTTGTCGGCCAATGTGGCTATTGCCGCTCAGGCAATGACAACTGACACCCCCGAAACGTTTGCTGGCCTCGATATGATGCTGGTCGCAGGGTACGGTATGACCCGTGACGCAAGCCGCCAAGTCTACAACGCGGCAGGTATCGGGCCTGAGGATATCGATGTTGTGGAGCTGCATGACTGTTTCGCCCACAATGAGCTAATCACCTATGAAGGTCTTGGCCTTTGCGGTGAAGGGGAGGCGCAAAAGTTCATTGCTGATGGCGACAACACCTATGGCGGCCGATTTGTGACAAATCCGTCTGGTGGTCTTCTGTCGAAGGGGCATCCCCTCGGTGCGACCGGTCTCGCACAGTGCTACGAGCTGACGCATCAATTGCGTGGGACGGCTGATGCCCGCCAGGTCGAGGGCGCCGAGATCGCGCTCCAGCATAACATCGGACTCGGCGGTGCGTGTGTTGTGACGCTCTATCAGACGACCGGATAGGACCGGTCGGCTGGAAGCGGCCTGAAACGGTGAGCTCAACGCAATTTTTGGCTTGTTTTCAGCCCCAGCTTGCCAGCCAATTCAGGTTGACACCGTTTTTGCTTGCCAATAAATAAACAGCGTTAAATAAATAGTTCTTGCTGGAGTATCTGTATGGAGGCCCGCACCAAGTCCGAGGATTTGGGTGACCAATAAAGATGCCGATGCATAAGCTTGTCATGTTCCGCGCGCTAATCGTTACGCCAACAATCGTCCTTATTCTGCGGACGCTTCCTGTCGAATGGGTTTCCGGTCTTGCTCACGGCAAAATCGTTCACATTAACCGAAAGACTGTCTCATGATTCCACGCACACTTTTTTCGGAGGAGCACGTTTTGTTCCGCGATGCCGTCCGGAAATTTGCCGACAAGGAAGTCCGCCCCGACCTGCAGGAGTGGGAAGAGCGTGAGGATACGGGGACGGACATCTGGAAAAAGTGCGGTGAAGCCGGGTTTCTTTGCGCGACAGTAGATGACGCCTATGGCGGCGCAGGGGCAGACAAGCTCTACTCCATGATCCTACTGGAAGAATTGGGGCCTCTGGGCGGGCTTGGTCTGTCACTGGCGATGCACTCTGACATCGTGGCACGGTATATTCAGTCATACGGCTCTGAGTATCTCAAAACCAACTACCTGCCGAAAATGGTGTCCGGCGAAATGATTGGTGCCTTGGCGATGAGCGAGCCGAGTGCGGGGTCGGACGTGAAGACCGTCAAGACGCGCGCTGAGCGCAAGGGAGATCACTGGGTGCTGAACGGCTCCAAGATCTTCATATCGAATGGCTATCACAGTGGTCTCGTCGTCGTTGTTGCCCAGACCGAAAAATCGCTCGGCGCGAAGGGGATCAGTCTCTTTGTCGTGGACCGTGACATGCCCGGCTTTGAAAAGGGCAAGAAGCTCAAAAAAGTCGGCCTGCGGGCGCAGGATACAGCGGAGCTGTTCTTCAATGATGTGATCGTGCCGGCGGAAAATCTTCTCGGAGAAGAGAATAAGGGCTTTATTCACTGCATGCAGGACTTGCCGTGGGAGCGGTTGCAGATTGCCATCATGGCAGTCGCCTGCGCGGAATACGCGCTCGAGCTGACGAAGTCCTATGTGACGGATCGCAAGCTGTTTGGCCAGCGTGTCAGCGATTTCCAGAATACACGGTTCAGACTTGCGGAACTGGCGTCCGAAATCCAGATCGGTCGTGTTTTCGTCGATCGATGCATGGAGCTGGAGCTGAAGGGAAAGCTTTCCAGCAATGAGGCGTCAATGGCCAAGTACTGGTGCACCGATCTTCAAGGCCGCGTCGTGGACGAGTGCGTCCAGTTGCATGGGGGGTACGGCTTCATGCACGAATATGAAATTTCACGCGCATGGACCGATGCCCGGGCGCAACGAATCTATGGCGGCACAAATGAAGTCATGAAGGAAATGATTGCGAACTCGATACTGGGCAAAGCGAAATAGCTTCATTGAGCCCGTTGAAACGCCTGGAACCGTAATTGTTCAATGGCGAAATCGTCGACTCGTAATTGAGACCGTTCTGAGCGCTGCTCGGCGACCTTGTCACGCAAGGTAAATGTCAGTCTTGTGCGACATGGAAAAGAACTGTTGCCTGGGCGATCGGCTTGATCTGTCCATCTTGTCTCGCTGTAGCGCGGATACGTATTGTTGACCGGCCGTCTGAGATCATCTCGGCTTCAAACTTGAGCGGTTTGGTCGCCAGCGCGACGCGGAGATAGTCAATCGAGGAACTTGCCATTTTGACCAGCGGGCCGCGGTGATCTTCTGCCAGTGTCAAGGCAGCTGTGGTCAGCCCGGCAGCGACGATACCGCCATGATAGGCAGGAACCGCGCGTGCGCCGATCGTGCGCTCCAAAGGAGAGATACTGAAAGGGCGGCTGAGGTGTCGTCGGGGAGGCAAACCCGCAAAGCTGGCGAAAGACTCTATTCCTCGCAGGTCAACCGGGTTTTCCAGAGGGCGAGGCAGATCCATAGCGCCGCCGCCTGGCCATGCGCCGACCATGAAGCGCGTACTTATATGTCCGATGGGACGATTGGTATCCCCTTGGTCAAGCAAGGCTGTGACGAAGGCCAGTCTGGAGTTAATCTCGGCGCGGCCCACCCTGAGGAAGACGTCCCCGGCCATTGTGGGGCGCAACTTGTCATATGTCAGGCTGACGGTCGCCAGTGGAGAATGCTTTTCGAGAGCCGCTTGTATTGTAAGACCAGCACAATGATCTGCGATAGCGACAAGCGCCCGCTCGTCGATATGTTGGGCATTGTCCTCGGCCAAAGAAGCAATTGTTGCAGGGATCCGTACCACTGCACCGTTTATGTCCAGTTTCTCGACAGTTATGCCCAGGTAGCGCATCAGATCAGAATCGGCGTGTCCCGGGGCGACCCTCCGCAAAAGATCAGATGTCATTGCATACCTGCCCGTCTTGTTTCATCCCAGGCGAGGTTAACATAGATATCCAAGGCCGAAGCAACTTCGTGTGCCTTGCGAGATGATGCGGTGCCGCGCAGGGCACGTCCCTTAATACCATGAATGATCGCAGCGAACCTGAAAAGGTTGAAAGCGATATGGAACTGGAGGTCGGGAATGGATGTCCTGCCGGTGCGTTCGCAATAGGCGAGAATATAATCCGTTTCGGACGGAAGGTTGAGAGCGCTCAGATTCAATCCCTTGAGACCACCCCCCTGAATACCAGACGGAACGCGATACATCATCAGGTGAAAGGCAAAGTCAGTCACCGGGTCGCCGATGGTCGAGAGCTCCCAATCCAACACGGCGGCAACCTCCGGCCTATCATGCTTGAACATCAGATTATTGATGCGGAAGTCGCCATGAACAATGGATACGCCCGTGCTGTCAGGCGTGTTCGCAGCCAACCAGTCAGCCATCCTGTCCATGCGCTCTATACGTCCAGCCCGTTCATCGGCTCGATACTGTCTGCGCCAGCGATGGATTTGCCGAGACAAGTAGTTTTCCGCCCGGCCGAAATCGTTCAGGCCCACCGCCGCCGGATCGACATTGTGCAAGTCCGCGAGTGTGCGGTTCATGGCGTCAAAATATTTCGGCCTGTTTTCGGGTCTGACGTCCGGCAGGTCAGGTTGCCACAGAATGTCGCCGTCCACGAAATCCATAACGTAGAAGCTGCGACCGATAATGGCCGGGTCTTCGCAGAGTATTCGAACTTTGGGCACTGGAACGATCTGACCATCGAGAGCGTGCATTGCGCGATATTCCCGATCAACGGCGTGCGCACCGCCTGCAATTTCCCCCGGGGGCTGGGATCTCAAGACATATTTTCGGCGAGGTGTCCGCAGGAGATAGGTTGGGTTGGACTGGCCGCCCTCAAGTTTTTTGATCGTGAGTGGACCATGAAACCCGTGAAGTGCACGTTCAAGCCATGACTGCAAATGGGTCGCGTCGATCGAGTCATCTTTTTCCTTGGGGCCGTCAGACATCTAAAGAATACGTGGTCAGGGAAATTGGACGGTCACCGACCATCAGGTCGAGGAATTCGGACATGCCGGTTGTCTGACGACCCTCGCACTTGAACTGCGTCATCGCCTTGATGATGCGCACGCGAGTTTCCGTGCCATCTTCTGCAATACGCCGGTGCTGTAGTGGAATTGCGGTCACGACCTCCCCTGAGACTGTTGTCGTTCCCTCCGCGGTCTCGAGGTCGAGCATTATGGACCGTTGAACGAACTCGTCATCATAGGTGACGTTGAGCCTAGCATCGGTCAAAGGGATCAGGCGCTCACCGCGCCAGATATGCCCGACGACCTCAGGCGGCTGGTCGGGGCGACCCATGAGCGCCAGAAGCACACCGAAATCCGGTCCGAATGTGATCGGCAGCCATTTGTGCCAATAGAGGTTACCCCAGTGCCGCGGTCCCCAGGACTTGTCGCGAAACCCGTGACCGTCGAACGGATATATTTCACCGTCGATGCGCATCTCACCGGTTGCTGAGATATGTTGCTCCATATGTCCGCGGTATGCAGCCAGTTCAGGATCTAGCTGCCAGGGTGAGCCGTCTTGATTGACGATTTCGCCGCCATGCATCGGGGAAACGCCGCTCAGCGTGAAGCGCATGGAGGCGTCCGCACGCGCGCTTTGCTTGAAGGCTTCGCGGGCGTTTTGCAGAACCATCGGGTCGTCCAGCAGGATGACCGGGCCCTCATACGAGACATCCAGTGTCTTGAACGGTTCAGCGACCTGAACTCGTAACCCGCCCGCATTGAGCTCACTATTGTCCTGAATTTCAGGTCTGACGAACCAGAAAGCGACCCGGCCATCAGGCAGGTACATGCATACCGAGACTTCGGCATGGCCTTCGTTGGGACGATTGCCAATGCGCAGCCACGCGCCAAGAGACGTCCGGCTATCGAACATGTCGATATAGACGCTTTCATTATAGTTCGATGCCGCTTCTGGCTCGTGAAGGAAGTCATCCTTCGAATCGAGCTTCACTACCATTCCTTCTGGCACGATCATGGCAGTCTCCTAGTTCTCGATACCTTGAACGGGTGCTTGCGTGGGTTCTGTCCCCGCGTCGGGAACAAACAGCCAATCAAAGGCCGCGTTCGCGCCGAAAGGCTTCGTAAGCCGGTTGCTCTATTGCAAGGCGATCCAGGGTCGTGGCGGTCAGGTGAGCCATCAGGTCCTGCGAGTTTTCGTTTAGTTCGCCGCGATTTATGCGGCGGCAGAGCTCGGCGTTCAGCTCGTCAATGTCGCCGTCGACGCCGAGCAACTGACGAAGCCTGGCATGTTCGCGCAACGCCGCTTCGTCTCCGGATACTGTCTCGCGCGCCAGACTATCGAGAAGATTGCTGGCGACCAGAGCAAGAAAGGCGTGCCGTCCATCCAGTTCGGGACGCAGTTCCTCTTTCAGATAGTGCGAGACGACGCCGATCAGCTCAGAGATTTTGGAACGGTTATTCATGGGGCCTCATCAGTCGAATGAGATCAATCTCGGTTTCCGTTGTTCGCCGACCGATTGCGGCCGTTTCAAGCGCCTGGGTATCGCGTCCTTCGATAGCCAGATCGACAGTCGTCACGCCCCAGTCCAGAATGCCATAGGCTTCCCAGAACCGCGTACGGGCAGCATCAAATTTGCCGCCAGCGTCTTCATACGCTGTGATGAAATCCGCAAGTGAACCAAAGCCGCCCACAGGCAAATCAATTTCGCCAAAGCGCCACGATCCAACACAGAGCCAGCCAACATCGAACATCGGATCACCGATGAAAGCGCGCTCCCAGTCGAGAACGGCCGCGATTCCGTTTTCATCGACAATCAGATTGCCATTGCGGAAATCGCCGTGAACAAGACAGGGATCCGGCTCGCTCGCCGGGACGTGGCGTTGAAGCCATGAAAATGCGAGATCAAAGACCGGGCGTGGTCGCTGCTGGCGTCGATACTGGTCATGCAAATTCTCGAGCTTTTCTCTCGCGCTGATGCGCGGAAGCACTGGCAAGCTTGATATCGGCACGTCGTGCAGTGTAGCGAGATGACGCCCACACTGGCCAACCAGTTTCGCCCGTGCTCTTTCCAGGCCAGGCTTTTTCAGCACGCGCCGAGGCACTGTCTCACCATCCACACAAGACATCAGGAAGCCGTCGCCTAGCTTGTCGCTGTCATTGAGGACGGCAATGACTTCGGGTCCGGGCACGCCATGGCTGCGGGCAGTCTCACTGATGCTTGCCTGCGCTGCCAGGCTGATCGTCCCCAGTCGCGGCTCGCTATTTAGCGGCGCACGGCGCAGGATCAGCCGGTCCAATGGCGGCGGGGCAGTTGTCTCTATTCGCCAGGTCTCCTGCATCGCTCCGCCGGTGAGCCGCTGCATGCCGCAGACGTTGTCTATGTCCAATCCGCGCCGGCGAAGTGCGGAAAGCACCTGTTTACCAAGTTCCGCTTTCACGATGACTGGGTTTCCGGCTGCATGCTCGTTTCCCGCAGAACACGTTTGAGGACCTTGCCCGTCGCATTGCGCGGCAATGCATCTGTAAAGGCAACGCTGCGCGGGCACTTGTAGCGCGCCAGCCGCGCCTGCAGGAATTCGATCAATGTGTCGGCATTCTGCGGTGCATCCGGTGTCGAGACAACGACGGCCCTGACCGCTTCGCCCCATTTCGGGTCGGGAACGCCGATCACGGCGCAGTCGGCCACTTCAGGGTGTGTCATGAGCACGTTTTCGATTTCGGCAGGATATATGTTTTCGCCGCCTGAAATGACCATGTCGCGCAGACGGTCGCGAATTGTCAGATAGCCATTGGCGTCAATCGATCCGACGTCCCCTGTATGGTACCAACCCTTCTGAAGCACTTCCGCCGTCTGCTCCGGGCGGCCCCAATAGCCCTTCATTATCGTTGCGGACTTGATGAGGACTTCGCCGGGCTCAGCGGTGTCCGCTTCGCTGCCATCGGGCCGCACGACGCGCAACTCGATGCCATGCATTGGTCGGCCGCATGTGTTGACGCGTGCCGGGTCGCGATGGTCGGGCCCCGTCAGAACAGTGCCTGCCGTAAAGGTCTCGGACATACCGAAGAGCTGGACGAAATCAGCTCGAAATGCCTTCAGGGCCTGCTGCAGGACCTCTGGTGAGATGGCGGAGCCGCCATAGATAATTGTGTCCAGTGCCGGAAAACGATCCGCACTGAAATCGGGATGTTCAATAACCATCCGCAGCAGAGCTGGCACAAAACCTATCTTGGTTGCTTTGTGGTCTGACGCAACCTGCATCAGAACATCAATGTCGGTGTCCTTCAAAATGATGCTGGCGGCGCCCGCAAACAGGGCATAGCTGGCTGTGAGCAACGCTCCGGCATGAAAGAGGGGCAGTGCGACGAGCAAACGGTCTTCATCGCTCCAACCCCCTACGAGGCCATGCCGCACCTGCTCAGCGGCCGCCAGAACACTGGCATGAGTTAACTGGACGCCTTTTGGTGTACCGGTCGTGCCGGACGAATAGATCTGCAAGAGTACATCAGACGATGCGGGTGTGCCGGCAAGGCCGTCCGAGGATTCAATGTCGCGCCAGATTGGATAGTGCGTACAATCACTGCGCTCAGCTCCGTCGAGTACGAAGAGGCGGATTTCATGGTCGAGGTCGCTAAGTAGCTGCCGTGCGAGGTCGCAATATTCGCTGGATACAAACAGGACCCTGATTTCAGCGTCTTTCAGGATGAATGCGATCTCGTCTGGCGATAGCCGCCAATTTATTGGGGTCAGTACACATTGCGCATGGCTGCATCCTGCGAGAAGCTCGAAATAGGCGTCAGTGTTCTTGGCCAGCAAGCCGACATGTTCACCAGGCTTGATGCCCTCTCGGTTGAGCTGAGCGCCGATGCACCGACCAATCAGGTCCAGTTCGCTCCAGGAGAGGCTGCGGCCTGCAAATTCGACGGCGCGCGCTGTCGGGCGGTTGCTGGCATGGGAATGAATGAGATCGCTCAGGCTTTGATAGCAGGGGAGGAAGGTAGCTTCGGTCATCTGGAAATCTCCGCACATGAGCGAGGCCACCGCATGCCAGCGCCAAACACCTGCAATAAGTCGGGATGTCGCGCATTCTTCAGCAAGCTTTGCTGAACGGTTTCGCTAAAGGGCATCGTTCAACTCCTGAACTTTCCTGGTACCTTATTAGGCATTGAGAGCCTGCTGTGATGTCCCGGCAAATGGGACACGGGTTGCTCTGATGAGCAATTGCGTGTCCATGGCGAGATGTGGATTCAGCTAGTCTGCAGGGCCGCCTGATGGAGGAGCCCTTCGAATTCGTCGACCGGCAGATTTAGGCCACATGCAGCCATCTGAAATGACAGAGCATGCAGATCCTTCAGGTCTTCATCCTTGTAATGCAACGTCCAGTTCAAGGACGCGATCAGCATTCGCCGGGTAGGTTCAGGGTCTGCCCGCAGCAGCTTTTCGACCTTCAGAGCAGAAAGGACGCCCAGCCATCTTTCGCGATACCAATTATTTATCTGCTTCAGCTCGGCACGCGCCTCTGTGGGGAGCCGGCGCCATTCCTGCACAGCAACCTTATGGGTGTGGCGTTGGTCATGAAGTGCTTTCAGATGACCAAGGATCAAGGCATGATATTGCTCAACTGGTTGTGTCTTGCCGACCAATTCCAGGTCAGCCGTCTGGTGCCCCAGTTGTAATCCTTCGCGGATAATCCGGGTCAGCAATTCTTCCTTGGTTGCGAAATGGTAGAAAATACTCCCCGAAGTCATTCCGGAATTTGCCGCAATGTCACGAACCGTTGTTGCGTCGAAACCATTCTCGTAGAAACTCAGCGCCGCTTGGAGGACGATCGTGTCACGGCGACTTTTTCGCCCCTGACGCGTAGCGGTGCTCTTAGCGGACGTAGAGCGTTTTGCTTTGATGGGCATCTGACTACTGAACGCTCATCAGCGTCTTCGTCTTTCGCTGGGCCCAAAGGTCCAGATACCAGAGCAATAATTCTCGCTGGCTCCCGATTTTGAGCCGGTTGTATGCGCGCTTGCGATAGGTCATGGCACTTTCTTCACCGATACCAAGATCAAGAGCGATGCCAAGCGACGTCATCCCGTAGAGAATACGGGCGCACACCTCCGCTTCGCGGCGCGCCAGCTGCGGTGCGCCAAGCGCCAGGCAGTTCTGGATTGCAGGTAGTGATGTGAGCGCAGACCGTTCCTCCTCTGCAGATTGTCTCAGTTCAGTATGCTTAATGGTCATGGCGACAATGTTGTCGGCCATGCGCTCAAGCGCGGCGAGGTCATCGCTCTTGAAGGCGCCATGGTTGAAAGTGTTTATAAGGCTGATCACCACAGTTTGCGCTGAATTGCGGGCAGACAGCGCGACGCGCTCTCGCACGCCATGCGGTCGATAGACCTGTTCACGCATCTGTTCATCGTCGATCTCGTCAATTTCCATGTGCGCCATGAAGGGGCGGCAATCAGGTGCACTCGTCCATACGGGTGACAAGCCAGGATCGAAACGCCAGAAATTCTTCGACGAATACAGGCATGACTGGTTCTTGGCTCGATGACCAGAATTGGGGCCGCCACTCCCAATGACGGTGCACTGGTCATCGGAAATTGCGTAAATGGCAAAATGTTCCGCAGAGCAGAGCGACGTCATGTAGCGCATGAAGGCCGGATCGAACGTCTCGTTGCCTATGCGATCAACAACCTTGCCTAATCCTTCATAAGCGCGCGAGCGACCGAAAATAGGTCCATCGACATGTGTTATTTGCATTTTTTCCTCCCGTTCGCGTTCTTTAGACCTCCCCGCGACCAAGGTCGGCGGGCGGTCACCGGGCACTTTGCCCAGCGAGCGATAAGTTTTAATAACACCAAGCGCTTGCTCAGTAAATAAACTCATTATTACTGACGGGGCTTTTGAGGCCTGAACGATGTGGAAAAGTGCAAGAGGGGACGTGATGTGAGTGGCTGAACCGGAGGGGACGCACGCTACAAGCGACCTGCAGCAATGTACCGCTTGCGGGGACAGCACACCATGGCCGGGCCGCCTATGGCTGGGAGTCAAATTAGCAACGCTGTAACCTGGGACCGCTTATGCCTCATGCCGCTTATATTTTTGACGCCGTCCGCACGCCTCGTGGCAAAGGTAAACCTGATGGATCACTGCATGAGGTGAAGCCCGTACGCCTGGTCGCTGATCTGCTGACCGCGTTGCAGGCACGCTATGACCTAGACACTGCCATGGTGAGTGATGTCGTGCTTGGGTGCGGACAGGCGCTTGGCGAACAAGGCGGCGCGATCGGCAAGGCGGCTGCCTTGATGGCGGGCTGGGACGACGGCGTGGCGGGGTGCCAGGTTGACCGCTTCTGCGGCTCCGGCCTTGAAGCCGTAAACACGGCCGCGACGCGGATCATGAGTGGCATGGAAGACCTGATCGTTGCGGGCGGCGTGGAGTCCATGTCCCGGATTCCGATGGGGTCTGGCGGCGGCGCGCTGTTTTTCGACAGCGAGCTTATGACCAAGGCAGGGTCGGTCTCTCAGGGCGTATCTGCAGACCTCATAGCAACGATAGGCGGCTACTCCCGAGAGGATGTCGATGCATTCGCGCTCGGTTCTCAGCTCAAGGCGGCAGAGGCAAAGGCTAAAGGCTACTTCGATAAAAGTCTCGTGCCGGTGCGTGATGCGGTTGGACAAATAATTTTGAGCCATGATGAGTTCGTCAAGCCTAATACCACAATGGAAGGTCTTGGCGCCCTCAAGCCGTCCTTTGCGAAAATGGGCGCAATGGGAATGGACGCAGTCTGTCTGGCGAAATATCCGGAAGTGGCGAGCATCGACCATGTCCATACCGCAGGCAACTCGTCAGGTGTCGTCGATGGGGCAAGCGCCGTCCTGATTGGTTCAGAAGCTGTCGCAAAGAACCTCAACCTGACGCCGCGTGGCCGTATTGTCTCGATGGCGCTGGTCAGTACCGAGCCAACGATCATGCTGACCGGACCCGCACCGGCCGTCACCAAGCTGCTCGGTCGCACCGGGTTTTCAGTCGACGACATTGACTTGTTCGAAGTCAATGAAGCCTTTGCTTCAGTCGTGCTGCGCTTTCGCGACGAGCTGAACGTCCCTGTGGAAAAGATCAACGTGAACGGCGGTGCCATTGCGCTGGGTCATCCGATTGGTGCGACTGGCGGAATGCTGGTGGGGACAGTGCTCGACGAATTGGAGCGGCGCAAACTCAAACGCGGCGTGTGCGTGCTGTGTATTGGCGGCGGCATGGGGATCGCCACGCTCATCGAACGTATTTGAGGGATTCTCTATCATGAAAAACGCAAGCTATGAAATTCGCCCCAGCGGCGCCGCGCTCGTCACCATCGACATGGAAGGTGGGGCCGTCAATGTGATGAACGATGCTTTTCTGGCCATGTTTGACGAGGTTCTTGACAGGTTGGAGGCCGAGCGCGACACCTTATCCGGCGTGATCGTGACATCCGGTAAGAGCACATTTGTTGCCGGCGGGGATATCGCGAAAATTCTCCAACTGCGGGAGCAGGGGGCCGATGCAGGATTCGCATTTGTCCAAAGCCTCAAGGCTCAATTGCGTAGACTTGAGACACTCGGTGTGCCTGTTGTAGCAGCGCTCAATGGTAGTGCCCTTGGCGGCGGGCTTGAGCTCGCTCTGGCAGCTCATCGGCGTATTTCTGTGGAAGATCCGAAGACACAATTCGGGTTTCCTGAAGTTGGCCTCGGACTGTTGCCCGGCGGCGGCGGTATAGTGCGAAGTGTACGCATGCTGGGCCTTATGAAGGCATTGCCGCTGTTGACAGAAGGGCGCAAGCTTGGACCGGCGCAGGCGCTGGAGGCGGGACTGATTGATGAGATCGTTGCCGATAAGATTGCGCTGATCGAGCGGGCAGAGGCGTGGATTGCCGGCAAACCTGAGACCGTAAAGCCCTGGGACAAGAAAGGGTTTGCCATTCCCGGCGGCGACATGTTCGCGACGGCAAATGCTGGCGCCGTCGCAATGTTCCCAAGCATGATCTTCAAGAAGACAAAGGGATTGTTGCCTGCGGCGGAGCGCATTCTCACAGTTGCCGCCGAAAGCACCCAGGTGGGGTTCGATGCTGCATGCCATCTGGAAAGTCGCGCGTTTGCCGAACTTCTGATGACGCCTGCGGCTGAAAACCTGATCCGCACCATGTTCCTGCAGATGAACGAGATCAATGCCGGTGCAAGCCGTCCTTCTGACTTCGAAAGGCGCAAGGTTCGGACCATCGGCGTTCTTGGCGCGGGGATGATGGGGCGTGGTATCGCTTATTCTGCAGCAATTTCGGGCCTCAAGGTCTTTCTCAAGGATATTAGCTTGGAAGCGGCCGAGAAAGGTAAGGACTATTCTCGCGGCTTGCTTGATAAGGCAGTGGAGCGCGGCAAGCGCACGACCGAAGACCGGGACGCCACCCTCGCACTGATTACGCCGACTGCAGAGATGGCTGATCTTGCCGATTGCGATCTCGTGGTCGAGGCAGTGTTCGAGGATGTTGCTCTCAAACACTCGATTACGCGAGAGGTCGAAAGCGTATTGGGGCCGGATGCCGTCGTGGCCACCAACACGTCTACCTTGCCAATCTCCATGCTGGCCGAAGCGTCCGGTCAGCCGGACAAGTTTATCGGCCTGCATTTCTTTTCGCCGGTCGACAAAATGCATATCGTGGAAATCATTTGCGGCAATAAGACAAGTCCGGACACGCTGGCCCTGGCATTCGATTTTGTTCAGAGCATTCGCAAGACCCCGATCATCGTGAATGATAGCCGCGGGTTCTTTACGTCGCGTGTGTTCAGCGTCTTCGCCGATGAGGGGGACCGCCTGCTCAAGGATGGCGTCAACCCTGTCATCATCGAAAATCTCGCACGACAAATCGGGATGCCCGTGGGACCGCTCGCCGTCCAGGACGAGGTCATGATGGACATGCTGTTGCGATCTTTCGAGACGAACCGCGCGCTCGATGAGCAATTGGGCGACAATTATGCCTCCACATATGAAGTCTGCGGCGAGTTCTGCGAAATGATGTCGTCGATCGGGCGACCGGGACGGAGCGCTGGCGCCGGCTTCTACGACTATGATGAGAACGGCTCCAAGACATTGTGGCCGGGCCTCAAGGAGCGCTTTGGCGGCGACACGAAGCTTCCACTGGATGATATCCGCGACCGTTTGCTGTTCCGGATGGTTGTTGAAGCCGCTAGATGCCTCGACGAAAGTGTCGTGGCGAATGTGCGGGACGGAAATGTCGGCTCAATCCTGGCATTTGGCTTCCCCGTACACACGGGCGGGGTTTTCCAGTTCATCGAGTCCCGCGGCGTAGACGCTTTCATTACGCGGGCGAGTGAGCTGGCTGAGACCTATGGTCCCCGATTCCAGATGCCCAGGGACTTTCAATCAACGCTCGATCGCGCCTCCGCTTCCAAGCTCAAGGTGCCGGCTTGAACATGTCCGATGGAGACGCCCGCCCAGTAACCGGTTCAATCGAATCCACACTGCTCGATGGCGTGCTGCGTCTGACATTGTCAGATCCCGACCGGCTGAATGCCATGACACCGGCACTTGCCGATGATTTGTGTGCGAATCTTCAGTCGATCGGCAGCGATGTCCGCGTTGTGGTTCTGTCCGGGGAGGGCAAGCACTTCTGCTCCGGTGCCAACCTTGCCGGTGTGCTGAAAGATCCCGAAGCGCTAGCCGATGGCGGGGCAGTCCTTGAGCGACACTATAATCCACTGATTATGGCGATCCATGCGCTTCCGGTTCCCCTGATAACGTCGATAAGAGGGGCCGCGGTCGGCGTCGGGGCATCACTGGCCTTGATTGGCGATCTCATTATTGCGAGCGACACAGCCTATTTCCTGCAGGCTTTCCGGCGAATAGGGCTTACACCCGATGGCGGCGCGCCCTTCATTCTCACACAGGCGGTTGGCCGGGTGCGTGCCTTGGAGATGATGCTCCTTGCTGAAAAGCTTCCGGCTCAGAAAGCCCTTGAATGGGGACTTGTCACACGAGTCGTTCCAGAAGATGAACTTGATGCGACGGTCGACGCGATAGTCAGGGACATGGCTGAGGGCGCGAGTTTCGCGCTCGGCAAGATTCGACAAATGGCTTGGGCCGCAACCCGTTCAGGACTGGATGAGGCACTGGCGCTCGAAGTGGAAACCCAGAGAGCGGCCGCAGCTACACATGATTTCCAGGAAGGCCTTTCGGCGTTTATGGAAAAGCGTCGCCCCAGATTCACGGGCAATTGACGTGAGTGTCGATCCAATAGGCGGTGTCCCGACACCCACAGACAAAAAGCTGGATATCACACCGCGTCGCTTGCCCAACATCAACATCGGGCTGTTACTTTGCTTCGTCGCTGCCATCCTTGAAGGCGTCGACATTATTGCATTCGGTTTGGCGGCTGCCGAAATGAGAGTGGCCCTCGACCTGACGCCGGGGCAAATCGCTATCACCGCAAGCGCTAATATGGCCGCATTTGTCGTGGGATCTCTCGCGGCTGGCTATGGTTCGGATCGCTTCGGTCGCAAGTGGATGTTTGTGGCGTCGATGGCGCTGATAGGCGTTTTCTCTTTGGCTACGGCGGCGGCCAGCAGCTTCGAAACCATGTTCGTGTATCGCACGCTGACAGGCGTGGGATTGGGCGGAGCGATGCCGATGTTCATTGCGTTGGCCGCTGAATCCGGTGCGCCCGAAGGACGTGTGGCACGGGTTAGCATTATGCTGAGCGGCTCTCCGCTTGGGGGCGTCCTTGCAAGCCTCTTCGTAGCGACGCAACTGGGGGAACACTGGCAGGCAATTTTCATCCTGGGTGGTGTCGGACCGCTTCTGCTGATCCCTTTTCTATGGCGATGGATCAAACCTCCAGCGGACCTGGAGAGTGGGCGCGAAGATGGAGACGTCGCTGACGCTCAACATCCATCCCGACCGTCCGTGCTCTGGGCTCTTTTCGGACAAGGCCGCGCGGTTCTTTCCTGCCTGTTATGGCTCGGCCTGCTATCGATCCAGGTCCTGACCTACACACTGTTTAACTGGCTTCCCATCCTGTTGCGGGATCTCGGATTGGAGCGATCGGAGGCGTCTCTCGGGATGAGCATCTTCATGACCGCCGCAGTGATCGGCAATATCGCCATTGCGCGATTTGTGAAGGGCCATCGGCGCTGGATTGCGGTTGGAGGGGTTGCCGTCGGTGTGGTGGTCAGTCTTCTGGCATTTGGCATTCCAGGCCAGACATTCCAGAGCCTGCTCGTCATCTGCGGTTTTACGGGCATGTTTGTCTTGAGCGCGACCGTCCTGCTTTACGGTCTCGCCACTGATGTCTATCCGCTGCGGGTCAGAGGAATTGGCGTCGGTGCCGCGACTGCGATGGGGCGGATCGGCGCCATCGGGGGCCCCTTGATTGCCGGCACCATGCTGGGTCTGGGCGTTACGACCGGAGTCCTCCTGCCGGCGATTGCGCCGTTTGGAGTCATTGGCGGCGCGGCAGCTATCCTGCTTGCCCGCAGGGTGAGCTGACAGCCTGTATTCAAGCCCGTCGCACTTGAGTTTGGAAAGCGAAGAGAGCCGAGAGCAACAGGTGCCCCCTGCGACTTGTCAGGCGGGTCGGCCCTTTGCCCGCTCTTGAATCATCTGGTCTGCTCGATCAACCGCGCAATTCCCGCCGCAGGATCTTGCCGGCGGGATTTTTTGGCAACTCGTCAATAATTTCCACAATGCGGGGGACCTTGTACGCCGCCAGCTTTTCGCGACAGAGATCTGTGATCTCGCTTTCATTGACTTTCGCACCCGGCTTGAGGCTGATAACCGCTTTGACCGTTTCTCCCCGATAGGAATCGGCCACGCCGACAACCGCGACTTCGAGAACGGCCGGATGGCTGTAAATCACGTCTTCGACTTCACGTGGCCAGATCTTGTATCCTCCTGCGATAATGACGTCCTTTTTCCGATCAATCAGATAAAGCCAGCCGTCAGCGTCGAAGAAGCCAACGTCTCCGGTGTAGAAGCCGTCCGGGCGCATCGCACGGGCACTGTCTTCAGGATTGCGCCAGTAGCCCGGTGAAACGCAAGGACCACGCAGCACGACTTCTCCGACGCCGCCCGTATCAAGCGAAATGCCATTCTCGTCGACAATCATGGCCTCAAATGACGAAAGAAGTTTGCCGACTGACAGCGATCCGCTGTTGGGATCAATGCGCCGTCGTTCTGAATGCGGTTCCATGAACGCGGCGCCACTGGTCTCCGTGAGGCCGTATCCAGTTCGCAACGCGACACCAAAGCGCTCCTCATAAGCATCGGCGACTGCAGCGGGGACAGGGGCGCCTCCGCTCATAGGAATCTTGAGTTTCGATATCGCTTCGCGCGTCGCGCCCTTTGCATTCATGATCGCAATGAAAGCCGTGATTGGACCGGCAGCAGCTTCAGGAGCATGTTTTTCGATCATCTCCACCACGACATCAGGATGGAAGCGATAATTGACGATAACAGCTGCGGCTGCATGGATTGCCGTAGCGACGCTCATAACCACGCCCGACACATGAAAGAGCGGGGCCAAAGCCAGCACATTGCCCTTTTCCGGGAGCGCATGCGCGTCGCGCGAGAGCGCTCCGCCCAAGGCAATCCCGCCCTGTGTAATGATAGCGCCTTTTGGCAAACCCGTGGTACCTGAGGTATATATGAGCGCTGCAATGTCGTCAGGCGACACTTCTCGTGGTTTCCAGACTTCATGCTCATGACGTTGGATGTACGCGCCGAAATCTTCGTAGCTAGAGGATGAAGGCGGTTTCGGCAGCGGTATCCGACTGTCAACCTGTCCGTAGGCGAGAGCATCTGCGGAAAGAACGATTTCTGGCCGATGCGTTCCATCTGGCAGCCGATCAAAGACGTCATTCAGCAATTGCGGTTCAGCCATGAAGACGACGGGTTTGGCATCATTCAGAAGCAGCGCGACTTCACGGGGGCGGTACATGGGATTCATGGCGACAAATACACCACCAAGCTTCCAGGTTGCGAGCATGGCAATGATCGCCTGCGGCAGGCTTTGTGCCTGGATCCCCAACCGGTCGCCGCGAGAAAATCCATGTTTCGCCAGCGCAGCCGCGAAGATGCTGCTCTGCCGATCAACTTCGCGATAGGTCAGCGTGGCGTCGAAGTACCGGATGAAGCCGCCATCCGGATTACGTTCGGCGGCCGCTTCAAACATGGCAACCGCAGTAGGATACCTGGAAAGTTTTTGTGACATCTGAGTTGACTCCATGCTGAATTGAAAAATGGTCCCGCCGCTCAAGGAACGGCGGGGCCAAGGGAGGGCGGGGAGGAAACGCCCTAGAAAGTCTTACTCACACGAATGCCGTAGGTGCGCGGCATGCCCGCAAAGCGACGGGTCGTGTCATTGAGACGCGCCACATTGTTCCAGTAATACTCATCGGTGAGGTTGCGGACGTAACCGACAATTTTCCAGTCTCCGTCGGAAACGTTCACTCCGCCTTGAAGATCGACGAGCGTGTAGGCATCAATGTCAAGAACCGGAAGCCGTCCGAACCCGGACGTCGTTTCGCTGCGGTAGTTGATGGTCGTGGCGACAAAGGCGCTCAGATTATCGTTGATGGCCCAGCTGTATCGAGCGTCCGCCATAACCTGGTTTTCCGGCGTGTATGGGAACGACTCGCCCTGAAAATTCGCAAGCGCAGCCGTGATCGTGTAGCCCTCGAAATCGCTCGTGACTTCCGAATCGATATGAGTCGCCGTCAAGGACAGGTCGAGGCCTGGCATCGGCCGGGCATTCAACTGGAATTCTACACCAAGAATTTCGGACTCTGGCACGTTCACAATGCCCTCGAGCGCGCCAAGAACTGCAGGCTCCACCTGTGTGCGGCTCTTCAATTGCTTGTCTTCATAATTGTAGAAGAAGACAGCGCCACTGGCATCGAGCCAGTCGCCAATCAGCGGCGAGCGTGCCCCCACTTCATAGGCGAGGACGGATTCCTGCACGACTGGCGACAACTGGTTCGCCGCGAGTGCGGGCAGAACCGGTCCGCTGCCACTCTTGTAGCCCTGGCTAACGTTGCCATAAACCATGACCCGGTCGGCAGGCGACCATGACAGGTTTACGCGCCACGCAAGACTGTCCTCATTCAGTTCGCCCGTGACCTGGCCTGGCGTGACCGTTCCATCAACGGTCAGGCAATCGCCGACGGCCAGCGGTGCCGGAAGTGGACGGCTTGGCCCGCGCAGAATGTTGAAGAAGGCCGTCAGCGTGTTGGCCGTCTCCTGATTGCCGACGCGGCTACATGCAGCGTAATCAAGGTCAGCCTGCGTGTAGCGAAGTCCGACTGACCCAGTGAGCGTATCTGTAAGGTCGCGCTCGTAGTTGCCGAAGACCGCGGTTGTCTTGAAGTCCTGCTCTGAGTCGAGGAAGAAGCGTGTAAACGGACCGGTCGGAATGGCCGAGGCACCTGTGGTATACGGTATCTGATAATCGTCGATCTGGGTCGTGTCGTCATCAGCATAGCTCAAACCGACGACCCAATTCGACCGGTCATAGTCTCCGACAAGGCGAACTTCCTGCGCAAAAGAAGTCGCAGTGCCCATGTTTTCCGTGAAAACGGCGGGCAGGCTCGTTGCGTCCAAATCCGCACGCTGGTGAAGATCCAGATCGGCATAGGACGTTAGCGAGATGATGCTCAAATTATCCGTCAGCTCCCAGTTCGCCCGAAGGGCGGCCTGATAAAATTCATTATCCCGGCGCAGCGGGAAGCCAGCGTCATTCCAGTCAGCCGCGCGTGCGTCTTCCGGTGCAAGCGGATAGTTAATCAGCAGCGGGACGGCACCCGCGGCAACGGGGCGCTGTAGCAGTACTGAGCTGAGCTGTGACGCCTGAACGTCTGACTCATCCTTGAATCCACTCAGGGTAAAAGACAGATCGAAATTGTCAGTTACATCCAGATCGGCTGTAAAGCGGCCCTGCCAGAAGCGGCGCTCGCCGTGCTCATCATCACGTGTATAGCTTTCCTGCCAGGCGCCGCCATTATCGCCGCGAACGGCCAGGCGCATGCGAAGGGCATCGTTCACGGGGCCGGAAATGAAGCCCTCTGACTGGATGCGGTCAAAGCTTGAATAGTCGAGCGTAACGCCCGCTTCAAAGGAATCTGTAGGCCTGTTGGCGATGTAGTTGATGGCGCCGCCCGTGGAATTTTGTCCGAACAGCGTGCCCTGCGGCCCTTTCAGGACTTCAACACGCTGCAGGTCAAAGGACGTCCCGGAAGTCATCACGGAAAACGGAAGCGGCACTTCATCGAGATAGACGCTGACAGTCGGCCGGGCACCAATTGAAGTATCGAAGAAGCCCACGCCGCGCAGCGAATAGACCGGAACACCCGCGCCGCTTTCGACAGCGCTCAGCCCCGGCGTCACTTTGACCAGGTCGCTCACGTCCGAAACGCCAACCTCTTCCAGCCTTTCACCGCTCACTGCAGTGATCGACATCGGCACTTCAGCAAGGCTTTGAGACCTGCGCTGCGCTGTTACAACAACGACGTTTTGAACGAAGTCGCTTGCCGGTTCCGGTGCGGCACTCTCGGGCTCGTTATCGTCTGCGGTTTGTGCATAAGCGGCACCAAAGCAGGTGACGGCTGTAGACATACACAAAAGTGTGGCCAGTGAAATTTTTCTCATCGTTTATCCTCCCTATGGCGCAAGCGCCTTTGCGTCTCTTAGGTGTACGCTCAGCGAAAAATGACTTTGTGGTCGAGCCTTGTCTGTCCCTGTCTTGGGCGACGAGCGGGCATGAAGGACTTTGATACGCGGCTGCTGGCCAAACTCAGGCGATGGCATGGCGCATGCCGTGCGATCATCTGGTCGATTTGGTAGGCGAAGTTCCAGCCTGCGAAACGCTTGCTGATCGATCTTCCCCGCAGGGATGGCAATCGGCAGGACCGAGAGCCTTCTTGCCTGTCGGACAAATTCTAGGGTGTGCCGTGTATGGTTTCTGGATAGGTGTTGTGGGCTGAAACAGGCTTGCCGCAGTGTAAGCAGACCAATTCTGCTTCAAGCTTCTTGCTGCAGCTGTCATGTATCAGTACGAGTTCGCCCGCAGACCCAGTGTTCAGCCAGCGCTCGCCCCACTGCTTTAGCAAAACAAAGCTCCCATACATGGCTCGACCACTTTCGGTGAGTTTGTACTCATACCTCTTGGGGCGGTCCTGGTACGCCACTTTGCGTATGACCTCATACGTAACCAGATGGTTTAGCCGAGTTGTAAGCACGCTTCGTGAGATATCGAGGTTTCTCTGGAAATCGTCGAACCGCCGCACGCCGAAGAACAGCTCCTGCAAAACAGCAAACGTCCATTTCTCAGAAAAAATCTTTAGCGTTTCGTCCAAGGCGGAAGGTCGGTTTGGCTTTACGGCGTTTGATTCAGTTACCATACTGTCAATCCTTGGCCTTGGTTGGGTGGGGAAACTTTTATCGCATTTTTGTGCGCCAGAATTCACCTTGCTTCAAACCTGCATATTCAGACAAACCATGCAATCGGGGCGTTAGCTACCGGCGTGCTCGCCGAAGCCTTGATGGCGTGCCGCCTCACGTCGAAGCGGGCCGGCCTCTGTTTCAACTCGAAGCCGACAATGTCCGAAGTTGTGCCGGTTTGTTCGAAACCAACCTTACGCATCTGATCTTTCCAGCCACCCGGCAAGGGGCGTCAGGCATTGCGTTCGGGCCGGGTTCTATTCGCAGCTCAAGGGGCGCGCTTACGAGTTGGCGCTTGCAAAGCGTGTCTTGGCTTGGTAATTAGTTCGAAATTCGAACCCACTACATGGAGATGCTCATGTCCGCCAACAGTCACCTAGATATCGGTGATCGCATTCAGTCGAACCGCGTTCACGGCTCCCTATATCACGACGAACAAATCTTTCAGGAAGAGCTTGAGCGTATCTGGTTCAAGACATGGGTTTATGTCGGACACGAGAGCGAATTGCCGAACAATAATGATTTCATCATGAAATCAATCGGGCCCCAGCCGATTATCATGGTGCGAGACAAGTCCGGCGAGATCCAGCTACTTCAGAACCGTTGTCCGCATCGGGGCAATCAGGTCTGCGTCAAGCAAAAGGGCAACGCCAAGCTATTTACCTGCCCATATCACAGCTGGACCTTCGCAAACTCCGGCGAGCTTATGGGATTTGCATTTCCCGAAGGGTATGAAGGCCATGAGACGGCTGACAAGTCGACGCTCGGTCTTGCCAAAGTTCCCCGTGTGGCAAGCTATCGCGGCTTCGTGTTCGGTTCGATGGCAGAAGAGGGTCCTTCGTTGGAGGAACATCTCGGGGGCGCGGCCGAGATGCTGGACCGTGTTTGCCTGACTTCTCCGGAAGGTGAAATCGAGGTCACAGCGGGCTTCCTCCAGCATAAGACCCGCAGCAACTGGAAGTTTCTGGTTGAAAATGAAACCGATGGCTATCACCCGGCTTTTGTCCACAGTTCGATATTCGGCGTAGCTGATAGCGGAATTGGCGCGCTCTACAGCAACAAGTCGACAGCGCTCGCGCGCGATTACGGCAATGGGCATACGGAAATCGACCTGCGTCCGGAATTCCGGAAGGCTGATGTGCCTCTGCAATGGTTCGGAACGACAGCCGAAAGACTGCCTGACTACGTTGCGTCTATGAACGCAGCTTACGGCGAGAAGCGGGCACGGGAAATCATGATTGATGGCACGCCGCATGCGATGATCTATCCGAATCTGTTCATCGCCGAAATCCAGCTATTTGTGATCCAGCCGGTCGCGGTGAATGAAACGGTGCAGCATGTAACTGCGCTTCAGTTCAAGGGGGCGCCGGACCTCAACCGGCGCATGCGTCAGCAAACAATGGGATCCGTCGGCCCTGCCGGCTTCCTCCTCGCGGACGACAGCGAAATGTACGAGCGCACCCAGCGAGGTGTGCAGTCAAAGAACCCTGAATGGTTGTTCCTCGGGCGAGGTGAACAGCGCGAGTATCGTGATGATGACGGCTTTCGGGTGAGCCATGCGACTGACGAAACTCCGTCGCGCGGGATCTGGCGTCACTACCGCGCGCTGATGGAGGCGTAGGATGGTTATGACCAAAGATTCCGTTGAAAACCTAGTCCTGTACCACTCCGTTAGCCAGTTCATCTACACGGAAGCGCGCCTTCAGGATGAGCATCAGTATGATGAGTGGGAAGCGCTATGGGCAGACGATGGTGTCTACTGGGTGCCGGCCAATGGGGCAGACATTGATCCTGAGAAGGAAATGTCGATCATTTATGACAATCGTTCCCGCATCGCGTTGCGCGTACGGCAGCTTCATACCGGACGTCGCTATGCACAGGAGCCCGCATCGAGCCTGAGGCGCACTATCTCGAACATCGAGATAAGTGTTCTCGACAATGGTGAGATCGAAGCGTCTGCAAACGCGCTGATATTTGAATCGAATCTTCGCGGCGAGTTCGTCTGGGCGGCCAGAAACATTTATCGACTGCGCCGCGAAGGAGCGAGTTTCAAAATAGCGAAGAAGACAGTCATACTCGCGAACAATGACAAGGCGCTCTACACGCTGGCCTACTTGGTCTAATGCGATGAATGGGAGAGAAATTATGGACGACGCCGACGAAGTACTGATCGGAGACGGCCCCGTTCTTGTCAGTTTGCGGAGTGGAATCGCCGAACTGGTGCTTAACCGCCCTGATGCCGCTAACGGTATGACGGTGGAGTTTCTATCGGCCCTTTACAAGGCCATCATGAAGATCCACGGCGACTCCAGAGTCCGCGTCGTTATCCTGCGCGGCAACGGAAAGCATTTTTGTGCGGGGGGAGACGTGAAGGTCTTTGCCTCGAAAGGCGAGAAGCTTCCCGATTATTTGCGTGAGGCGACGTCTCTTCTGCAAATTGTCGCGGGCGCACTCATACGCCTGAATGCCCCAGTCATCGCTTCCGTTCACGGCTTCGCGGCCGGCGGCGGGGGATTTGGTCTCGTCTGTGTATCCGATTTTGTAGTCGCGGGCAAAAGCGCGAAATTTCTCACCGGCGCAACACGTGCGGGCATGGCCCCTGATGCTGGTGCTTCTGTCACGCTGCAGCGCCTCGTCGGATTTCGCAAGGCGATGGAGCTGCTGCTGCGCAACACCGTATTGTCGGCGATTGAAGCCCAGGACCTCGGCATCATCAATACCGTCGTGGATGACGAACATCTTGACGCGGAAACACGTGCCTTGGCCGAGGAACTTGCAAGAGGCGCACCGCTTGCGCTTGCCGCAACAAAACGCTTGCTCTGGAACGGGGTCGGCACCGGTGTGGAAGCCTGCCTGCCCGAGGAGTCGCGCACCGTCTCTGAACTTTCAGGCACATATGATGCGCGCGAAGCGCTGGACGCGGTCATGTTGCGGCGCGATCCTGAGTTTGAAGGGCGGTAAGCTGTGTCTTCCGCTCTTTTCAGGGCCGACGCCCTTTCGGGCCAGGTCGCATTTGTGACAGGCGGCGCTGCTGGAATCGGCGCCGCGATTGTTCACCAATTGAGTGAGGCCGGCGCAAAGGTCATCTTCGCCGACAGGGACGAGGCCTCTGGAGCTGCAATCGCCGACCAGACCGGGAGCGACTTCGTAAAACTTGACCTGAGTGACCTGGCAGCCGTCTCGAAGATCGTTTCGGACTGCAAGCGTATCGATATCGTGATCAACAATGCCGGCGTTGATCAGCACGCTTTCTTTACCGATACTTCGCCGTCTGACTGGCAGATGCTCCTGCGGATCAATCTGGAAGCCGTTTTCGCTGTCACACATGCCGCATTGCCGACCATGCAGGCGACAGGCTACGGTCGGATCGTCAACATATCCTCCGAAGCCGGTCGGCAGGGCTCCAAAGGCGGCGCGGTCTATGCGGCTGCCAAAGGCGGCGTGCTGGCATTCACAAAGTCACTTGCTCGGGAAAATGCGCGCTTCGGCATCACTGCAAATGTTGTGTGCCCCGGTCCGGTGCGAACGCCGCTACTGGATGCTGCGATTGCGGGCGAGAACGGCGACAAACTTGAGCAGGCCATGCGCAATGCAACCCTGCTCAGACGGCTGGGCACGCCGCAAGAGGTCGCAACTGCCGTGACATATCTGGCTTCACCTGCTGCAGGATTTATTACTGGTGAGGTGCTCGGCGTCTCGGGTGGCATGGGGTGCTAGAGATGGCGGAACCAATCGACGAGATCATCCAACGCGTTCTGTCTGTCTACAAGGGATGGGGGCGCGATACCACGGTCGCCCAGATGCGTGCTGACTGGGACCTGTTGTTCGGCGTCGAACCCATGCAACCCGCTCCGATCATGGAGCGCTTCGATGGCGTTGAAGCCGCATGGGTCGGTCGACATGATCTGCCCAAGGACAAACTGTTTGTGTATCTGCACGGCGGCGGATACCAGGTCGGGTCCCTCCGCTCCCATTTCGATCTTATCTGTCGCCTCAGCGAAGCAAGTGAGAGCATTGGTCTCTACGTCGACTACAGGTGCGCGCCCGAGTATCCATTTCCAGCTCCTATCGAAGATTGCCTCAAGGTCTATCAGGCGTTGCTGGAGGTTGGCTCATCGCCCGATAATATCGCGTTTGTCGGCGACTCGGCTGGCGGAAATCTGGCGCTTGCGACAACATTGAAGCTGAAAGCCGAGAATTTGCCCCTGCCGGCAGCGATCGGGTTGATGTCGCCCTGGACCGATCTTGAAGCGAATGGTGAGAGTTATGTCACTCGTGCAGGAAGCGACCCGATTCACAATCAGAAAATGATCAGGCGGATGGCGTTTAACTATCTTGGCGGCGCTGACGCGGCGCAGCCTCTTGCGTCCCCGCTGCACGGCGACCTTAGCGAAATGCCTCCGGTTTTTATCCAGGTTGGAGACCGGGAAACCGTGCTCAGCGATGCTTGCGATATGGCAGCCGCAATCAAGGCAGCTGGCGGCGAAGCAACCTGTCAGGTCTGGGACCGCATGATACATGTGTTTCAGCAGTTTCCAGATGAATTGCCTGAGGCGCGGGCCGCGATCGACGGCATGGGCGCATTTCTGCGCAAGCACATCATTCAAAAAGGAACAGGCAGTTGAGTGACACTTCGCCAATCCTCATAGATCAACCTGCAGATCATGTTTGCCGGATCCAGATTAATCGGCCTGAAAAGCTGAATGCCGTAAATTTCGACGTCCGTGAAGCGTTGCTTCAAGCGCTCCCGGCGATTGTTGAAGATCCAGACATACGAGCCATTGTCCTTGGCGGTGTCGGAGGAAACCTCTCCGCCGGCGGGGATGTGCCGTCCATGGAAGGACTTTCGGACGAAGGTGCGCGGGAACGGTTGCAGCATATCCATCGCCTGTGCCGCATCATCTGGAATGCAGATGTTCCGATTGTAACGGCAGCTGAAGGCATTGCGGCCGGCGGCGCGGTCGGGCTGGCGCTGCTGGGAGACCATATCATCGTCGGCAGATCGACGAAGATCATGGTCCCATTTCTGAAACTGGGCCTGGTCCCCGATTGGGGAATGATGCGCAGTCTCCCGCTGAGGGTCGGTCTACCCCAGGCTCGCCGCCTCATTCTTGAAACAGCAACGATTGAAGGTGAACGTGCCGTCGAAATAGGGCTGGCTGATAGGGTGCTCGATGACAGCGCGGTGATGTCGGCGGCTATCAAACAAGCCGAACGGCTTTCAAGACTGCCTCGCGGCGCAGTTGCGATGGTTAAGGCCCGGCTTCGTCAACAGCCAAGTTTTGAACAGGACCTGGTTAATGAAGAGCGCGACCAGGTTCGCGGTCTGACGAGTGAAGAATTCGAAGAAGGATTTCGCGCCTACACGGAAAAGCGCAGCGCGGATTTCATCAGCCTAGGCTGATCGCGGCCAGCGGCAGCGTTCCAATTGTTAGATTGTCAGATCCCTATCGTTTCATGGGTCTTCTTCGCCGGACGTAAATTCCATGACGCTCCAGGCCTTCTGCGCGTTGGTAGGATCCTATCGGCGACCGGATGAGCCGGATGCCTCGTCTTTCGCCGGACCAAATAGCAAGCTCATGGCGCTTTCAAACAGATCTTCAAATGACCGCCCTTCTACAAATTGTCCTCTGAAGTGCAGCAGAAACAATCCGTGCATGGTTGCCCAAGCGAGATTGGCGAGCGTGCGCCCGTCCAGATCTGTCTGTCCTTTGACCTGAGCATCCTTTGCTATTTCCACAATAAAATTGAACAAGGCCTGTCGCTGCTTGAGATAGGCCTTCGAATTCCTGGTGTTTTCGATCTCGTCGGAAAACAGGAAAAAATATTCCTTCTCGTTCGACACCGCGAATTTGCAAAAAGCATAGCTGGCTGCTCTCAGGCGAGCTGTTGCAGATGCGTCGGTTGGATCTTGCGCATACATCTCTACCTGTAACTCTTCGAGAATCTTCTGCCGGATCGCAATCAGGAGCTCTTCCTTGCTGCCGAAGTAGCGATACAGTTTGGTGTGGCTGATATCCAAATGCTTGGCGAGCCGTCTTAGCGACAACTCTTCGGCACCGACCTGACGGAACAGCTTTATTGCTCCGTCCAGAAAATCTTCCCGGATCGTTATGTTTTCCTCGGCTGAATATGCGGGTCTGGGCATCAGGGGGACTTTCGAATTTGTACAGCAATCTTTTGCGGTTCAATAAGCGGACCAGCTTGAACACGCAAAGGGAACGCAGCCTTTGGTGGTGTGAGCAGTAAGTCTGCCCATTACCAACCCATGCAGATCTTCAAACAGCCTTTAGTTTGCACCGGTGGCAAGGGTAGGGCTGATCAAGCGGCTCACTCGGGAGGCGGACTTTTCAAGGCCGAAAAATCCTTGACGCCGGTTGCAGTCTGAAAACCACATTGGCGGCCTAGGGCCGCGCGCGATCAATCAGTCTCTGGGCCGCGAGAATTACAGGGCGATCGATCATTTTTCCGTTAAACAGCACCACACCCCCATCCGCGGCTTCGAGGGCGCTGAGGATGCCTTTTGCATTTGCCAGCTCTTCTGCAGTCGGTACGTAGACCTCATTGACTGGTTCGACCTGGTCTGGGTGAATGCATGCGCGTCCGCTATAGCCGAGACGGCGCGACTGATTGCTTGTTTCAATCAGTTGGACATTGTTCGATACGTCAAGCATCGGCGCATCGTATGCCGGAATGGCAGCCGTTCCGCACGCTGCGGAAATCACGCTTCTTGCATGGAGCAGCGCGTCCCAGTCGTCCAGATCGGCGCCAAGACTTGCAGAAAAATCGACGCCGCCAAACAATATTCCGCAAGGGCTTCTGGAAGCGATCTCATGGGCATTTTGAAGTCCTCTGCCGCATTCGATGATAGCCAGGATGCGCTCGCAGCCCGTTGCCTGCGAAACGATTTCAAGATCAATATCAGTTTGCGCTTTGGGCACCATGATGAAAGCCGGGCGCAAGCCTGATGCGGCGAGCGCTGCGAGATCCGCATTACCTTCGGGCGTGCGAGGTGAATTGATGCGCAATCCGACGTCCACGCCTTTGGAGTTATTTGCCAGCCAGACCAAAGCAGCTTCGCGTGCTGCTGCCTTCCGAGAGGGCTGCACGGCGTCTTCGAGATCAATAATTATAGCGTCAGCACCAGCGCGCGCAGCCTTGTCGAACCTGTCCTCACGCGTGCCCGGCACGAAAAGAAGGCTGCGATAGGTTGGAAGCTGCGTCATGATAGATGATCCTGAAATTCGCCGCGTTCGAACGCCTCTTTAAGTTTGAATCGCTGTATCTTGCCTGATCCCGTCAGCGGCCACTCCTCGAGCCATACCCAAAAAGCAGGTGTTTTTTGCGGGGACAGGCGTTCACGCACGAACGCTTTGAGAGCCGCCCCGTCCGGTCTGTCGTCACCTTGACTTCGCATGAAACAGACGACCTGCTCGCCCCACTTTTCTTCTGCGACGCCCACAATGGCGATTTCGTCGATCGCTTCATGCTCAAGCAAGGCGTTTTCGATTTCGGCTGGAAACAGGTTCTCGCCGCCCCGGATGATCATCTCTTTGACCCGGCCGGTGATGCGAAGGTAACCGCGCTCATCCATCCGGCCGAGGTCTCCGGTGTGAAGCCAACCATCCTCATCGATGGCGGCTGCCGTTGCTTCAGGGTTGTCGTTGTATCCCAGCATGACCTGATAGCCGCGACAGCAGATTTCGCCCTGTTCACCGATCGGCAAGACGGTGTTGTCCGACGGCGAGCGCACCGAGACTTCGGTATAGGGTACCGGCTGGCCTATCGTCTGGGTGAGGTCTTCGATCGTGTTTTCATACCAGGCTTGTGTGATAACGGGGGATGACTCGGTCTGACCATATACGATCTGGATCGGCGCGCCGAAGACGTCTCGGGCTTTCCGGCAGAGGTCTGGTGAGACCATCGACCCTCCCGCCATAATCCGGGACGTCGACGAAACATCGCGGCCGCTTCGTTTGATCTCATCTATCAGCGCAAGGAGCATGGTCGGTACACCAAGCACAAAATTCGTTCTCTCACGTTCCATCACCTTGGCGATCATGGCCGGGTCAAACTGTTTGGCCAGCAGGATCGTCGCGCCGACGCCAAGCCCGCCAAGCACAAGGACTGCGCATCCCGTGGTATGGAAGAGAGGCAGGTGATGCACAAATGAGTCGCGCGGTTTCATGCCGCCGCGCGTCATGGCTTCGATCCCGTTTCGGACCAGTCCGTTGTGATGCAGCAGGGCGCCTTTCGGAAACCCGGTCGTGCCTGAAGTATACTGAATCTGAGCTGGATCTTCAGGTTTTGTCTGCCGGTTGTGAGGCTTGGCGTCGCCGGCGTAGAGCGCTGCGTGATCGGTCAGAAGAATACGGTGCTTGATCGCGGGGATCTGGTCACAAACTGAATCCGCAATCTCCTTCATCGGATTGCCGCGAAATTCGCCAACATAGTAAATCGCTTCTGCCCGCGACTGTTGGAGAACATATTCCAATTCCCGCTTCCGGTACGCAGGATTGACCGTCACCACGGTCACGCCGGCAAGACCACAGGCCAGCTCAAGCAGGATCCATTCGGGAATATTGTTGGCGTAGATCGCAATACGTGCGCCTTGCGTGTGCCGCGCCGCGATCGCATTGGCGAGGCGCTCACAATCGGCAATCAGCTCTGCATAGGTCCATACGCGTTCGATTTCTCCGTCGGAGCCAAGCTCTTTGATGGCAGGCCGGTCCGGAGCAGCAGCGCTGGAGGCGCGCAACATGTAGCCAATGGTCTGAGGGACCGGTAAAGGCAAACCTTGAGCGGGAAAAAAAGATTCCTTCAAATCGACCTGATACATCGGGGCCTCAATTTTTTAACACTGTTTTTATTAATCCTGCACCGACTCAAAATTGGCGCAATGAGGGAGTTCTATTGATAGAGGTATTGTCATGTGTGGACGGCCCCGGTTCTGCAAGAGTAAAGTTTGAGAGATTTTGATCTGCTGGGATGCGGTCATGTGTCCGGCCTGTTTGTGCGGCCTTTTTAACCGCTGGCCCTGATGA
>Ga0189275_100283_pt1 | contig 36668 bp, 32 predicted proteins | sample N19A6minimetaG_FD_130329 | JGI IMG/M metagenome (GOLD analysis project Ga0189275, IMG submission 130329) | Marine microbial communities from the Costa Rica Dome - N19 A6 mini metaG | ecosystem: Environmental > Aquatic > Marine > Oceanic > Photic zone | place: Costa Rica: the Eastern Pacific...
AACTCTTTCAAGACCCTGGCAATCTTCTCTGGCGAAAACTTACTCTTTCTCATAATCGACTGTTTAAAATTAATCCTATTCCTCTACTTTTAAACAGTTCGGTTTTAAGGGAAGCTTACAGTCCTGCTTGATGGCAGTTTGCTTTACTTGTAAAAATTCACATCCGGAAAGCACAAGCTTTAGATCGCGCTCCGATTCATAACGGCCTTTTACCCAGCCTAAAGAAGCACTCTTTACATTGATTCGTGATCTATTTGAATTATCCCGAATATCCATATTATCGGAGAACTGATAGAGCATATAGCGTGAGATCGTTTCATATCGATCCTCACTGTTAATACTATCTGGCAGGATTATGACCTCTAACTTTAAATTATGAAGACGATCAAATAAAGCTGTATTTTCAGCCAGTGTACCATTTTTAATTTTTTTCTTTACCGTCTTATCTAAGTCCCTGTTATCCTCTAAGTACTCTTTATAGAGATTCAGCACAAAACTCTCTAAGTTTTTTGGAATTACTCTTCGAGAGCCAATTAAAGAGGCCAATGCATGAATTGCTCCGTTGACTACACCACTAAACCCCTGCGTAACTATAATTATTCGATTGAGCTTCTTTCGCTTAAAGATGGTTTTAAGGATTAGTTCAATAAAGATAAAAGAGCAATACTGCCTTTGCTGGTGGATATAGGAATCCATTTCATTCTTAACCTTTCGAACTACTTCATTATTAATTTGCCTGCTACCCGGTCCTATTCGTTCCTTATGCTCAAAGCCTAAAAAGGAATTACTCAGGTCTTTCTTAGACTTTAATGTATCCAAAACTGCATGCAAGTCGATATCCTTTACACTTAAACCTTTTAATTGCTGCTGTATTTCGTAATTGAGCAATAAGGCATGTAAATCAAAGCCAGGATAAAGACGGCGTTTTTGGTAAATAAACAATAGGTCCTTTTCGATTTTCTTAGCCTCTGACTCTGAACCGTTTGATATTTCTGGAATGGTATCCTGCAAGGCAAGAGTATAGGCACCTAATGATCCTGAGAGCCCAGTGCTTGAATTTGCTATGGACAATAGTTTTGGATACAAGGCTCTACTTTTCAAGAGTTTGAGCTGTAAATCTCTTCTCCTTCGGATACTTCTTTTTATTCCATCAATTTTAGCACAAAGCGCTGCGCGTCTGTTCATTAATACCGGATCCTGTTCGTCCGTGGAAAGGGAATTGCAGATACTTATGGTTTCTAACATATTATGAAACATACGCTGTGATTCGAAGAGGAAAATATCCGGACTGAAGTGAAACAAATAGTCACTAATACGCTTAGCCGGTAAACGTGTTTCTTCGGCCAGGATAATCATCATTTTTTCAACCCAAAGCATTCGGTTATTGTAGCGATACATTAAAGCTCTGTAACCTTCAATTACCTCTCCCAAATAATTACGAAGAATACGATACCTTAATCTTCGAACCTGATTAATATCACCGCTACTGTTTAAAAGCAGATTAAAGGCATTAAAAACAAAGCCAAATGAAACTGCTCGATCACATTCCTTGGCAATCATATAAGAAATATAACTGATAGATTGCGTGCTTTTTTTACCTGAAACACTATACTGTGCATAATAGTCGGCTGGTTGCCGTTTAAAAAAGTAGCGCCCCCCAAAAACAATTGACAACAGGAGTAGAACAATTAATAAGAGCAATACTATTAATAAATAATTTGGATCTTGAAATATACTTTTAATCGAATTGTACCAATCACTAAATAAACCTGTGGCCTCATTTTCCTTTATACTCTCATTAGATTGGCTAATTAGTATTGTAAAAATGACGGATAAGATACCAATCATCACACTGGGAAGAACCGAGGTATTAGTCATGAAACTCACAAATTGAGACTGTCTCTGGATATAATACCTACGTATACCATAGACAAATACAATCCTTAGCTTCATTAATTGGATGTAGATCATAAAAAGAAATACATGCAGCCTGGCCACCATTTTAACAATGGTCTTCAATATTCTATTAAACATTCCGCTTGATTTAGAATTAAAAATCCCTCTCTTCTAAAAGAGTGTAACTAAAGCTATTCGAGAAATAATCCAGAGATTTCTTTACGATTAGCATCAGGCAATTAAAGTCCAGATCATCCTGAATCACCTGGCAGCCGGCACTGTATCGATTTACCCGTTCCACCTCGCTGCGAAAGCTGGTGGTATGTCCGTTTAGGCCTTGTGCATCGGTATATATGGGACCGGAATAGTCAAATTGTGCATCATGATCGGCATCTCGCCACACCTTAAAAACGCCTTCTGAGCGCTGTTGCAAGGCTTCATAACCATTGTGGTGACCTAATTTCCAAGCCCCCTTATACTGCCCCGGAATTAATATGGCGGTACCATTTACATTGAGGATCTTATGCTTGAGATAATATAAACCAGGCTTGGTACTGGCCCTAAAAAGCAATAAACGGGGATTGAGCCATTCATCACGAAAAGCCACGCCCATCCAGTCATTAAACTCATCTACCTGCGCGGAAGCATTGCGAATGCCAAAGAGATTGAGATTAAAAGAGCCCTGATCGAAAAAGCGGTAGCCCTTGGCTGCATATACCGCTTGAAGCTTAGTATAGTCGATTTCCATCTTTTAAGGTTTAGTTGAATTAATTTAACAAACACCACTAATATTAAAACTCATTGAGCTTTATTTCACTCAATATTCATTTAAAGAATTTTTACTTAAAAAAATGGAAATTAATAATCTATCTTAATCACATTCTTATCCTTCTTAAACACCAATTTAAAAAGCAACATTGCACTTCTTATTTAAAGCTTGGATCTCCTGTAAAATAGATTAAAAGCGCTTTAAACCTTCTAACAAGATTTCCATCAGTCAAAATTATAATCTCCTGAAAACTAGAAGTATTTAATCACAGTTTCAAGCGCAAGAGGTTCACAGGAGGGAGATACAGGGATATTCTTGAAAGGAAATGAGGGAAAAACCTTTTGTTAAATTCAATTAGACTTTCTTGGATCGGAGGCTTCCGCTAGTCCGAATTGAGGCATACCAGCAATTCTTCATAAACATGCGGATGTTTACAGCCAAACATGCGGAAGGATGAAACCAAACATGCTGATGTTTGAAGCTAAACATCAGCATGTTTTTGACTTAAGACGAGGGCCAAAAAAAACCTCCGGCCCCAAATGGAACCGGAGGTTAAAGCTATTTTCTACTGAAAATTCCTTGACTAGCTGCTAGCTGCTGAACTTTGTCGTTCGAACTTGAGGGTCTTAAGCATGTCCTGCAACTCTTTTTGCGGACGGTACAAAATTCGAGACTTCTTAATGCTAGCGGCAGTAACTTCCTCATCAGACTGGCGCCCTTCTGCACTAATGGAAATTGCAAAGGAGCCCAGTTTTCCGAGTTGCACCACCCTTCCGTTTTGCAATTCATGGATAATGGCATTCACCATTCCAATTAAAACTGCGTACACATCATTCTGGCGCACCGTACTACCATCACTAATTAAAGCCGATAAACCATCCAGGTCTACCTTTTGGCCACGCACCGCTAAGGCATAATGCAAGGGAGCAGCACTGAAATCCTGGGGATTCTTTCTCTGAATCACTTTAAATTGAACAGACATAATCAATCGTATTATAGGTTAAACATTTTAAGCTGATCTATTTGAGTACTCAACAGCTTACCCTAGGAAAACGCTCCCTTAAGACCTTGAATTATAGCGACTTGAATTTAGTCGTGCATCGAATAATACCGGGCTAATTAGTGGTGTTGGGAAGGGGTTAGATTCTTTTTATGACTCTGGGAGGCTAGAGATTGTTTCACCGCCCGCTTCGCTAGAGAAACAAAGAGCACAGAGTTACGCAGAGGAACTTCGCGATCCTTTGCTTCTTCGCTTCTTTGCGGTTAGATTCACTGCCCGCTTTGCTATTACCTAACCGCCCGCTCCTTCGTCGCTAGAGGCACAAAGAACGCAGAGATGCCCAGAGGGACCTTAGAGTTACTTCGCGAAACTTTGCCCCTTTGCTTCTTTGCGGCTTGATTCACCGCCCGCTTCGCTAGAGGCACAAAGAGCGCGGAGGTGCACGGAGGTGGTTTGTAGTTTGCTTCACCGCCCGCAGCGCTACCCGCCTACCGGCTATTCGGGAGTTACTTTGCGAACCTTAGCTTCTTCGCGTCTTTGCGGTTAAATTCACCCCACAATAATTTGAAAGACCAATCCTACTCCTCGACTCCAATCAAATCTATCGTCTATATACTATCGTCTCAAACAAACTCCTTGTCCCCAGTCTCACATTTAACCAAGATCAGGGCTGGCTGCAAAATAGGCCTTCACCTCTAGCTTTGGCATAAAATCATTGGCTTCAGCACTTTGCATAATATTGGGTACTGCCTCCTGGAACTTTGCAACAGATTCCCATACGATGATTACCGCTTGGGTGTTATCTTGGAGTACTGGTATACCCTTCTCATTTAATTCATAAAACTTAAACTCTCGGTAAAATTTGAAACCAGGATATTGCTCCAGGCTATCGAAGAAGCTATCATGAGGTGCGCCAAAGGCATCCGGTGTTTTGGCCTTTCGCAGAGCGAATTCTACCGTGAGACCCTCAGATTTAATACTTTCCATATCGAATGCCTCACCATCAAGACTCTCAAGAAGTCCATAGGTAAGAGGCTCAAAGCTGGCAAAATAGCGCTTCGCCATTCTTTGAGGCAATAATCGTTGGGCCACTTCGCCGAAGGATTCCAAGCTTTTCCAATGTGTCATGCCTATTAAAACAGGCTCAAGATCCATCTCAGCAAAGCTGAAGAAAGGCTTCCACTTTCCTTCATTAAGGCTAGCTTCTTCCAGCCCAAGCTGCTCAACAAATTCGGAGCGACTTTCGGAAAATTCCTTCCAGTCTTTAGCCTTATTGATGGCTAATTCATAAACGTAATTAGTAGTATTCATTTTCTGTCTTTAATTTGGGATGTTCTGATTATAGGATTGGAGGCCTGCAAGGGGATAGAAGGCTTATTGAAGCCCGAAATGCAGACTTATCGATTCTTGATTTCTTTGAGAATGGAAAGGATTCCTAAAGTGAGAGGAAGGATGAAAAGCAGGCCCAAAGAAGCCGCCGCTACCCATGGATTGATGGCTTCCATATCAGCGCTAATCGCATTAATCAAGTCTTGAACATCAATGCTAAGTCGGCATATAAAGAAGGCTAAATAAACATATCTATTACGCATAAGCAGACTTAGTATAGCCAGTATTCCAATAGAAATATTGCGGGCTGCAAATCCATTAGTTACTAATCGAACAGCCTCCCATTGGGTATCAATCATACTAAACATGGCCTCGGGTTTTAAATAAGCGGTGAGGCCAGCTCCCATTGCAAAAAGAGCTAGAAAGGCAGTATAGAACTTAATCCACTTCAATTGGGTATTCATATCCATCCACTTTGTTTAATTGAATTATTGATTGCTCGTGTTCAGAACATATTGGCCGGATACCATATCAAAGGTGCTTAGGTACTTTTGGCTAATCTCTTCCTTCAGCAAGCTCTGCATCAGGCCCATCATTGTAGCCCGGTCTTTGTAAACGGTCATACCCACCCGGAGGCCTTCGATGTCTTTACCTCCCACTACTTTAAATTCATAGCTTTCCTTAACACCTTCCTGCTTACTAAGCAATTCAACAAATTCCTTTCGGTAGCTTTCGAATTCAGCTTCCATTCCCGGTTTAACCCTTCGAATGGCAATCTCCAGTACTTCATTTTGGGTTGCAGCCAATGACTTCAGATTAAAGTCCGGGCCTTCCACAGGCTGAACAAAGACATAGGCTTTGATGTCCATGGTTTTAGCGAATTTGGAAAAGCGCTTTAAAGCACCCATTTTACTTTGGATCTGCCCGGGATCTTTGTACGATTGGTATTGCGTCATTCCTACAAACACCTCTCCCTCATTTGGGGGCATAGCAAAAAAGGATTGAAACTCCCGATCAGCCTGCACCCCATCCTGAACTTTGAGCCAGGAAATAAAGTCTGCCCTGCGTGCCACGAAGTTATCCTTCTCTCCTTCCTTCACCTGTCGAATGGCAATTTCATACACACCTTGGTCTTTATTCTCGATCAAATTCTTTTTAATTGGCGAACAAGCCAACATTAAAAAAGATGCTAGACCTACTTTTAAATAAGTTTTCATTTGGTTTTTATAATTTCAATTATATTGCAAAACTCAACACTAAGTGCTACTTTTGCAAGTAGTTACAATTTCAACGCATAGTCACAATTTTGTTACCAAGCCTGTTTAATAGCTACTTAGAAAAAAATAAAATGGAAATAAATTCTAAGAATTTCAAAAACATGGTAGCCGATATACAAACCTATGGCGGTTGCCCGGTGAGTGCTACCTTAAAGCTTATTGGAGGTAAATGGAAACCTTTACTGCTCTATTTTATTTCCGTGGACGTGAATCGCTTCGGTCAATTGCAAAAAATGATGCCCGACTGCAGCAAGCGAATGATGACAGCACAATTGCGCGAACTGGAAAGTGATGGCTTAATACACCGGGAGGTTTTTGCAGAAGTTCCCCCCAAAGTAATTTATACCCTTACCGATAAAGGGGAAAGCCTGCGTTCCATTTTTAGAGAGCTTAGTAAATGGGGAATTGACCATGTCTTAGAACCACGTTTAAAAGCTAAATCCGAAATCAGCTCTGGTCTTTAAGACCTTTCGAAATAGAACGCCTTTCTTAAATCTTGAGCAAATAAGCAATATTCCTTAAAAGGAATCCCACCAGCTACTATTCGCCATTATTTGCTTCGCCGGTTGCTTCACCGCCCACTCCTTCGTCGCTCGAGGTACAAAGGACACAGAGGTTCACGGAGAAACTTTGCGATCCTTTGCCCCTTTGCTTCTTTGCGGTTTGATTTACCGCCCGCTTCGCTCGAGGCACAAAGAACGCAGAGGGTCGCAGAGGTGGTTCGTTGTATACTTCACCGCCCGCTCCTTCGTCGCTCGAGAAACAAAGGACACGGAGGTGCACACCCGCCTGACGGCAGGCAGGGAGGTTTTTGTAGTTGCTTTGCGAACCTTTGCCCCTTCGCGTCTTTGCGGTTAATCTAACCACACAATAATTTGAAAGACCAATCCTACTTCCTCGACTCCAATCAAATCTATCGTCTATAGTCTATCTACTATCGTCTAAAACAAACTCCTTGTCCCCAATCCCACGAACTACCAGCTACTAACTACTAACTACTAATTACTAAACTCCACCCACCCCATTAAACCCGTCACCTACCCCCAATAATCCGTTGATCGCATAATAAAATTGTCCTTCCCAAGGCAGAGTAAAACCTTGCCGGTCATTTAGAAATTGAGCTCTGGCTCAGCCTCCAAACCTTAGAAAATGACACGTTTTATCTTCCTCTTTCTTTGCCTTAGCAGCTTCGCTTTTGGTCAAAATTATCAATGGACAAAATTGGATACCGAAGCCTTTAGGGGTAAGCAAGATGATATCTACTTTATTGGCAATGAAGCCTGGTATATCAATGGCATAGGTCGCATCTTCCATTCTGAGGATAATGGGAAGAGCTGGGAAATGCAATTGGAAAAAACCGGAACCTTTTTCCGCTGCATCAACTTTATTGACAGCCTCAATGGCTTTGCTGGCACTATTGGCACCGACTATTTCCCGAATGTACAAGACACGGTTCCTCTCTATAGAACTACTGACGGTGGTAAAAGCTGGCAGGCCGTGGAATACCGTGGGCCAACAGTTAAGGGTCTTTGTGCGATGGATCATTTCAAAGAAGCCTATATCAATCATGGTGAATTAAGCTATAAAACCCACATTTATGGCGTGGGTCGAGTGGGCAGTCCGGCTTTTATGATGGAATCGCATGATGCCGGGGCCACCTGGACTTCTCGCGATATGAGCCCCTACTGTTCCATGCTCTTCGACATTAAAATGCTGAGTGCCAAAGTAGGCTTCGCCTGTGCTGCCTCCAGTTACGATCTAAGGCAATCCCATGCGGTGCTTTTAAAAACTGAAGATGGTGCTAAAACCTGGAAGGTTGTTTATGAATCAGAACGACCCTTTGAAACTACCTGGAAACTCGACTTCCCCAGCGACTCTATTGGTTACGCCACCATTCAATCCTACAACCCGGATACCACGGTAAGTATGCAACGTATTGTAAAAACCACCAACGGCGGTAATACCTGGAAAGAAATGGATTTGGTGGATGATTATCGATTGCGTGAATTTGGAATTGGCTTTATTGATGATCAACATGGTTTTGTAGGCACCACTCGCACTGGATTCGAAACCTTGGATGGTGGCCATAGCTGGCATAAAATCGACCTTGGCTATGCCTGCAATAAAATCCGTATCGACCGCAGTGATGCCCATAAACCGAAGGGCTATGCAATTGGGGTGAGTGTGCTTCGCTTGGAGGGAAAATAATTTTAGTTGATTCACCACGCGCTTCGCTATTACCTCACCGCCCGCTTCGCTAGAGGCACAAAGAACGCAGAGTTACGCAGAGGAAACTAAGAGTGACTTTGCGGTTAAACCCACGGCACCAAAATTTGAAAGTCCAATCCTAATTCCTTGACTCCAGTCAAATCTACCGTCTATGGTCTAACTACTATCGTCTCAAACAAACTACCAACGACTAACTACAAGCTACCATTTCAATCAAATCTACCGTCTATTGTCTATCTACTATCGTCTCCAATAAACTACCACTCCCTCCCCAAGCCACCATTTCCCACTTCTTCGTCCAAGAGTAAAGATGACTTATGAAAAAGTGGTTTATCCTATTAGCCTGTTTGTCCCTAAATAGCATTGCCTTGAGGGCCGCAGATACATTGCGGCTGAAATCCAAAATTGATCGAGTTACCGTATTCTTCTCTGGAGCAGAGGTCTTCTCCCAGGCTCAACTGCAAGTGAATAAAGGAGAGCATTTCATCATTATCGAAAACCTACCGCCTAATGCCGATCCCCAAAGTATAAAAGTGAGCGGCTTGGATGGAGTTCTCATACATTCGGTTAACCATCGAGTGGTAGAGCATTTGCCCTGGAAAGACCCCGAAATACTTAGACTAAAAGAAGAGGAAAAAGTGCTGATTCATCAGATCGGAGCTTTAAGTGAAAAGCAGGAAGTCTATCATGTTGAAAAAAGAATAATCATTGAAAACAGCAAGCTAAGCAATGGGGAGAGCAGTTTAACCGCCACTCAAATTCGGGAAGCCGCCGATTTCTACCGTCAGCGATTAATGGAGCTCAGTTTAAAACAAGTGGAACTTCAAAATCAGATTACCACCCTGCATAATCAATGGGAAAGCCTGAAATTGAAATACAATAAACGTTTCGTTGCTATTAAGAGCTCACAATTGGAGGTCACCATTAAATTAGAATGTTTGAGGCCTTTGCGGGATAGTTTAAACTTTAGCTATTATACCGCTTTCGCGGGATGGACTCCGCACTATGATATTCGGATGAATAGCCTAGATCAGCCGATAAGTTTGATTTACAAGGCCAATATTTATCAGTCCAGCGGTGTAGATTGGAGCCAGGTGAAGTTGAAACTTTCTACGGAAAACCCCCAACTCAGCGGCATTGCCCCGGAAATTAGCACTTGGATATTACCTAATAAGGAACAGGCTTCACGCTATCAAAAGCCACAACAAGCTTCACGCCTATTGGGTAAGGTCTTAAGTCCAGAAGGGGCGCCAGTTCCCTATGCTCCCATTGAAATATTTCAGGGTTCATTCGATAATCTTATTTATCAAACTCTTAGTGATGCCAAAGGAGAATATAGCCTTAAACCCCTAACAACAGGGAATTACTTTGTGCAGGTTAATCACTTTGCCTACCAGGAGTTTAGGCAATCCCTGCGTATTTCCGGACCAGAAGTTAAATTCGATATCAAGCTTGAAAAAAGTCAGGTATTGGTAGATGGAGGAAACCATTCCACCAAGAGCAGTAAAGTAGTAACTGCCGAGGATATTCAAAACATGGCAGTGCGCGATATTACTACGGTAGGCGGATCTTATCAGCGAATTGTACAAGTTCCCATTATGGCGAATGGCACTAGTAATGACATCAGTAATTTACAATATGAGATTCGAAAGCAGCAGAGCATTCCCAGTGATGGCAAGGATTACAGCTTCGATATGCAAGAAGCCAAAGTACCCACACACTATGTCTATCAAATCGTACCCAAATTAGATCCCAGAGCCTACCTCATTGCCGAAATTGGTGATTGGGAGCAATTACAATTACTGCCTGGCCCGGCACGCATGTACTTATATGGTAGTTATGTTGGGGGCACTGAAGTAGATCCCGGCACCATTAAGGATACCTTACGTCTTAGTTTGGGTCAAGATAAAGGCTTGAACGTTGAGCGGAAGGTTGATCAGCTGGTAGAAGCAGAAGGTTTCTTTGGCGATGATATTGGCAAGCAAATGGCCTGGGACATTGAAATCCGCAATCTGAAAAATGAAAAGGTGAGCCTTTTGGTGTACGACCAAGTTCCTCTTAGCGGTAGAGATTACATCCGTGTTAAAGCCTTAGAGCTTGGTGGCGCCAAGCTAAATAGCAAAACAGGGGAGCTCGTGTGGAAGATCGAGCTTGATGCTAAAGAAACACGTACGCTAAAGTTTTCCTATCAGGTGCGGTACCCAAGAACGATGACTATTGATTGATTCTGAGAGAGGGTTTATCGATTGATTCACCGCCCGCTTTGCTATTGCTTCACCGCCCGCTTCGCTATTGCTTCACCGCCCGCTCCTCCGTCTCTACCCGCCTACCGGCAGGCAGGTGCATCTTCGTGTCTTTGCGGTTAAACCCACGGCACCAAAATTTGAAAGACCAATCCCATTTCCTTGGCTCCAATCAAATCTACCGTCTATAGTCTAAATACTATCGTCTCAAACAACCTACCAGCTACCAGCTCCTCCCAAAAACCAAAACTTTTTCCCTGTAATTTAGAAAGCTGAAAAAACCTATTAATCCTGAGTCACAGCATGAATGATCCCATTCTTCAACTAAAAAGCAAAGGTTATCCCTTAATTGAGGTTTATGCTGATCATTTTAGCATTAAAGCCCTGGATCACTGGGAACCACGGCGTTTTGAATACCATCAAGTGAAGAGCGTAATGCATCTTGACCCGAATGATTCAACATTTATGCGCTTCAATATTTGGACTTCCTTAGCAGGCTTACTGTTTGCTAAAGACGATCCCTGGAAAATAAAGGTGGTATTGCAAAATGGCGGTGAATGGTCCTATAAAACCGCTCCCCGAAGCCCGGAAGACATGTTGAAGGTACTGGACTTTATAAATCAGAAGATTCGGACTGCTTAATGGATTAAGTGACATTTTTGGTTGATTGCTTCACCGCCCGCTTCGATATTGCTTCACCGCCCGCTTCGCTAGAGAAACAGAGGGCGCAGAGGGTCGCAGAGGTGGTTCGTTGTATACTTCACCGCCCCCTCCTTCGTCGCTACTTGCCTACCGGAAGGCAGGAAGGGAGGTCTAAAGAGAAACATGGCGGCTAAGCCAACCGTAAATTAAACTTGAAAGTATAACCAATATCACCTGTCTCTAAAACCACGAACTACTAACGACAAACTACTAATTACTTTTCTTCATCGCTACTGACAGGTAGGGAGATGCTTTGCGAAACTTAGCTTCTTTGCGGTTTGATTCACCGCCCGCTTCGCTATTACTTCACCGCCCGCTTCGCTCGAGGCACAAAGGACACAGAGGTGCACGTAGGGACCTACTGGCAGCTAGGGAGATGCTTTGCGAACCTTAGCCCCTTCGCGTCTTTGCGGTTTGATTCACCGCCCGCTCCTTCGTCGCTCCCCGCCTCACATCATTAATTGAAGAAAACAACATCTTTTATCCACAGTCTCACCAGCTACCAAATACCAGCTACCAACTACTACTTTAATCGAATCTACCGTCTATGGTCTATCTACTATCGTCTCAAACAAACTACGAATCACCAATATTCAGCTCCTAAAAAGCTAGTTCTTCAAGAGAGTACTTTCGGCGTAGACCTGCCCTTGGCTTAATAGATGAACTTGGTAAAGCCCACTGCTTAAAGATTGTAAAGAATAGCGATTTTTGGGGGAGTATTGAAATTGTAGAACCTCCTTGCCATCTATACTGCGCATTCGCACCGCATCATAGTCCTTAGAGGATTGTATTTTGATATAATCGCTACAGGGATTGGGGAAAATATCAATATTCAAAAGACCAAAACCCTTAGTGCTTAGCTCGATATCCACATGATCACTTTGCAGATTTAGGCTTAAAGGCATGGAGCCTAGTAAATCTACACCATTCAATCCACTTTCTACTTCAGTATTAAAATAGATACGCCCCCTGTGAACAGTAAGAATTTGTTGAATTTCAAAATCACTGCCTATTTGAGCGGCGAAGATTCGCGCTGAACTTATGTTATTTCCATTTATGGAATAGACCCTTAGGTGGGTACCCGTGTTATAAGCACTGCTGCTACGTGTATCTTGAATTGGGGTACAAATAAGAATTATGGAATCATTTAAATAAAAATATGGGGTATTGCTCACTTGTCCTTGATAAATATCGGCCGCATACGAAAAAGCTCCCAGCACTTGCCCACTTCCATCTACCACGCGGTTATATGCCAAATATGGTTCAGTTGGCTGAACAGGCATAGTGATAGAATCTTCTATGATTATCCGAAAGGACTGCCCATTGGATATTCTAAAACGACTTGTTTTAAAATGTAAATGCCCCTGATAATTTCCACTATTCAAGTCAAACTTAAGCACATCAATCCCATAGCTCAAATTCATACCTGGCTGATAATATTGCAGGTACAAGGTAGAACCATCTATATGATATTGATTCAAGATCCAATGAGAAGGACTGAATGAACCCTGATAATTTTGGGAAATACAAGATTCACATAAATACAATACTGTGTCGCCAGAGTACCAATTTCTAAGTATCAAATTTGAATTTGCATCTTCCACTAAATAAGCCTGGCTGGAATCCTTGCTTTGGGTGCTATAAATTAAGGAATAGGCTTGGTTATCGATTCTTTGCACCTGTCCCCTCTTTCCTCGGAAATAGTGAATACTGTCAAATACTAAAGCACCAGAATGATTTACAATAAAGCCTTGTGGATAAGCTTGAAATCTCTGCAGTGGCCTGCTATTGGTTTCATCACCGTCATATGGATATAAAATTTGAGATCTTAACGCTAATCCTGTATTAGCATTAAACTGATCACAGATGTATTCATTGCCGGGATTCATACTCGAACCAATACTCTGTTCTCCAATCAGAACTAAGGTATCATTTAGGACCTCTCCAAAAAGAGTTGTGTGCTTAGATCCTTGGGTATAACCTATTCCTTCTCCAGTAACATAGGGCTTTATCCATTGGCCCGAGGACAGTAAAGGGAATAAGAAAAGGGCTAAGCTAAGAGGGCTTAATTTGCTGATCATTACTTACTGATTAAAAGTACTTTAAGACCTTCGCCTAAGCTAGGGAAAAATACAGAATACATTCCTGCATTCAAATTGGACAAATCCAAATTAAGACTGGCGTCCAATTTCGACTGCATAACTAATTGACCTAATTGATTGTAGACCTGAACTTCAGAGTACCTTTCCACGCCCTCAAAGGTCACCCAGCTATTGCTAGGGTTTGGAAAAACAGAAAGATTGAACATCCGATCCTTTTGCTCTTGTTCAGAAATATAGCCACCTACTGAACCACAGGCTATTCGCCCATTTGTAGCAGCATTTAAGGTACCATTTGAACTTTCGGCATCCAAAATGCAATTAAAGGTATACCAGCTTAAGCCAGTAATTTTAATATCACTTATACAAGTAGGACAAGTGGAGCCCACCGCATTATAAAAGTTCACGGTATGGTCTGCCATATAATAACTTTCTGCCAACTTCAAGTTGTTATTGCCCCCTAACCAGGTTCCAAGAAAAGGATTGGAATTAGTATTAGGATTACCGTATTCATCATAGCCAATTTGACAAGTTCCATTTTCCGAGTAAAGTAAGGGAATTATGTTTGCTTGCATTAGAGGTTGTCTGTCCATTAATGCAACAAGTCTTTTAACCCAAGGTCTGGAGCTTGTGGCTAAATCATAATCAGCAACTAACTGCGCTGACCTAGTGTAAACCAAGAAAATAGCATCCGATTTCACCTTACTATATTCAGCCAAAAGTGCTCTGTGCTGATCAATAGTTATGGCGGCGGAAGCAATATTAAAGCTGGCATTATTTAGATTTATATAGCCATAATGTTGGGGAGTAGCCCCCCAATTACTGCTTGGTGTGCGATTACAAAAAGCGTAGATGTAATCTATAACCTTCCAATTGTTTGCACTGCTAGATGCTTCTAAAAACAACTGGTCCAGTAAATGATGGTGATCCGAAACAGCTTGATGAAAATAAAGATTCTTAATCGTTAACGTGGGGCTTGGACTCCCTGTATAGGTGGCAATATTAGCATTTGCGGGCAAGCCAGTTTGTTGATTTTTAATGAGGTTCTTATTTACCCATGCCGCTTGATCTAAAAGCCTGAAATCAGAATTAAATTGCAAGTTCCAAAACTCGTGCTCAAGAACCATAAAATTCAGTTTTAAAGGCTTGGTATAGTTCCAATACGATACCCCATTTAAGGCTGACATCCACTCATTGGTTAAGTTTAATTTATTTAAGCCTGGCCCCATTACAATACCGATAGTGAAATTATAAGGATTAGCTGCTGCCTGATCCAAGAAATCTTCAATTTGATTAACCAGAGTACTATTCTGAGATACCGTACCATTATCCAAAGCAACCAAAAGCTTGTCAATATCATATAGCACAATGGTATTAGTATTTAACCTTGCCAGGTTATTGAGAGTAGCTGTATTGGTTGTAGAATTGCCAATGCTGTATCCACTGATATAAGTAGATCCACTCGGTTTAAGCAAACCATCCAGCCACATCACTCGAGGTATTTCACAAGCCGTTCCATTTAATGACCAGCCCAGAGTTGTTCCACCGAGATAGGCATTTCCGCTTTCTGCTATAGACCATTCGATATTGTGCCCCGCAAACCAAACATCTCTTCTACCCGCCATAAAATTTATATTGTTCAACCTCTCCGAAGTACTTCCTCCATAAGTTTCCTCCGCATAGATGTTAAACTGGCTATTGAGATGTAGAATATAACAGTCAAATTTTCCTTCACCCTTATTGCTTCTCTGGCCTCCTGCAACAAAACCATCTCCCTTTGCAACAATATCAATTAATTTTTCCGTCCCTAGGATACCATAATTCCACTGACCAAGCTTTTGAAGCCCCTGATCCATATTTAAAACCAAGGCATCCGTATCATTCTCGTAAACCGTGAAGCCTGCGGCCACAATTGTTTGGCTAGCACTATCGTAATCCAGACCAAAAAGTTGATCGCCAATATTTGCTGAATAGTGCTCTAATTGATTTAGACTTCCTCCATTTTTTGAAAGTTCAAATGCGATGGGATAATGGAATACTTGATCATTAAGGATACTAACATATCCATTATTCGTTTCCAGCATTTCAAAAGCCCAGCCCCCTAATTGTGACCGTATAAATGTTGGCGAAACCCAATTTAATTGACCACTAGTACTTAAGTTAAGCACCTCATTGACTATCCCTCCTGAACTTGAAAGCTTGTTAATTAAGACAGCTATTGTTCCATTGCGATCTAAAAGAATATCAGATGGGGCAGTCCCTTCTTCTTCGCTACCCTGATAATTATAAGTCCAAAGAATTGTACCTCCTGACTGAATTAAATAAATCCAAGTTTGATCGCCTGATTTTACCTCCCTGGGACTCCAAGCCATACTTTGATGCACACACACAGCATAGGTCTCAGGAGAAACTTGAACAACGCCAGTGGCTACTTCATCAAACTCTGGATTCCCAATTAATTTTTGATATTGCTCCTGACCTTTTTCTGATAAATGCCATATTGATGCATCTTTAATACCGGATTCACCATCAGAAGTTTGTTGCCATCCCACAAGCAGTTTATCTGTATTAAATGGAGCTAAATCCATACCTTCTTCATCTAAGGCCCCACCATATCCTTGTTCAAAAAACTGGCCGAATTCAATGTTAAATCCTTCTTGACAATACGCAGAATATGAAATTGCTAAAAGGAAAAATAGCGAACGATAAAGGTTTTTCATTTGATTTACTTGTACTTGTTTAGTTGAGCTAACCTACACTAAATCAACAAAAACCGATGTCACTTATATTTCCGACCAATTCGGAAAAAAACAAACTATTTCCGATAAATCCAGAATCAGTAATGCGTTTAGACAATGACATCTATTCAGGACTTTATCCTATTCAGGGGATTTTCCTGAGAGCTTCACAGGGAAATCCCTGCATAAAATCCGGGAAACATATATTGACAGGCAAACTAAAAAATGAACTTCTCTTATTTAAAAAATTCGGTACTTATGTCGGCAGGCAAGTGCGATTAAACCCACTTCACCCTAATTTGAAAGGCAAATCAAACTTCCTTGGCTCCAATCAAATCTACCGTCTATAGTCTATATACTATTGTCTCAAACGAACGACTAACTACCTACTCCCTACTCCCCCCCAATTCAGCTAATTCTCCGAAAACTTCTTATATCGATAAAAGGTTACTGTTTGACTGTCGCTAAAGGTTTGTTTTTGAACCAGTCCATCAATATCAAAGTGAAAATCAGAAAACTTAAGTAATTCACCTGATCTATACCTGGTTTCAATCCTACTTATTTCTCTTCTATCGTTGTAATAATAATGTTCCAGTTTATCATAGGGACTTTCAGGGTACTCACAATCGCCACCAAAAACATGCAAACGACGGGCATAATGAATAGTTAATACGAACTTGTTTAAACTATCATCAACCGAAGATTCCCAATACCCTGCTTCTAAAAAGTAATCTTTTAAACTCCCCTGATAAGTAAATCCATTCGCCAATTCGATGTCCCTCTTGTCCATAGGATTGGGATTATCGCAGATTATAAAAATAGTTGAATCACTAGGATAAGTAAATTGAAAGGTTATTGACTCCCGCTCTAAGAATATAGTATCGGTATTTTCCTTATCCCTAAAATAATAGCTGTCGCTTAGCACTCTCTCCTGACTAAGTCGACTAAGGCTATCATATTGAAAATATACTACCCTTTTTTCTTGTCTTGCCTTTTTCCAATTCCGTGTAAGTTGGTCAGTTCTTTTCCTTAACCTTCCTATTGAATCATAAGTATAGAATGTGAAATCACGCTCCAACCTGGCATCGGACCAACCCAATTTCTGCTTTAAGGAAAAGCAATATGAAAGATTTATTTGATAGTCGTTTTGAACACTCTCTAGTAAACCACTCTTTGTAAAGCGGTACCTAAAAAAAAGATATCCACTATCCATTAAGTTATTAGTATTGGTATCTACTACCTCAATCCACTCTTCTATCTCACACACTTGATTTTCAACCAGATTCTGTTGAGAGGGCATAAAGCTATAGAACCAAGGAAAGATTTTATCATCGGATGCAGGGTATATAAATTGGGCCTCTATAAATAATGGGCTCAGAAATACTAATACTTGAAGTAATGATCTTGTGCTTATATTGACTTGCATTATGAATAATCAATTTTCCTGGTACTACTAAAAGTAATTCCGAAATCAGTACTATTCTTCCTTAATTGGACTGGCTACCTCCCATTCAAATCGCTCTACACTATCATTGCGGTTAATACGATACAGCTCCTTATAATCTTGACCAGATACCACATAGGAACGAATTAGTCCCGTCTCATAATCCCAATCCGGATTTTTAATCCTATTAAATCCTTCAATCTTCTTAAGGCTTGGACCATCCTTTTCTATCAAATAGAGATTATAGGTCCAATTACTGCGAACATCTGAAGCACATTGTGTTAAGAGGTCAGGTATATGATCACTATTGAAATCTTTAAACTCCACCTTTTCAAAATCAGAATGAATAAGATCGCTATAGATCACTTGAAATGTAGAATTCACCTGATGAACCAATTCAAGCCGCTGGTTCGGAATGTCTTCACTCACAAAATTCGAATCGATTTGAATCAATCGGACATCATAATTTGATACACCCAGGATCGATTCCAAACTGAAAATCAGGGTTTCACTGTCCTTTTCCTCTTTTAATAGGGGCTCTGAAACCTGTTGTGCCACTTCCTTAGTTTCCTCAGCACCTTCTACAGGGCTACTTTCCCATTTATATAGGATCAATGCCAGTAGTACCAAAAGCACACTAAGAAAAATTCTAATCCCCTTATCCTCCATCTAAAGCTTATAAAAACGATTGTCTTCTATCGAATAGCTGAATAGATAAACATCTCTGGAGGCGATATTTATCCATTTTGGAAATACCTCCACTCTTAAAGCCTCATGATAGGGTTTAGCTAAACCTTCAGGTTTCCAAGTCATCTCTTGATGGAGCCGGCCTTCCTTATAAACCTTTATCCCATCAGCTTGACTGATAAAAATTAAACCCCGTGCTTCAAATGGTAATAGATAGTGAAGCTTCCCTATTTCTTCATTAGAAATACTAGCGTATAAGGCATCTTCCTTGAAGTAAAGCCTTAAAGCTCCAATTTGCTCCAGATTACAAGCACTGGTTTGAGGCATTGAATCTACCGGCAACAAGTTTTGATTAAAGAGCTGCAAAGCCAAACTCGGTTTTAATTTAAGTTCATCATAGCAGAAAGATGACCATTGCTCAGAACCGAAATACAGAACAATGGATTGCAAATAGCTCAAACTAATTTCTTGCTTTAATCCATTGAGATAGCAGTAATAGCCATTTGGATAGCGGTACATCTCTACCCCTTTGGTGGAGTCCATCCATTGGGCGGTCATTATTTCGAAATGCAATTGGCCTCGCTGCAAATAGCCTTTATGTTTTAAGCTATCGATATACGAATCCAAGCTTGCCGCCATGGCCTTGTATAATGCTCTATCCAAGGGATTATCATAGCGATAAATAATTTCCAGTTTTAGATTGGGACTGTTGTAGCTATACGAATCCAATTCGGGCGTTGCTGAGAGTTGCAGCCCTAGCAGGATTAAGATGAAGAGAATGGTTTTTTTCAAGATGCAGGAAGCTTGGAACGAAGATAGATTATTGAGTGATAAGGAGGGCTTTTAATGGCTGCTTCACCGCCCGCTCCTCCGTCGCTAGAGGCACAAAGGACGCAGAGGTTCACGGAGGCCTATCGGTATACAGGGAGATACCTTGCCAACCTTAGCCCCTTTGTTTCTTTGCGGTTTGCTTCACCGCCCGCTTCGCTACCCGCCTACCGGCAGGCAGGGAGGCACAAAGAACGCAGAGGTTCACAGAGGTCTAAGAAGATGCTTTGCGAAACTTCCTACCTATCGGCAGGCGGGTGCGGTTAAACCCACGGCACCAAAATTTGAAAGACAAATCATACTTCCTTGACTCCAATTATATCTACCTTCTATCGTCTATCTACTATCGTCTCAAACGAACGACCAACTACTATCTACCAACTACTTTAAAGCCCCCATCCCATATCTCACTCCCAATCCCACATGCCAAATGCGGGCTTCCCAGCGGGCATTATCCAAAGCCACCTGAGCAATGCCCTGATAGCATAAGCTTTCTATTTGCCAACGATCGGTGATTTGATAGGCCAGCCCAAAACGCGGACCGAAATCCAGATCCTTAACCGGAACATCATCATAACGAATATCAGACTGAACCAGGGTTCCGTTTTCAGTGAATTCACTCCTCAAGCGGGCACTGCTTCCTAAAAGCCATGATGTTTGCCAACCAAACTGAAATTGCCAATCATTCCAGGAATAGGCAATGTACACTGGCATAGAGTAGTATAAAAACTGGCGATTGTAGGTATTATAGATCTCCCCCATCACCTGATTATTCTGATCTCGAAGCGGTAGCCCTACTTTCTCTTTAGCATACAGCTGCTGAAACTGTACATCGCAACCCACTGTCCAATGCTCAGATAATTCATACTGATAAAATGCTCCAAAAGCAGCATAGGGCGCTAAAAGCAAAGTATAGGTTTCCAATTCCATATTCCAGTCGGTTTCCATCTGGTTGACCCCTCCCATGATCTGCAAGCCTACTCGGTGCTGTGCCTGGCTTTGTATTGAAAGGAAAAGGAATAAAAAGAGAATAGCAGTATTTCGGTAGGCTAACATAGGGAAGCTTTTTAGGTTCTTTTAAGGCTTTAAACGGTATGCTTGAATATATGGTATTTGCTGAGATGGATATTTCTTTTTAAAGGATGCTTGGGGGAGCTGTAGGGTTGGAAACTGGGGTGGATACTCTTTGCTTCACCGATTGCTTCACCGATTGCTTCACCGCCCGCTCCTTCGTCGCTAGAGACGCAGAGGACGCAGAGGTGCACAGAGAAGATATCCAAAGACCTTTAGCGACCCTTGTCTGCAGGCAGGAGCTTCTTCCTACCTATCGGCAGGCAAGCGCTTCTCCGCGGTTATAACTCAACGACAAACGACCAAATAGCAAAAACAAACTAGCATCCAAATTCAATTCCTTGCTTAAGCATAAATTGCAGTTGCGTTTAAGCTGATTAAAATACATCTGTGAAAACCATCCTTAAGCTCATAGGAATTTCTTTACTCCTTAGCGCTTGTTCACCCAAGCCCAAGCTAGAAGGTATCTGGTATCAAGCCTATTCCAAAGAAAATGGGCTTAATTATCCTCAAGCGCAAAAACAAATCTGGGACTTTGGAAAAGATAGTCTCAGCATTATAAGCTATGGTGATTTAGCATCAGATGAATTGGATAAGATACTACTCAGGCATATTGCCTACCGCTTAAAAGGAAATAAACTTATTCTGGATGCCGACACAATCCTTGTCAATCAAAGGGAGGATACTTTAATACTTGTTCTCAATAGAAACTCATTGCTGGATTCGATGGTCTATTTTAGACTTCATAGTCAAAAGCTACACCCAAGTATTAAGCACAAAGATTTCTTGGGCACTCGGATAATTTCCAATTCTTATTATCAAGACACCTTAAGCTTCATAAACGATTCTATCCTTTTGTACAATGGAATTTACCATCGTGAAAAACCTGTAAATGCTTGGGATATCATTGATTATAAAGGAATTCAACTGCTATGGATTCAGAATATCAGTGACCCTATGCTACAAATCACAACGGATGCAAATGGGCGACTCGTATTTATTTATCCTCCTATACCTAATGACACCATTAGGATTGAAACTGTGGATTCCGTTTCAATTCATTCAATATTATGGGGTGATTGGATTAGTCCTTATAATAATGAAGAAAGAATAGAAGGCTTCCCAGCTCCCCCTTTCCCTCTGGCCGACAATGATAGCCTGACTATTCGGAAACTGCGATTCGAAAGGGATTCGGTGATTTTCTTTAAAGGGAAAAAAGTGGAAAAGCTCCCCTACGATCTGAGCTCGGATGGCCGAAGAATCTATTTCCCCGATCGATTATACAGTAAAGATGGAACCTGGAAAATTATTTCCCTTGATGATAAGGCCTTGCATTTTGAAACCCATATAATACCAAATCAATTAGATCCCTATTTTGAACGACTGAGCTTTTACCGATTGAAAAATGATTCGATTTGATTAAAGCTTCTTATGTTGCTTCACAATGGATTGAATTTGTAATTCCATTCCATCATATTATACTTCACCGCCCGCTTCACTCGAGGCACAAAGAACGCAGAGGTTCACAGAGACACTTTGCGAACCTTAGCTTCTTCGCTTCTTTGCGGTTAGTCCCCCAACGACAAACGACCAAATACGAACTACCACAATTCACCGCCCGCTGCGCTCGAGGCACAGAGAACCCGGAGGTGCACAGAGCCACTTTGCGAATCTTTGCTTCTTTGCTTCTCCGCGGTTAAAAACCCAACGACCATCTACCAACTACCAACTACTAGTAACCAAGCTCGGTTCCGGTGTCCTCCCATCCCAATACAAAGCCGAAGCAAAAAGCAAGGCCTTCTTATCCCAAAAGCATACCCAATGCGGGGTATAAGGATCTTTATGTTGCAGTAAGATTCGAGACTTGCCCTTAGGATCGTAAAGCAAGAACTGACGTTTGCCCCAATAGGCTAGGAGTAAGTGGCCCTTATAATAGTCCATCCCGAATATACTATTGCGCCCCATTGGGGATTGGGTGGCATCAGCATTAGGGTCGCCAATTAAGGGCCAATCTTGCAATAGTCGACCCTCATCACTTCGCAGCCAAGCGCAGAAATCACCGCCAAACAATATTTGATTAGGACCTACCGCACGCATTTTATGCAGGGAATCGCTAATGGAGGGATCCAATTGAGGCTCCCCATGTTTTTTTAAACGATAAAGCGAAGGATAGCGCACAAAAAGCAGCTCCTGATCTGAAAGCATTTTAAAGCCAGCTTCGCCTACTCGAAGAGGATCCCGAAACCAATCCCATATAAGCTTTGCCGGACCTTGCCCCTCATATTTAAAAAGGCGTAATTCAAAGATGTCTTGAGAAGATAAATAACGCCGTTCCAGGATATACAAGGCCGAATCTGCATTCTGTAACATGAAATCACTGGCCGCATATTTAGATTGTCTAAAGAGGCTCTTTTTGCCCGTACTATCCATACGCCAAATGCAGGCATGGTGCTCCTGATCATCCACCGGCTCGATATAGGACCAATAAGCCTGATCCTGAAATACACATAGGTTTCCCGTGGGATGTGCATTTAGAAATCCAACACTAAGGACTAAAAAACCAAGGATCAATGGATAGCGGTACTTCATCTCAATACTTTTCGCCCATCCATTCCATATCATCAGGACGGATAAACAGGTTCCCAATTCTATTCGGATTTGTTTCGGAAGGAATCCACAAAAGGGCCATTTTCGAATGATCATTCATTTGCAACCAAAGTTCCAAGCCACCGGGCTCCTCCCCTTTAATCCAGCGATAGCCCAGAGCTTTCCAATCCGGATAATCTTTATTCAAATCCGCCAAAGCTTGCCAGGTAGGATCATCCGGATTAAAACTCCCTGCTTCAGAATGCTTAGCCAAGATTTGAAATATATCCTTAGGATTCCCTTTCCTTAGTGCTAGAAGCCATTCCTTCATTGCCGACTCCAAAGGCACTGTATCTGCTAGACTTTCCAGGCTATTGAGTACCACCTTTCTTTTAGGCCTTTCGGCGGAAGCCAAATCCAAAACATCCCTGCATTCTTCCACAAATTGAGGGATTCGATTTAAATCCTCCAAAGCCAAATTCTGAAGCATAATAATAGTGAGTTCGGCTTCCCAATCCAGTAGTATAAGATGCGAACTGGAGGGCAAGGAACCGTAAATGCTTAAGGCATCCTGCTTTTGCAAAAATGCCTTGCTTTCAGCACTTAAGAATTGATCGCCATGTAGAGCATTAGCCAAATTGGCCAGATCGGTTACCGATGAATAAAAGCCTCCCGAAGCATAGCGACAGCTGTAATCCTGTGGATCCTGTAACCATTGCTCCCGTTTAAGAACATAACCTTTTGTAATACTACTTCTTCCCTGTCGCCAACCGCTGGAATGCATCTCCAATTCTTCGAAAATCCATTGCTCCAAGACCTGATCCAAATTGGCCTGACCTACCGCTTCCAATACGGCCCCTAAAAGCCAATAGGCCAAATTGCTGTATTCTTCTTTGGCCCCGGGTTCCGCTTGCATGGGCAGGCTTTCCAGACTATCTAAATAAGGGCCTAATAAGCCATTGCTATCCAAGGACAAAGCTTGAAACTGGTGTTCTGCATTTAACTCTCGATCCAATCCGGACCGCATTTCCAATAATTGGCGAATCGTGATTTGTCCGGCATTGGTGGCCTTAAAGCCCGGACGGTAATCCATCACCTTAGCATCCAATTCAATTAACTGAGCATCCACCATGCGGAGTATAGCCACTTCGGTAAACAGTTTAGAAAGGGAAGCCAAGGCCAAAGGATCGTCTTTGGATAGCCTCGTAAAATTCTGTGAACCCTTTTGAAAGGCGCTATCATATAAAAGCTCAGTAGCCTGACTGATATAGAGATAGCCATTGCAAGCACCTTGCTCAGTATAGGCATCCAGGCTGGCTTGAATTTTCGCTTCCTTAGTAGCACAGCCACTGAATAGTAGCCATAAAAAAATGCTCATCAAAGGCCATAGAGCCCTTGGAGCATTCGGTTTTTCAATAGACATATTGGTCTTTTACTGAAGCTAATGTAGCAAGAACTGCTGATTCATAATGTCTCCTTGTTCAGGAACCAAGCCTTCATTTCAGCATATTCCAGCCATTTTCGACGATGAAAATTCGCAAGATTTTCTAATAGGTGGCGAAGCTTATTCCGCAATGATCAGCGAAACATTGCCCTTTTTATGTCCCTGATCCACATAGCGATGCCCCTCTATCACTTCTGACCAATCATAGCTTCGATCCATTACCGGCTTTACTACCCCGGATTCCGCCCAAGCTCTTACCTGTTCCAAATCTTCAATGCGGGTGCGAGGTAGGCCATAATTATTAAGGTAGACTCCCTGTGGCTTTAATATCGCTCGACATTTCTTTCGACTGGATTTTAAAACAGCATCGTATACCACATCGAATTGCTGTTCGGTTTCCAGGAAATTCTGACTTTGATAGTCGATATGTTCATCAGCACCCAAGCGCATTACCAAATCCTTATTGCCTGCGCTGCAAACCGCAGTTACGGATAAACCCAAATGCTTGGCAATTTGAATAGCATAAGTGCCCAAACTACCCGAAGCGCCATTGATCAATAGGGACTGCCCGGCCTCCACTTTAGCTTTGCGGAAATTCTGAATCACCGTTAAACAGGCGGCTGGCATTACCGCGGCTTCCGCAAAACTCAAATTGCTAGGTTTCAGGTTCACCAGACCTTTCCATTCAGGGTTTCCTTTGGGAATGGCTGGCAAGGTGATGTACTCCGCATAGCCGCCCATGCCAAAGCCAGTTAAGGCGAAAACTTCATCACCTACCTTAAAATTGCCGACTTCCGCACCCAGGGCTTCAATGATCCCGCTGACTTCAATTCCCAAGACCAAATTCTTCTTGGGCTTGAACAATCCAAAAACCAAACGCACTAGAAAGGGATCGGCTCTGCGCACTCGGGTGTCACCAATATGTACCGATCCGGCTTTTATCCGAATCAATAATTCACCAGGCTTAGGATTGGGCTTGGGCAATTCCTTCAAATGCAGATTTTCAGGAGCTCCATAGCGTTGACAGATAATGGCTTTCATGGTAGGGACTTTAGTATATGACACCTCAGAAATGCCCAAAGTTGTCCCTCCCAATTTAATTCTTTAAGCCTTCAACTTTTTGCTGAATCCCGAGTTATTTGGCCATGCGAAGAATAGTAGTTTGGTTTAAGAATGATCTGCGAATAAGCGATAATCCCGCCCTTCATCAGGCCTGTTTGGATGCGGATGAAATCATTCCCTTCTATTGCTTTGATGAAGCTTTTCAGGAACAATTCCCTTGGGGCTTCCCGAAAATCGGTGACATTCGCAAACGCTTTATTTGGGAGTCGGTGGCCGATCTGCAATCTGCTCTGGAAGCTAAATCTGCCCCCTTGCAAATCCATTATGGCTCTACCTTAAAAGCCTTGCAAAAAGTTCAGGCCGATTTTCCTTTTGAAGCCATTTACTGCGCTAAGGAGTATAGCATTGAAGAAATAGAAGCCCAAGCAGCATTGGAATCTTTTGGCTTTCGCCTGATGCGATTTGAACAATACTCCCTCTATACGTCGGAAGATTTACCCTTCGAAATAGAGGCCATTCCCAAGGTCTTCACAGAGTTTAGAAAGAAGATCGAAAAGTATGCTTCGGAGATTTCGATCCTTCCAGCCCCAGCCCAAATCCTTTGCCCCTCAGACCTAAAGCCCTGCTCCTTAATTCCGCTGGATGATTTTCTATCCAGGGATTTAATACCAGAGCCCCGATCCGTACTCCAATTTAAGGGAGGTAGTAAGGCCGCTTGGCAAAGACTCCGTACTTATTTCTGGGAAGGAAACCATCTACAATCCTATAAAGAAACTCGCAATGGCTTACTAGGCCCTAATTACAGTTCTAAATTTTCGCCCTGGTTGGCCACAGGCAGTATTTCGCCTCGAGAGATTTATAGGGAAATCAAGCGCTATGAAAAGGAAAGGGTCCAGAATCAATCGACCTATTGGCTCTATTTCGAATTGCTTTGGCGTGACTTCTTCCGCTTTACCGCGGCCAAGGAAGGTGATCGCTTTTTTAAGATCAAGCGTGATTCACAATTGGAAAGCAATGCTCTTTTCGAATCCTGGCGCCTGGGACAATGCGGGCAGGACTTTGTAGATGCCAATATGCGGGAATTGCTCAACACTGGATTTATGAGCAATCGCGGTCGGCAAAATGTGGCTTCCTATCTGGTGCACGACCTCAAACTGCCCTGGTATTTGGGGGCCTCCTGGTTCGAGTCGCAATTGATAGATTACGATGTATGCAGCAATTATGGCAATTGGACCTATGTGGCTGGAATTGGCAATGACCCGCGCCAAGACCGCTACTTCAATCTGGCATCCCAGGCCGAACGCTATGATCCGGATGCGCTCTATCGCCAGCATTGGTTAAATCCATAGTCTGAACCTTTTTCGCCTTAATGGATTAATTCTAAGAAAACTTTAGGCTTCTGCTGAGAACAGATTTTTAATGCCATCGTTTAGCATTCAAACTTGATTATTTATGACTACAGAAAGTAAAACCGAATCTCAAAATGATCTCAAGCATCGCTTGATCGATCAGTACAAAGAGTACCTCCTGCTGCATGGCCAAAACCCGGCCAGCGTTTATGCCTTTTGCAAGGAACTGGAAATCTCCGAAGCCGACTTTTATCGCTATTTCAGCGACTTTGATCAAATTGCCGCTCATTTCTGGCTTTCCCTTTTTGAGGAAAACAAAGGCAAATTGGAACAGAGTGAAGAATGGAGCAGCTTTAGCGTTCGCGAAAAATTGCTGAGCTTCTATTTCAGTTTCTTCGAAGCCCTAAAATCCCATCGCTCCTATGCTCTGCTCATTTTGAAAGAGGTGCATATTGCCAATCCACGGGGCATCACCGAATTAAAAGAAATCAAAAATGCCTTTAAGGAATGGGCCAAAGACCTAATCTCCGAAGGACAGCAAAAACATGAAATTGCCAGTCGCTCCAAGCTTAATAATGTCTACGATGACCTCTTCTGGTTACAATTCCTTTTCCTGCTCGATTTCTGGCGCAAGGATCGCTCCCCTTCCTTTGAGAGCAGTGATGAGGCTATCGAAAAATCGGTAAACCTCTCCTTCGACCTGATCGAGAAAAATGCCCTGGACTCCGCCTTCGACTTTGGAAAATTCATCTTCCAGAACCGATGAAAGAACAGGATAAGATTTACAGCAGTCGCAGCCAAAGAACCGGCAAATTCCTAAAAACCGGAGCCAAGCTGGGGGCCAATTATTTGAAGCATTACAGTAAGAAATTGGTTTCAGGCGAAAGTGATGAAGCCGCCCTCCAAGAGAAAAATGCCAGCGACATTTACGATGCCCTTAGTAATTTGAAAGGCTCCGCTTTAAAAGTGGCGCAAATGCTCAGCATGGACCAGGGAATTCTGCCTCAGGCTTATTCCCAAAAATTTGCTCAGGCCCAATATTCGGCCCCACCGCTCTCCTATCCCTTGGTAGTGAAAACCTTCCAACAGTATTTTGGCAAAGGTCCTAATGAGATCTTCGATGAATTCTCACGACAAAGTGTGGCCGCTGCTAGCATTGGTCAAGTGCACCGCGCCAAAAAGGGCGATCTCGATTTAGCGGTAAAAGTGCAGTATCCCGGCGTGGCCCAAAGCATTTCTTCCGATCTTAAAATGGTGAAGCCGGTGGTTGGCGCCATGTTTAATATCAGTCAGCAGGAAATGGCCCATTACCTCTCTGAAGTAGAAGGCCGCCTGATGGAAGAAACCGATTACCATTTGGAATTGGAAAGGGCCACTAAGATTGCTAATGCCTGTCAGCACTTAGAAGGACTAAAATTCCCCAAATACTACCCTGAATTTTCTTCGGAGCGCATTTTGAGCATGGATTGGATGCCCGGTTTACATCTGGATCAATTCCTTAAAAACAATCCCAGTCAGGAACTTCGAAATCAATTAGGACAGCTTATTTGGGATTTTTACGATTTCCAAATCCATCAATTACGTGAGGTTCATGCCGATCCTCATCCGGGGAATTTCCTCTTTAATGAAGATGGTAGCATTGGCGTGATTGATTTCGGCTGTGTGAAGGAATTGCCCGCGGATTTCCACGATCACTATTTCCAAATCATGCAACCCGGAATTGGGGCCGAAAAAGAAAGGTTTACAGCACTGCTTTTTGAGCTCAATTTCTTGCTGCCATCGGATAGTCCGGAAGAAGTTTCCCACTTCGCGAACATTTATGCTGAAATTCTGTCTTTATTAGGACAGCCCTTTTACAGTGCAAGTTTCGACTTTGCTGATAAAACATACTTCGAAAAGGTTTTTGCCTTGAGTGAGATTTATCAAAATGATAAAATGGTGCGCAAGGCCAAAGCGGCCCGCGGTCCGAAAGATGCCATTTATTTAAATCGTACTTATTTCGGCATATACAATATTCTCCATGTTTTAGGCGCTAAAGTGAATACGCACTCGGCTGTTGATGAATTATTCACCAAAATTTAGCAGATGTTAAAACACTTGTCAACTCTACTCCTTCTCACTATTGGTTTCACCGGCTATGCCCAACAAATTAGTCCCAATGCTCTGGGCCTTCGATTGGGCGGCAGCAATGGCTTTGGCACAGAGTTCAGCTATCAGCGCAAATTGAGCAGCATGAATCGCTTACAGGTCGACCTGGGCTTGAAAGATAATCGGGCGGTTGACGCGATCTTGATTACCGCTAATTATCAGTGGGTAAAACCTCTTAATGCTCTAAGCCCCGACTTCCAGTGGTTTTATGGTGCTGGTGGTGGTTTAGGATTTGTAGACTACGACAATGTTCCCTTAGAGGATGATGGCAAAACCGTTCTGGTGGTAGAAGGGATCTTCGGATTGGAATATAGTTTCCTAAATGTGGCAGATCTTCCCTTGCAAATTGCCTTAGATGTAAATCCTGCTGTAAATTTGCTGAACGATGCCTTCGATGATTTTGATCTCGATTTGGCCCTAAGTTTAAGATGGCAATTTTAGAATATTGAATTATTGTTCTCATTGTGGTAGCGATCATTTAAAGCGGAAAATCCCCGCCGATGATCAGGTAAAAAGAATAGTCTGCGAAAACTGCGGAACTATCCATTATGAGAATCCCCGAACCATTGTGGGCTGCCTTATCCTCAACGATAAAAATGAGATAATGCTTTGCCGTCGCGGCATAGAGCCCCAATTGGGTCTTTGGAATTTACCTGCTGGTTTTTTAGAAAATGATGAAGCGGTAGATAGCGGTGCTTTACGCGAAGTGTTTGAAGAAACCCGCGCTGAAGTAGAGATTATCAAGCTGCACAGCATCTACAACCTTCTGAAAGCCCAGCAGGTTTATCTTTTCTTCCGAGCTAAAATGTTGAAGGATCATTATGAACTAACGCCGGAAAGCACCGAAATTCAGTTCTTTCCCGCCGATCAAATTCCCTGGAAGGAGATTGCCTTTTCCAGCAATGTTCATGCGCTGGAACATTGGATTAACATTCAAAATGGTGCGCCGGATGAACTTAGTATCGGCACCTTAAAACTGCACTAATGCAAGACCTTAGCCTGGTTTACAATTTCGAGAAAGCCAAGTCCAATCCCGAATCGGCGCCTTTGGTGGTGATAATGCACGGTTATGGCAGCCATGAAAATGATCTATTTGAGCTTAGACTGGCTTTGGGTTCTACAGCCCATTATCTAAGCTTACGTGCCCCCATCAACTTGGGCTTTGGTGGTTTTGCCTGGTATCCCATACATTTTGGGGCCGGTGGTATTAAGACCTATGATACGGATGCTGCCGCACAAAGCCGTGATTTGGTTCTCCAATTTATTGAGGAGTTTCAAGCTCAGGAAGGATTAGAGGGCAATCCTATTTGGTTATTTGGCTTTAGTCAGGGGGCTATTTTAAGCTATGGCCTTGCCCTCAATCATCCTAAAAAATTCCAACGCATTATGGCCCTCAGTGGCTATGTTTTAAAGGAAATTGTACCAGAACAGTATCGCTCGGCCGATCTACAGCATTTAGATTTCTTCGTTTCCCACGGACGGGAAGATGAAGTGATTCCTATTTCTGCTGCCCGCATGACGGTAGACTTTTTGGAAAAGCTCCAGATCAAGCATCGTTATCAGGAATATAATTCCGGTCATGGGATAAATCCTGAAAATCTTCGGGACCTGAAGCAGTGGTTTCAGCGAGGATTTAATTAGTTTTAATTTTTCAGCGGCGAAACGCCGAAAATTTTACGGGAAATTACCATTCCGATCGGGTGGTATTGCAATTTTTCACACTCTCCTTTTATTCTCCCTTCACATACGTGAATTTTCTGCTTTTCCTATTGCATGCTTCTCAGAGCAGGCAGGCATTTGCTTGAATCCATTTTTAGGGAATGAAATCTTGAATTTAAAGCCCGAAAAGCTTTATTTCCTTTGCCCCAGTTTCTGTTAGAAAAGTCGGACGCTGTCAAACTTCCCCAATACTTTCTTCCCCTTAATTTGACCGTCCGGCTTTTTTTTGTTTCCGGCAGGCATCCGAACAATAGCGTACCTCCTCCCAGTTTCGTTCCCATTTCTTTCGCCAGCTAAAAGGCCTTTCACATACCGGACAAATTTTCTCCGGAAGCTCACTTTTTTTCATAGGCTCTCAACATTCGAGGCACCCCGGAAGTTTAATGCCTATGAAGAAAAGCCTGCACCTTATTTTGGGCGATTGCCTTTTCCCCGACCATTCGGCACTTTTGGGAAATGATAGCCCACAAAACCTTCTCTTTATTGAGGATTATGGCCTCTGCACCCACTTTCGCTATCACAAGCATAAATTGCTTTTCTTCCTTACGGCGATGCGTCATCATGCGCATTTGCTACAAGCCCAACATGAGGTGCACTATTTAAAATTAGTGGATGATCAAAATCAGATTCATCCGCAAAACTTTACTGCCCGACTGGAGCAATTCCTGAACGATCATCCCAAATTTGATTCCATCCGCTGCTATGAGGTAGATGATCGCTTTTTTGAAGAAGAATTAAAGCAATGGGCCCATAGCTACAATCGGGAATTGGAATTTGTGCCCTCCCCTAAATTTCTCTTTCCCCTTTCCGACTTTAAGGCCTATCTGCAAGAACATAAAAAGCCTTTTCTTAAGACCTATTATCAAAGGCAACGTCTGGCTTTAAAGATCCTCTTGGATGCGGAAAATCAGCCCATCGGCGGACAATGGAGCTATGATGCCGATAATCGCAAGAAACTCCCTTCTAATGCCCAATCACCGCCGCGTCTGGCTTTTGCCGAATCCGATACCTTAAAAGAAGTAAAAAGCTTGGTGTCAGAGCATTTCAGCGAACATCGCGGTAAGGTGCAAGACTTTGCCTGGGCTACTACTCGCGAAGAAGCCCTGGCAGTGCTGGATCAATTTCTCCATGAAAAACTGGCGCTCTTTGGTCCCTATGAAGATGCCTTTGAAGCCCAGCAAAAGTTCCTCTATCACTCTACTTTGAGTCCTTATCTGAATTGCGGCCTCCTGCTGCCGGAAGAAGTTTTGGCTGCGGTGCTAAATCACTATCATAAGCAAAACTCGCATTTGCCTTCGGTGGAAGGTTTTGTGCGGCAATTAATCGGTTGGCGCGAATTTGTGCGCGGGATGTATCGCAATTTCGATTTCGAGAAAAACCATTTCGGCCTGCAGCGCAAGCTAAGCCCCTTATGGTATGAAGCGAATACCGGAATGCCACCTTTGGATGATGCCCTGCGGAAATGCCAGGAGGAAGCTTACAATCACCATATCGAAAGGCTGATGATTATTGGCAATACCCTATTGCTCTGTGAAATTGATCCACAGGAAGTGTATCGCTGGTTTATGGAGATGTATATCGATAGTGCCGATTGGGTAATGGCGGCCAATGTTTTTGGGATGAGTCAGTTTGCAGATGGAGGTTCCTTTGCCACCAAACCCTATATCGCGGGCAGTAATTATTTGCGGAAGATGAGTCATTATTCCAAAGGGCCCTGGTGCGATACCATGGATGGTCTCTATTGGCGCTTTATTGATCAACATCGGCAGACCTTCGCCCACAATCATCGCATGAGCATGATGCTCGGCACTCTGGATCGCATGGAGGAAGCGCGAAAAAAGCGCATCTTTAAGGCAGCAGAGGATTTTATCCAAAAAGTAAGCTATCTCGATTGAAAGAAGAATACGACATCGCCCTGATTGGTGGCGGCGCCTCCGGCCTTAGTCTCCTGTATGCCATGCATTTGCAAGGCATATTGGATCAGTATTCGGTGCTATTAATCGAGCCCGATCCTAAAAATTCCAACGACCGTACCTGGTGCTTTTGGACCGATGAGCAGGATGCCGCCTGGCAGATGTTTGGTTCTTCGGTTTCTAAATCCTGGTCGCAATTAGACAGTGCTTTTCCCCAAAGGCAAAACATGGCTCCTTATCGCTATGTACAGATCCGCAGCAAGGATTTCTACCGCTTTGTTAAGGATGCGCTACAGTCTTATCCCAATCTGGATTTCTATAATGGGAAATTGAGCAAGCTCAGCAATCAAAGGCCTTTTGAGCTGAAATTGGATAAGGACCAAAGCACTTATGCGCATTTGGTTTTTGACAGTCGGCCTCCGGCCTTAAAGGACCCCGACCTGATTTGGCAAAGCTTTGTAGGCTATCGTATTAAAGCCCCCCAGGCGCAATTCGAAACGGAGGTTTGCCGACTAATGGATTTTGAAGTGCAGCAAAGTGAAGGTTTGCAGTTTATGTATTTCCTCCCCACCTCCGAAACGGAAGCCCTAATTGAGCTCACCCGCTTTGGGGAAGCTATACTAAGCGAATCAGAAGCCCAGCCTGAAATTGAGCGCTACCTCCAAAAAATGGGTATTTCTGATTTTGAAATTGAAGAAAAGGAGATCAATAAAATCCCTATGACCCTAAGCTTAAACCAGAAGGAAAAGCTGCATTCTTTAAACAAGCGTTATATCCCCATCGGCGTGCGGGCCGGAGTGGTAAAAGCCTCCACTGGCTTTGCCTTTAAGAAAATCGCCCAACACTCCTGGGCCATAGCCAAAGCCCTGAAAGAACAGACCCCCATTCCCCAAGCGGGTCACGGTAGGCAATACTGGATTTACGATGAACTCTTGCTCAACCTCTTTCAGAAAAAGCAGAGCCCTATTCTGGAGATCTTTAAACGCTTGTTTAGGGTCCACCCCATCCCGCGCATCTTTCGTTTTTTGGATGAAGAAAGCTCTTGGCTGGATGACCTTAAGATACTCTCCCGCATGCCCTGGCGACCTTTCTTTTGGTCGATTGGGAGGAGTTTGAGGAGGAGGTTTTTTTGAGAAGTGAGATTTGATACTTAGAGGGATTCTTGCCACTTAAGAATCTTAGATATTGCTTAGGTTTTGTAGTTAAGCTTGGATAAAAACGCTCTTGCTTTATAAGTTTCTTGATTCTTATCATTATTCAGTTAGCCACAACGGCCTGGCTATGCGCAGTGTCCCGAAGGGCATTGCGTATAGGTTTTGTTGGGCATAGTTTTTTATTCTAATAGCTCTCCTCTTTTGGGTGCAGGTGAAACATTTCCAAAATCCGTTACAAACCTTGTGGTTCTCGATCTTAGTGTTCCTCTAGGGTTTGCACCTATTCCCATTTGTAGGGCTTCTGTTCCCGGAATGGATAAAAATGAACTTATAACCAATCGCCCATCATAGTCTTCAGAAGCTTTGCATCTCGTGATAGCCACATAAAATAGTCGTCTTGCTTCCTGTACTACTCTATCCAGCTCATCTGCAGGCATGTTTCTTGGAATAAACGGAATTAAAGGGTCAATCATCGAGGTCAGTATGACGAGTTTAGCGCTCAAACCTTTTGATGAATGAAGGCTCATTATTCTAGCATGATCAATATTTTCTGGCGAATCAGGCAGTGCTATAGATTCTAACAAAGAATTCATAACCTCTTTAAACCAGCCTTCAAAATTTTCAGGATCTTCTAGTTCTTCTGTTCCTATTGCTTCTACAACATTTCGATAAGCTTGGTCTAACTCAAAAAAATTATCTTCCAGTTCTTCGGTAATAAAGAAATTTTGAAACCCATTCTCTGGATCTTCAAGTAAACTCTCTCTGAGAAGAGGTAAGTCTTTCATGATTGACCGATACGAACTAGTAATTGCTCTAATATTCGTTTCGGGCCTCTCTCCTCGAAGCACTGAATTCAATAATTCTCTTATAGAAATATCCTTCTCTGAAGCTAATTCCTTTATTATTTTATATTGATTTTTCCGAAAGTCATCAGTATTATAGCCTAGAAGAAATCGCAACGATATCCTATCATCTGGATTAGCCAGTAGGTTCATCAAAGAAAACGCTCGTTGCACTTCCTTGCTGTCGATTACTGATTCACGGAAATAAGATTTAACTGGAATTTCACGTATTGTAAGCAGGTCTCTCAAACGATACCCAATTTTTCTACGCGGAGTTAGAATTAAAACGTCAGCAGGTTGAATTTCACCTTTTTCCAGTTCGGCAGAAATGAAATCTGAAATACCAATTAATTCGGCTTCATAATCTGCCCATTGAACAATATCAACTTGACCATCAGGGTTTTCTTCGAAATGATTTAGTACTCCTAGGGTTCTGTTTGGATTCTTTGAAATAAGTTCTGACGCCATTCGGGTCACAAGAGTTGGACATCGCCTGCATACATCAAATGGTACATCATCAAATTCGCCAAAAAGTTGATCGATTTGCTGAATGCCTTGTGGATGGGCGTATTTAAAACCATAAATGGATTGGTCGTCATCTCCTACGATTACCAAATTTGAGTCTCCTCGTATTAGTCTGATAAACTCCTGTTCACTTTTATTTAAATCTTGAAATTCATCCACGAGGATGTACTCATATTCACCAATAAAAGGAACAGCAGGATTATTTCTCAAAAAATTAATTACGATTGGAATGACCTCACCGACCAAAATGCCACTATGATCGTTAAACCAATTCAAAAGTTCATTTTTAAAATTTTCCTCTACAGGGGTTTGCTCAAATCCTGGGTCATCTTGTTGTAATCGAGCCCATGCTGCGAGGTAACCACTTAGTAGCTTTTCTTTGTCTCGAACACTTCCGAACTCTTCTATATCTAAATCTCGTAGTATTGGCTTCTGCTCGTGATCGATAATCATTCTGGGATTTCTTCCAGTTTGTTCCAATACCCCTTCTCTCATTAGGATTCGCAATGCGTGGCTATGCAATGTTCGAGCATGTACCTCGTCCGCGCCTTCTATTCCTAGAGATGATATTTCAGTTCTAAGATCTTGTGCAGCCGTTCTTGTGAATGTAATTGCTAAGATTTGATCTGGCGAAACATCTGACTCCAATAATCTGAGGATTCGCTTTTTTATTGCAAAACTCTTTCCGGACCCTGGACCTGCTACAGCGCGGATGGTGTTTGCTTCACTAGCAGCTAAATTGTATGCGGGAGAACCTTCTTCGATTCCATCATTCCATGCCATATAGTATTGCGTTTAATTCATTCGATAATAAATGTTTCCTGTTTGTGCAGCATGCCTTCTTTTAATTAAGATCAATTCATTCAACCTAACCCTTCCTTCTAAGACTTGCATGAGATCCATTCCGTCCATCAGAATCATTGCCTTTGTCGTTGGGTTTTGAGTCTCAGTACATTCCTTGGAATAAGCCCCTAATGAAATGAATAAACCAAGAGTGTTTTTTAATTTTCCTTGAATCTTACCGCCAAAAGTGTACAGGTCAGCAGCACGAATTTCTTTTTCCTGCCATTTTGCTTCAAGCAAATAATCAGTGTTGTCAAAGGTGAATGAACCGTCAATTTGTTCACCCACTATTTTAAAAGAGGATTTCGGATCGAGGTCAAAGAATACAAACAATTGATTTATAAATTTTTCGAATTGAAACCCTTTTTGCTGCGGGTAAGGGTTTGCAGCAATCTCAAAAAACTTCATTTTCAATTCATCCAACTTTTGCTGATATGAAATACTAGTTTTTAGCTTCTCTTGATTCTCTTCTCGCCTTTTTTCTGCTCTTTTCAATTCTTCAATTGTGTCAAAATAACCCTTGGCTTGCTTTCTTAGTTTTTCAACTGCCTTTTTCGCCTTGTCTATTTTGTCTCCAGAATCATCCCAGTATTCTAAGTGTGAAAAATCGTTTAGATTCCCTGTTTCTTGGACTAATTTGAGTAGGTCTTGTAAGCTTCCCCTGATCCGAACCATTAGTTAATTGACTTTTCCAAAGATAGTATTGTTTTCAACCACCCCGAGGGTACCCTCGGGGTGGTTGCGTTTGGCGTATACCCTAGGCGGTATATT
>Ga0189275_100284_pt1 | contig 36577 bp, 33 predicted proteins | sample N19A6minimetaG_FD_130329 | JGI IMG/M metagenome (GOLD analysis project Ga0189275, IMG submission 130329) | Marine microbial communities from the Costa Rica Dome - N19 A6 mini metaG | ecosystem: Environmental > Aquatic > Marine > Oceanic > Photic zone | place: Costa Rica: the Eastern Pacific...
AAATTGGTCACTGTTTTCAATGGATTGATACAGATGTATCTCTAAAGGATCACAATAGAGTAAAACTACTTCTTGAAATCAAGGAGGTTGAATTGGGGGATAATCCCGATAAAGATTTTCCGATGGTAGAGTATTCAGACTTATCGTAAATCACTTCACCCAAACCTTAATTCGATTCTTCTTCATATATTCATTAAGATCATCAATATGATATCTTATGGTTCTGCCTTCTTGATGAAAAATAATTCTGCGATTATCTCGCAAATATTGAATGTGACGCCTACTAATACTAAGTAGTTTCATTACTTCATCAGTTGTTAACCATTCTTTTTGTTTAGCTAAGCGAATCGCAGTAGGCATCAGTTTCTTAAAAGCCCGTTCTATACTTTTATTGATAAGCTCTTCGAGCTCTTCTTGTGTTGTAACAACTACTTTCATCATTAACTATGTTTATATTCTGGATAAATCCTGTATAGAGGTTTAAAGAAATGAACAAAAAGTACTTTTCACGCACAAGAGTGTGAGTAAAAATTATTAGAATTTTGGGACTTTGTTCCACCTATGTTCTACCAAAACAAATAAAGCTCAGTAAAATCAATGCTTTACTGAGCTTTTTGTACCAAAGAGGGGAATCGAACCCCTACTCCGTGAGGAACACGAGTTTGAGTCGTGCGCGTCTACCAGTTCCGCCACTTTGGCTTAACAGATGTCAAAGATAAGCGAGATTATAATTCTTAACAACCGTTTTCTTAATTATATCCATTCGGATTTTCAGATTGCCATTTCCAGGCATCTTTGCACATTTCTTCGATACCTCGTTCTGCTTTCCATCCCAACTCATTTTCTGCTTTAGCCGGATCAGCATAGCATGTAGCAATATCGCCTGAGCGTCGGGGACCAATTTTATAATCAACGGTTTTTCCGGATGCGTTTTCAAAAGCTTTTATCATGTCTAAGACACTAGTTCCTTTGCCTGTTCCAAGATTATAAATAACCAATCCAGGATTAGATTTAAGCTTATCAATCGCTTTAAGATGACCAAGCGCTAAATCTACAACATGAATGTAATCTCTAACTCCGGTTCCGTCTGGAGTAGGATAATCGTCACCAAATACAGAAAGCTGTTTTAATTTACCAACGGCAACTTGCGAAACATAAGGCATTAGGTTGTTTGGTATATCATTAGGATCTTCACCAATCAATCCGCTTTTGTGAGCTCCGACCGGATTGAAGTATCTAAGCAAAGCAATGTTCCAACTCGAATCAGAAACATGAAGATCTTTTAAGATATACTCTATAAAAAGTTTAGTTCTTCCGTATGGGTTTGTAGCAGAAAGAGCTGACTCTTCTGTTATTGGAACAGATTCAGGATCTCCATACACTGTAGCTGATGAACTGAAAACAAGGTTTTTAACTCCGAATTTTTGCATTACCTCACATAAAATCAATGTGCTGTCAATATTATTACGATAATACATCATCGGTTTTTGTACTGATTCTCCTACGGCTTTATAACCTGCAAAATGAATGACTGATTCAATAGAATGTTTTTTGAATACAGATTCCAGTTCTGATTTATCCAGCAAGTCAATTTCATAAAACAGGGGTGTTTTTCCGGTAATTGATTCTACTCTTTTTAAAGATTCTTTGCTACTGTTAGAAAGATTGTCAACCACAATAACTTCATTTCCAAGTTCAAGGAGTTCAAGAACAGTGTGGCTTCCAATATAACCGGCACCACCGGTAACTAATATTCCCATATTGTATCAATTAAATTATTTGTCGGAATTAATAAGAATTCTATTCCATTAATTCTAATGTATTATTTATCTATGAAATTAATAATTAAGATTAGCCGATAATACGAAAGTAAAAGATGTTCCTTTATCAGAGCTACTGTCAACTGATAATTTAGATCCATGAAGTTCGAGAATTTTCTGTGCAATGGATAAACCTAAACCGACACCATTGCCAACGGTTCTACTTGGGTCTTCTTGATAAAAGCGATCGAAAATACGTTGAATATTCTCTTCTTTAATTCCATTTCCCGTATCTGAAATTGTGAAACTTACATTCTCATTTTCATTGGTTGAATTAATTGATACCGTACCACCTTTAGGAGTATGTTTTAAAGCGTTATCAATCAAATTTGAAATAGCTCGTTCCATTAAAGCAATGTCCGCATATACCAAATTTATGGGTTCATCTGATAGCACTGCTTTTAGATCGATCCCTTTTTTCTCTGCAAGTGGCTTGAACTGTTGAACTAAATCCTGAGCAAGTTCAGCCATAGAAACTCGCTCCATTTCAGGTTGAACATCTTGAGCATCAAACTTTGACAGTTCAAAAAGTTCTTCGATAAGAGTTCCGAGTTTTCGGGTATTTCTTAAAACAATCTCATAATACTTAGATCGCTCTGCAGGTTTTATATTTGGTTCCTTCTGAAGAATTGTCTCAAGATACCCTTGAATAGAAGCTAGGGGACTTCTCAGGTCGTGTGAAACATTTGCTACTAACTCTCTTCGAAGTGTGTCTATTTTTTTGATTTCATTCATATTTTCGACCAGTGTGTCGGCCATTTGATTAAAGGAAGTGCCTAGAAGTCCAACTTCATCATTAGAACTAACCTGTACTCTTTTTTCTAATTGTCCTTGCTCAAATGATTTAACTGTTTCACTCACATGCCTTAATCTTCCGGTTAATAACCTGAATACAATAAGACCCAGAACCAGAGTAACTGCTAGAATAAGCGAGAGTCCAATAAAAGTATTTCGAAGGATATAACTATTCTGAAGCATACCTGCGGCTTCATCAAATTGTTGACCGGATAGAATTACGTACAAATAACAGCCTTTACTCCCCATAATTGAAATTGGAGCTACTGAGAAAGGTTTCTTTTTATCTGAGTTGAGAGGATCATCTCCATAAATCGGAAGCATTTTTCCATCTAAAAACTCATCAAGTGGTTCAGTATTAACCATACTGATTTGAAGTTCCGCATTTGGATCTTTACTAGGGTAAAACCATTTTATTGTTCCTTCACTACTTAGTAAATAAATATCAATCTCAGGGTTTATACCATTTAAGTATTTTATAACAGAAATAATGCTGTCTCCTTCAATCGAATCCATCAGATAAGGCTGAAAATGTGAGGCCATATCTTCAGCAAGCATTTTGTTTACTTTTTGTCCGGTTTCATCAACAAACATAAGAGAAGAAGAAACTCCTAAATAGGCGAACGAAATACCTAATGCTAAAACAAGCACTAAAAATGCGGTAGAAATTTTGGTATAAAAACTTTTTTTGAAGTTCATGTTAATCCTAATTCATCCAGTTCGGTAAATTTATAACCCATTCCCCATACAGTAGTTATAAATTTAGGTTCCGATGGATTTTTTTCAATTTTACTTCTTAAACGATTTATATGAGAATTTACAGTATGGCTGTATCCACTGTATTGATATCCCCAAACAACGTCTAACAGCTCCTGACGGCTATAAGCTCTACCCGGATTGTTGGCAAACAGGAGAAGCAATTCGAATTCTTTAGATGTTAATTCTATCAGTTCATCATCTAATTGAACAGATCTTTTTTTTGGATAAATGATTAATTCACCAAAATCTAATTTATCCTGTTTTGAGCTGTCTTTAATAGTGGGAGTAGCAGATCTTCTTAAAAGGGCTTTTACACGCGCAATAAACTCTTTAATTGAAAAAGGTTTAGTTAAATAGTCATCTGCCCCGAATTCTAATCCTTTAACTTTATCAACTTCTTCGGCTTTAGCTGTAAGCATTAAAATGGGAACTTGTTGATTATTTTCACGCACTGATTTACAGATTTCAAATCCATCTACTTCAGGAAGCATGATATCTAAAATGATCAACGAGTACTGATTGTTAAGAGCTTTATCGAGTGCTACACCGCCATGTAAGGCTTGCTCAACTTGATAGCTATTGTCTGTAAGATGTATTTTTATCAACTCAGAAAGGTCTGAGTCATCTTCTGCAACTAATATAGGATGTGACGGAGTGCTCATATACTTTTTTAATGAAGAAGCTAAATCATCATTAAAATAAAAGTATCACAGAGAAATAACTTTTATTATTCTGACACCATATCTTCAAGTTCACTCAAAATCTTAGAACAAATCTCATCGACTTTTTCAATAGATTGATTGAGTACTTCATCTGATTTTTCTTCCCAAATAACAGATTTACCTACTTCATATTCATCAATAAGTAATTGTAAACCTAACATTTGAGCTACTGGTTTAATTTTATGACCAGCTCTTCTTAAATTGGTCTCATCTCTTAAACTCAAATATTTTGAGTAATTGGATTTAAATTCAGAGAACGAAATCACGGCAGCTTCGGCAAATTCTTTGATGTAATCATCATCACCGTAAAGCATATCATTTAGAGAAGAAAAGTCAATCAAATTGGACATAGTGCTAATCATTTACCGCTTCTGTAATAAAGTGAGGGGAGGGTTTCCCAAACTCGTCAACATGTACGAATGTTATTTCATCAATGGTGATGATGGTTTTTTTCTCAAATTTAGTTCTTACTTCACACTTCACAGTAATGGATGTAGTACCAAAGCGAACAGTTTCCATCCCTATTTCAATAACTTCACCTAAAGGAGCAGAATTAACGAAATTGATCTCAGACATATATTTAGTAACTATGTTCCCTTTTCCAAGCTGGCATAACACAAATATTGCGGCTTCTTCATCAACCCAACTTAAAACAGTGCCCCCAAATAATGTTCCGTGAGCATTTAAGTCCTGAGGTTTAATAAGTTTTCTACTAAAAAAACGCATGTAATTCTTTTTTCATAATGTACGGTGTTTAGCAACATTGATACAACCCTGATCTATCTATTTAAGGTATTCTAATACTTTGAAACTCAGATTGGAATCTTGTAACAATAGCTTATTTCAAACCTCTCTATATATAGAAATAAACAACAGAAATAGCTTAACTACTTCATATAGAATGAAAACGATCGCATTAACAAATCAAAAGGGTGGTGTAGGTAAAACAACCTCTACAATTAACATTGGAGCAGGGCTAGCAAAGCTTGGAAAAAAAGTACTGTTAATAGACCTCGACCCGCAAGCTAACCTTACTTATTCTTTGAAAATGCATTCCAATCGTATGGAAAAAAATATTTACCATACGTTGAAAGGACAAGCTAAAGCTCATGAAGCTATAATCAAGCATAATGGATTTGATTTTATTCCTTCGTCTTTAGAACTCTCCGGAGCTGAACTTGAATTAGCTAATGAACCGGCAAGGGAAGGATTGCTAAAAAATGTTTTGGAAGAAATAAAAGAAGAAGAGTACGACTTTGTTCTTATTGATTGTCCACCAAATCTGGGGCTATTAACGCTTAACGCTTTTACTGCTGTAGAAGATATCTTTATTGTTTTACAGTCGGAGTATTTGGCTTTACACGGATTATCAAAGCTATTAGATCTCATAAAAATAGTTCAACAGAGATTGAATAATAGATTAAATGTTGGAGGAATTATTTGTACGCTTTACGATAGTAGAAAAAATTTGAACAAAGAAGTTGTAGGGCACATTCAGGATTACTTTGGGGATAAAGTATTTAGTACCATTATTCGTGATAATGTTGCTCTGGCTGAAGCTCCAAGTCATCACAAGACAATATTTGAGTACGACCAAAAAAGTAATGGAGCAAAAGATTATTTTGCTCTGGCTAAAGAAATTAAGAATGGGCACTAATATATGTCTAAAAAACCAAGTTTGGGACATAATCCTTTAGCTTACAGTTTAAAGAGTCATGCCTCATTCGATTTTATTAGAAGCTCTGATGAACGTAAAAAACCTGAAAAGGTCAGGGATGTTCAACCTCAAAAAAAAGTTACCAGCTACTATCTCGAAGAATCTGTAGTTGACAAGATCAGATCTATTGCTGAAGAAAAAAGTAAGTCCTTTAGTTGTGTTGCAAATGAATTTCTAAGAGCTTCTATTGAGAGAGAAGAAGCGTCAGAATAATTCTGTATTCCCCATCCCTTTTTGTTATACTTTTGCCATACCAAATGGCTTATGTATCATAACTACAGATCTAAATCTCTTACTAAACTTGCACATCGTTTTTTGGAAATTCTTTCTGAGAATTCACCAACCGATCCTTTTCAAAAAAACTGGATCGTTGTACAAAACAGAGAGATGCAACAGTGGTTATCGCTTAATCTCGCGAAACGGAAAAAGATTGCAGCCAATAATGAATTTATATTCCCATCAGAGTTTATATGGAAGTTATATAGGCTAAAAGATCCGGATTTAGGTCTTCATCTACCTTCAGATAAAATACCGTTACAATGGAGTATTTTTGAACGGTTGGAGAAGGATTCAAACTTCAGAGATTTACTATTTAGAACTCGTGAGCTAAGTCCTAAAATGATACTTCAACTAAGTAAATCAATTTCGGACGTCTTTGATTTATATCAGGTATTTAGGCCAGAGATGCTGAAAAAATGGGAGTTCGGCCAGCGTGTCTACAACGATCCCCAAGAACAATGGCAAGCAAACCTTTGGAGAACTTTAACTACCAGCTGGGGAAAATCAGAAGAAGTTTCTACAAGGGTAGAGGCCTTTGTAAAACTAAGAGAATGGCTGCAAAATGGAGAGTTCCCTTTTGAAAGTATCCCAAATAATATCTGGATGTTTGGAGTACCTCAAATTTCAAAACCGTTTTCGGAAATAATTGCTTCATTGTCGCAACATATAAATTGCTACAACTTTAATTTCAACTTTGCGATTGGAGCTAATAACTCTGATCTAGATCTATTTTCTAACAAACTGTTAAACGCTGCTTTTAATTCAGAAAAGGTTTTAGAGTCAACATTAAAGAGACATAAAACGAACGTAGATAGCAATATAGATTCAGAACTTTCAAATAATAATGATTCTTTGATTGTCAAGATTCAGAATTTGTTATGGGGCGAAAAAAGCCAGGTTTCCAGTACGCCTGATAATACTTTTTCGATTCATTCTTGTCATAGTATAAAAAGAGAAACTGAGGTTTTAAAAGACTCTATTCTCAGTTATATGGATAAGAATCCTCAAGATAATACAGGTCATATTTTAATCTTGGTTCCTAAGTTGGGTGACTATAGATCACAATTAAGAGAAGTTTTTACTTCAGACACAGATAAACCAACTATTCCTATAAATTTGGGTTTCCTAGATTATACTGAGTTCAAGGAGTCATCCTTTAAAAATTTACTTGGGTTGTTAAATTCTGATTTTAAAGTAAATGCTGTTATTGACTTGCTTGATAACGCGATATTATCAGCTAAGTGGCAGTTTTCAAATGATGAAATTCACTTGATTCGAAATTGGGTGAAAGAACTTCACGTCCATCGTTTCTTAGATGGAGATATTTTCTCTTGGACAAATGGTTTGAAGCGACTTTTTTTAGGGTTTGCTATGGAAACGAAAGACTTCAAGCTTTTAAATGATAGCATTCCTTATGAAAACATATATTCAAGTGATGCTGTTGAGCTGCTAGGAAAATTATCTTCTTTTATTGAGAACCTTAAAGAATTTTCAAAATTAACTTCAGCATCATTTACTGTAGCCGAATGGATTTCCAAGTCTAAAAGTATAGTTCGTGTTTTTCTATTAGATAAGTACGATGAAGAGTATAACGTCCGTTCACTTATCGAAAAATTGGACACTTTAAAAGCTCAAAGTTCAGTTTCAGGATTCTCTGAAGTTATCAATTTTGAAACCTATCTATTATGGATCAAAGATCAGTTTTCAGGGTCGAATTCATCGAGTACTGGTTTTGGTCATGGCATTTCAGTAAGTGAATATGTGCCAAATAGAGCAATTCCATATAAATTTGTTGCGATTCTTGGGTTCAATGAATCTACATTTCCGAGTACAAATATTCGCCCTGATTTCGACCTCATTAATAAATTTCCACAGCCGGGAGATCGGATTTCACTTGAGGAAGATCGACACCTTTTCTTTGATATGATTCAGTCTGCTCAAAATGCCATTCATTTTAGCTTTTTAGGGCAAGATCAATACACCCAAAATAAAAAAGCACCATCCATTTTATTGCAGCAATTGATAGATGTTGTAGGTTCAGAAGGTATTGACTTAAAAATAAAGGAGCATAAATTACATGGTTTTGATCCTGTCTATTTTGAAAACGATGGTTTACAAAGTTTCTCTAAAAGAAAGCTAGCTATCACAAAAAATATAACTGAAGAGAATAAGTCTAAGTCGGTATTTATTGATGAAAACTCATCCAAATTGATAAAATTCGATTCGTCAGAAATAACAGTTAGAGATTTAGTCGCTTATTATTCTCATTCAACCAAATACATCAGCAATAATTTATTTGGGATAAGAGACACGAACGATTTTCAGGATCTGGAAGATAGAGAGCCTTTTAAGTTATCAGGGTTAGACAATTACTTCCTAAAAGAATACTCTGTAGGGGCTTATTTAAATGGAAGAGAGCTATCTGAGTTGAATAATTTAACGAGAGCACAAGGCTTGCTTCCCGATGGATATCCTGGAACCGCAAAGTTAGAAGAGAATAAGCGAATTGTAGAACAGTTTGAATCAGTAAGAGCTACCTATGATTTTGCGCTAAGTAGTAGTGTTGAAGTTGAATATGAATATGAAAAATCTACTCTTTATGGAATTGTAGATTCCATTTTTGATCAGCATAGAGTGGTAATTAGACTGGGAAGTTTAAAAGCTAAGAATATGCTCGAGCTTTGGATAAACCACCTGGTTTTAAACACCGAAGGTGAATATTCGAGTACTATATATTTTATAGATAAGAAAAAGGGTGTTCAAGAGATTACATTAGTACCAAGTCAGGCTGATGCAGAAGAATTAGAATTTTTGATTAAACATTTTGTCGAGAGGATGTCATTGTCAAAACTGGGTTTTTATCCGGCTGAAGCGAGTAAAGCTTTCGCAGAACAGATTGTAGCAAATAAGGGAAAAACTGAGGCTATCTCAAAAGCTGAAACCAAATGGTTTGGTAATAATTACACTTCATCCGAGGAGGATGATTTTTATAATCAATTGGTTTTAAAAGACGACTCATTCATTTACACGGATGAATTTGAGAAAGCTTCTGTTTCTATTTGGACTCCAATTCTTAAAGCATTTGGAGATAACTGATGCAGAACCTGAATGTATTTGACGTCTCATTTAAAGGTTTTAGCCTTGTAGAAGCCAGCGCAGGAACTGGGAAAACATATAATATTACGTCGCTTTATATAAGGGCAATAGTTGAAAAGAAACTTGCTCCATCAAATATCTTGGTGCTGACGTATACCGAAGCAGCTACTGCTGAATTAAAATCAAGAATCAGGGGCAGGATTAAAGACTGTATAGATTATCTGAACGAAGGAAAGGGAGAGGTAGACTATTTTATAAGTGAGTTGAAGAATCAGGCTAATGATGAATACATATCCAGACTAAAAAGTGCATTGTTTTCATTTGATGAAGCTTCCATTTTTACCATTCATGGATTTTGTCAGAAATTACTTCGAGAAGAAAATCTAGCATTTGGGGTACAGTCAGACTTTGAAATTATTCAAGATACTTCTGAACTCATTCAAGATGTAGTTGATGCATATTGGAGGAAAGTTGTTAAAGAGTACTCTGGCACGAAACTAGGTGAGGGTCTTCTCGAGTTTTTGATGAGTGAAAATATCGATCCGGATGAATTGACATCAGTAATTGGAAAAATTATTGAGAAGCCGTACGGAAACCTGTTGCCTGAAGGTAATCTTGATTCTAAAGTTGAAACAAAGAAAGAGCGAATTCAAGCACTCAATAAAGCTTTAAGAAATCAATGGGAAATAGACAAAGAAGAACTGTACGATGTAATTTATTCGAATAAACTAAAGAAAGGTACCTACAAGCCTGATGAATTAGATGATATCTGGAAGGACTTAGAGTTATGGATTTTTAGCGATGGAATTCATTTTAATGGGTTTAACAAAATTGAGAATTTTGGAGCAGAGAAAATTCATAGGTTTGTTTATACAGGAAAAGAAGTAGAAACTCCACTTTTCTGTGACCTAATTGATGAATTCCTCGAAGAAATTGGGGACTTAAATGAGATTAAAGCTAATTTCATGCAACAGGCAATTAGTGAGATAAAAATTAACATCGAATCTCAAAAAGAGAAGAAAAATGGATTGAGCTTCGATGATCTTCTTCAAAAGGTTGAAGCTAATCTAAATCAAAAATTAGCAGATAAAATATCTACGCAGTATCCGGTTGCTCTAGTTGATGAATTTCAAGATACAGATCCCATTCAATATTCTATTTTTAAGAAGATCTATAAAGAGCAAGATGCGGCTTTATTCATGATCGGCGATCCAAAGCAAGCTATATATAGTTTCAGAGGGGCTGATTTGTTTACTTATTTTGAAGCAACAACAGATGTTTCCGAAGATCAGCGTTATTCATTAAATAATAACTACCGATCGAATAAGACTCTAATCAATGCTGTAAACAATGTGTTTAGTAGACATGAACAACCTTTTGTTTTTGATGAACCACAATTCAGAAATGCTGATTTTCCTGAAGGAAAGAAAGAGAAGATTCTAACATTATCAGGTGATAAGCAACCACCTCTGACTTTTATTGATTGTAATCTGGAAAAACTCAATGCAGGACCGGCGAGGGATACTATTAGTGAATATGTAGCTGGTCAAATACAAAAGCTCCTCACAGGAGAATATAGCATTGAAGATAAACATGTTGAGCCTAAAGATATTTCGGTATTGGTTCGAAAGAAAAAAGAAGCAGTGCTGATTCAGGAAACGCTTCAGCGGTTTGGGATCAAAAGTATAGCTAGAAGCAACGAATCTATTTTTAAAACACATGAATGTGAAGATCTAAAAATACTTTTGAAAGCTGTTATTGATCATTCTAATTCAAGCTTGGTAAGAGCAGCGTTGATAGGTTCATTTATCGGTTACACTTCAAATGATATTTTGAAGATGATGGATGATGAGTCTAAGTGGGCCGAAACAATCAATGCATTTAGGCTCGCTTATGAGAAATGGGACAAATACGGTCTTCTTGATGCTATTAATGAGTTAGATCAGTTTTTTCATATTCAGGAAAATCTTTCAAAACTAATTAATGCGGAACGCCGAATTACAAATCTGACTCACTTAAAGGAGCTTATTAACGAATATGAGTCCATGAATCGGGCGACACCTTACTCAGTAATTCGATACCTAAATCAGAAAATGCAGAGTACTTCAACTCCATCAGATGAAGAGATAATCAGGCTGGAAAGTGATAGCGATCTGGTAAATATAACTACACTGCATTCCAGCAAAGGGCTAGAGTATCCGATAGTGTTCATTCCATTTTTGTGGGATAATTTTGATGGTAAGAGTAATAAAGGATATTCTATTTTAGAATTTCATGATGATGATAATAAACTCCAAATAGATATAGCTCCTGAAAAGTCAGATGCTGCCCATAATATAGCTTACCAAGAAGCTTTGGCTGATGCTCTTAGGCTAAACTACGTAGCTTTAACTAGGGCAGAGGCAGCGTGTTTTATCCCATTTGGAATGTATAAAGAAGTCTCAAAATCATCTTTGTCAGCAATGATATCAGGTTCTCAATTTTTCTTGAATAATTCGTTAAAAAAGGATCAAAAAGAGGCCCAGTTCTATACGGATTTAAAGGCTTTAGATGAATCAAGTTATATCAGAGTACTTGATTCAACTGAAATTTTAAACGAGAGTTCTAGTTCAAGTGTCTCTGAGAATCAAAAGGATTTATTTTCATCCAAGAATTATCATGCTAAAGAATTTGGCAGAATTGATATAAACGAGTTCTCAAGATTAGTCAGCTTCTCTTCATTAACAAGTTCCAAAACAGAGCAGGCACCCATTAAAGATTACGATCAACTTGAATTTATAGATACAAAAGCCCCGGATGAAGCTGAGGAACTTCAAGACATTTCAGTCTTTAGTTTTCCAAAAGGATCTTCTACCGGAAATCTGCTTCACAATATATATGAATATATAGACTTTAAAGACGCTACTAATCACCAACAAATAATTGATACTCAGTTTGAAATATCAGGAATTGATTCAAAGTGGAAACCAATTTTAGAAAAATGGATAGAAAAAGGTTTACTTCATAACATCAACGACGAGATAAAATTAAGTGAAATAGACCCCATAGATGTACTTAAAGAACTTGAATTTCATTTTCCTGTAAGGGATATAAATACAAATAAGATTGTAAGTGCTATTCATGGTGATAGTGCAGAAGATGTTTCAGAGCTATCGATTACAGGTTTTATGAAAGGTTTTATCGATTTAATATTCAGGCACAGCGATAAATATTATATTTTAGATTATAAGAGTAATCACTTGGGGAATTCATTAGAGGATTACAGTTCAGAGTTTCTTAGGAAGAAAATCATTTCTTCAAACTTTGATGTTCAATACCACATATATACGGTAGCTCTAAAATTATATCTGGAACAGAGGATTCCGGGATTTGATTTTGAAAATAATTTTGGAGGAGTTTTCTATTTCTTTCTACGTGGAATAGATGAGACTAAAAATGGCTCTGGAGTATTTTTTGATAAACCATCGATACAAGTGATCAATAAACTTCAATCTGAACTTGGGGTTATTGATTCATGATTAAATGGTTAAAATATTTAGAGGAATTAAAACAGGAAGGAGAGATAGGTCTTTTTGAGCTAGAATTTGCCCGGTTTATTTCTACGCTAGAAACAAGAGCTTCCAAGAATTTGATCTCATCGGTAGTATTGCTAATTAATGATCAGTTATCTGGAAATATATGTACTGACCTTACTGCTTTAGGTGATTCTGTATTAGCAACTAAACTAAAGTTGAGCTCATTAGATGTTGCAAAGTTAATTGATGAGTTAAAAGAGTTTGATTGTGTCGGTAAGCCAGGTGAGTATACTCCTGTTATTCTGGATAATGATAGGCTATACTTACACAAGTATTGGTCGTATGAAAATGAGTTGACAGATTGGTTAAAGGAAAAGGCTCAAAAATCTGATAACGATTTATCTAAATCAGACATCGAATCTGTTGAGCTTTTGTTTAGAGATTCAATTAAAGACGAACTCAACCTACAGAAAGTAGCTACCACATTAGCGCTCATAAAAGATTTCTTAATTATATCTGGTGGACCGGGTACAGGAAAAACATTCACTGTAAATAAGATCATTGGTGCTTTAAAACGACAGAATAGTGATGTAAGCATCGCTCTTGCTGCTCCCACAGGAAAGGCAGCAGAACGTCTTTCAGAAAGTATTGATCTTGAATTAGAGGGGATAGAAGCTTCAACTCTTCATAAACTTTTAGGTGCTCGAAAAAATGGAGAGTTCAAGTTTAATAAAGAGAACAAACTCTACTTTGATGTGATTATCATAGATGAAGCTTCCATGTTAGATATCAGATTATGGATAAGCTTGATAAGAGCATTGAAAACTTCTACAAAATTAATCTTACTTGGTGATAAAGATCAACTGGCTTCGGTTGAGGCTGGGTCTATTCTGGGAGATATTTGCATTAACGCTGATAATGGTTTTTCGGTTAGCACACTTAATGTGTTAAAAAAATATGAAAATATGCTCGAAAAAAGTGATTCAAAGAATATCATTAATAACCATGTGGTATTACTTGAGAAATCGTATAGGGCGAAGTCAAACTCAGGTATTTCAGAATTTGGAAAAGCAATTAATGAACAAAATGTTGATAAAACATTTCAAGTTATCGATCAATTCTCGAAGGTAGATATTATGCCTCCTTCATCAAAACTGCTACTCGAGCTTATAGATGATTATACAGCTGATTTAATTTCAGGGGAAAATGGATCACAGTTTTTATGCTCCAATAAAAAAGGAAAGTTGGGCACTGTAGAATTGAATAAAAGAATAGAAAGCTCGATAAAAGAAAAATTAAAAATCCCTTCCTATGCAGAATGGTATGTTGGAAGAAAGATCATCATAACAAAAAATGATTTTTCCACAGGATTGAAAAATGGTGAAATCGGCACTTGTTATAAAAATGATGCCAATGAGTTTTGTATTCGTTTCGATTCCTCAGTTGAAATACTTACTCAGCAATTAAAACACTATGACTTAGCATATACCATAACTGTGCATAAAAGTCAGGGTTCAGAATTTAAACACGTATTTCTTTTTCTTTCAGATACATTGAATTCTGTTCTAACCAAAGAATTATTGTATACAGCTGTAACAAGAGCAAGGGAAAGTACTCTTGTAATTGGAAATAAGGGACTTGTTGCTGAAATAATTAAGAAAAAAATTAAAAGAATCAGCTCTATTCCTCAAAAAATTCAAAAATGATAATAAAAAAGCTACAACATTTTGATGTTGTAGCTTAGTATTGTACCCCGAAAAAGCCAACGTATTTATAAAAGAGCGGATGATATCCGTTCTTTTATTTTAATATTACATTTTCTCAGCTAAAAAAACTTTAGAAAGTCTTAATAACTTCATGAAATCTATGAAGTGATGCTTAAATTGCTCTCCTCAGTAAAGAAAAATAACAGAATCTTAAAAGTTCTTAATCTCAAATTTGGAACATTGTCAGTTCATATACATTCAAAGAAGTAGTTAATCAAAACAAAACTACAAATTATGTTAATGAACAAATTTTATAAATCATCAATAATGATTCTGATGCTTGCAGTCTTTGGCTTTGCATGCTCAGATAGTGATACAAATAATAATTCAGATTCAGCGACAGTAAATGGTTCAGTAGAACAAGCCAGAGCTAAATCATCAGCTGAAGGTACTATTGTAACAATGGCTACAGTTACAGCTAACGGTTCAATTAATACTTTACAAGATGTAGAAACTACTACTGATGCAAATGGTGAATTCTCCTTAACTTTTGATGCAAATGCAGCACAAAACTTTGTTGTAATTGCGGAGAATGAAGGTGAAGAAGCGATGGGTTTTCTTTCAGCTAATGTAGAAAACGGATCGAGCATCGTTCTAAAACCAATCAATGCTGAATCTACAACAGAGACTGAAATTTTTGCCGAAATCGTATCAAATGGAGATGCTGATTTAACACTTAAATCAGATATCGAAGCAGTTATCACATCTGATAACGCGGAAGAGATAGGAGATGAAGCAAACTTGATTTCTCAATTTGCGGTTTCAATTGTAAATTCTGCCGAAGCAAGAGCTGAATTTTTTGCAGAGGAAGTGGAAGGAGATGCCCAAGATAAACTAGATACATCTATTGAAATATTAGTAGATGCACAAGCACGTCTTGAGTCAGATCTTGATGAAGCTTCTAACACGGAAGAAGAAGAAGCTGCAGTTCAATTATTTCTTGAAACTTCTGCAAATGCATTTACAAGTGCAGAAGTAGAAGCTAATAAAGCGTCTGCTGCAATAAGTCTTTGGACTACTTTAATGCTAAATAATTTAGATAGCACAAGTGAAGAAGTTCAAAATGAAGTACGTTCTCAAGTTTCAGTTATGACAGCTGTAGCATTAAGAGCAGCGGTTGAAGCAGAAGCTGAGTTATCAGAAATGAATGATGAAACTCAAGATGAGATTAGAAATGCAGGTATTCAACTAATGGCTGACATTAGAGCAACTCTAGGAGTTCGATCTGATGTTGAAGCAGCATTTGAAGACTTTCGTGAGAGCGTTGAAAGTTCAATGGGAAATGATGCTACTGTAAGTAGTGAGTTTATCCTAAACCTAAACACATCTATAAATTCTGAAAATGGTGCTAATACAATCTTTGAAAACTCGATTGAATCAGTTATTTCAGCTGATTTGGTAGTAAACCTTTTCTCAGATTTTGAATTAGGCTTATTTTCAAGTTCTGAAAATATTAATTCAGGAGAGATGACAGAGGCAAATATAGAATCTACTACTAGAATTCTATTACTATTAAACCTTGCGTCGTAACATATTGTAATCGATAAAAAGAAAGCTCGTATGTAAAACATACGAGCTTTTATTTTTTATAAACAAAATCGTTTATTTAACAGAAACCAATTCCACTTTAAAAATAAGTGTGCTGTTTGGTTTAATTGGCCCCCCTGGTCTTGGGTTAGCTCCATAGCCTAAATCAGAAGGAATATAAAACATATAAGTTGCACCTTCTTTCATTAATTGAACACCTTCCGTCCAACCACGAATTACACCATTAAGCGGAAATTCAATAGTTTCGCCTCTATCATAAGAACTATCAAATTTTGTCCCATCAATTAATGTTCCTTCATAATGTACTTCAACTGTACTTTCTGCTGTTGGAGATTCACCGGTTCCTTCCTCAATAACTTTGTATTGAAGTCCAGATTCTGTTTCGATTACTCCATCTTTAGTTTTATTCTCAGCAAGAAAAGCTTCGCCTTCTGCTTTGTTTTTCTCTTTCTGCATAGTTGTTAGTTCAATTCTGAAATCATTTATCAGTGCATTTCGTGTAGCCTGATCTAATACTTCATTTTGTTCGATTCCATTTATGAAACCAGCTATGTAGGCGTCGTATTCAAAATCTGTAGCTCCTTCGTTAGCTAAAAAGTCTCCATTTTGGTATCCCAAAGCAAAACTTATACTGTCTTGAGCACTAGACAAGTTTACATTTTTATCGATTGATGAGTTTCCTGATTTATCACATGCAAGGCCGATAACTAAGAATAAAGCAACGGCTAATCTTGATGAATTTTTAAAAGTCATAATATATTTTTGTTTAAAATTTAGTTGCTGACTAAAAATAGGAGAAATTAGCACCAAAGTGGAATATATATTCCCAACTTTATATGTATATTTATGTGATTTAAAACTTTTAAGAAATTTAGCACTTTGACATTTAAAGAATTTCAGCTTCATGAGTCTCTGGAAATGGGCTTAAACGATATAGGGTATTCAGAACCAACTCCGATTCAAGAGAAAAGTATTCCGGAAGCTTTGCAAGGCAAAGACATTTTAGGAGCTGCGCAAACAGGTACAGGTAAAACAGGTGCTTTCGTAATACCAATTATTGAATTGATTTTGCGAAATCCTTCAGAAGGAACAAAAGCCTTAATACTATCTCCAACTCGCGAGCTTGCACAACAAATTGATGAGCAGATTTTTGCTCTGGGTTATCATTCAGGAATAAGTTCTGCTACCATAATTGGGGGAGAGGATTTCTCACGACAAGCTAATGCGCTTCGGGCTGGGGTTGATATTATTGTAGCAACCCCGGGGCGTCTTATCGATCAAATGAAAGTATTAGATGTCGATTTCAGCAACATCAAGTTTTTAGTACTAGATGAAGCAGATCGTATGTTGGATATGGGCTTTTTACCTGATGTAAATCATATTATCGATAAGCTACCTTCAGACAGACATACCATGCTTTTTTCAGCAACTATGCCCAAAGAGTTGCAAAAACTGATGAGAAGCGTGATGAAAGATCCTGTAAAGATCGAGATTGAAGTTTCTACTACTTCTAAGCAAGTAGATCAAAGAGCTTATCATGCTCCGCCAAGAAAGAAATTAGGTGCGGTAGAAGATCTATTAGATGAACTCGATTGGAGTTCTTGTATCGTATTTTCGGCAACAAAAAAAGGAACCAACGAACTTGAGAGAGCTCTAAAAAAGAAAGGTATCAACGCCGGAAGTATTCATGGAGATCGTTCTCAGGAAGAGAGAACAGCTTCTTTACAGGCTTTTAAGAATGGAACAGTACCTGTTATAGTTGCAACAGATGTGCTTGCCAGAGGAATTGATATTGATAATGTTTCCGTAATAATAAATTATGATGTGCCCCGAGCAGTAGAGGATTATATTCATCGTTGTGGTAGAACTGGTAGGTATGATAAGGAAGGAATCGCAATTACTTTGGTTAGCAAAGCAGATCAAAAGTTTTTTGACCCAATTAAAAAGAAAGTAGGAGACGATCTTAAGATTTTAGAGCTACCTGAGGATGTGACATCAAAGGATAAATCTCCAGAAACAAAAAAAACAGAGAATATTTCTAATAAGAAAAAATCCAGCCCTACTAAAGTTCAGAAATCAACGATAGAAGCTAAACCTATTAATGTTGAAAAGAAAACAGTAAATATTTCAACAAATAAAGATGGTAAAGTAATAGTAGAGCTAAAGAATAAGTCTAAAGAAAGTCGATTAAGCAAAGCTGAAGACAAATCTGAAAAGACTAAAAAAGAAACCAGGAAAAAAGTTGAGGTTAAATTAAAAAAGGATAAACCTCAGAAGAAGAAAGAGTCTAAGAAAGAAAAGAAAAAAGCCAAGCTTTGGAACGAATATGACCGTCCGGATAGAATTGAAAAAGCGACGGAAAGAACCAACTCAACTCGCAAACCTTCAAAGGGATTGTGGGGACTTATAAAAGCCTTTATTCCTAAATTTGGTAAGTAAAATTTTATCTTAAAAATTAGAATCAAAATGAATTATATGAATACAAAAAGTCTGGTTTTACTACTTCTAGTTGCAATAGGATGCAATTCGGGGCAAGAAATTGAAGTTAAGAAGACTCATTCGTCAAATACAGAACGTCTTCCTCTTGTCGAAAATAAACCCATTAAAAATGTTATTCTTTTGATAGCGGATGGGACCGGGATTGCCCAAATATCTTCAGGACAGTTGAATATTGTAGGTGCCGATGGATATTTAAACCTTCAAAGAATGCCTGTTACAGGTTTAGTAAAAACTCAATCTTCAAATTCTTTGATTACTGATTCAGCTGCTGGTGCTACTGCTTATTCATGTGGGATGAAAACCAATAATGGAATGATTGCCTTTCTTCCTGATGATAGTCACTGCAAAACCTTAGTTGAAATTGCGGAAGAAAAAGGGATGAGTACAGGGCTTGTAGCTACCTCAACAATTACACATGCAACACCTGCAAGTTTTGCGGCTCATGTCAGATCAAGAGCAAATCAAGCTGGAATAGCAAAACAATATTTAGACTCGAATGTAGAAGTTTTTTTAGGTGGAGGAAGAGAGTTCTTTATACCTCAAGATCAGGAGGGAAGCTCCAGAAAAGATGATCTTAATTTAATTGAAGAGTTTGAGAAAAAGGACTATGAGTATGTTTCTACTGCTGAGGAAATGAAAAATTCATCTTCTAATAAAATTCTGGGACTGTTTGCTAATTCTGGATTGAATAGCGAAAATAGAACTCCAACTTTAGGTGAAATGACGGTTACAGCATTGTCAAAGCTTGAAATAAATGAAAAAGGTTTTTTCTTGATGGTGGAAGGTAGCCAAATAGATTGGGCTGGTCATGGAAATAATGCTGAGTATGCAATTCGTGAAATGAAAGACTTTGATGATGCAGTTAAAGAGGCTTTAGACTTTGCTGAAAAAGATGGTGAAACTTTGGTAGTATTAACTGCAGATCATGAAACAGGGGGAATGACCATGCTTAACTCATCAGAAGATCCAAATAAACTTCGCGTAGAATGGGTCACTGATTATCATACAGGAGTTCCTATTGCTCTAATGGCTTACGGACCTCACGCTATTCAGTTCGGTGGCTGGAATGACAACACAGACATCGGAATTAAAATAGCGGAGCTTATGAATTTCGGTGAGTTTCCGATTATTCTAGAATAGCTGTTTTTATTCTGGGCTCCTCATTACTTAAATCAGTCCAAGCAGCTACAATTTTTCCGTTGTAGTTGCTGATTTGAGGAAATCCACTTCTTCTACTTGAGGACATTTCAGCAAGTTCAATTTCACGTATAAAAGTTCCTTCAGCTGTAAATATTTTAGCCATTAGATCTGCTTTCGAACGGTCTTCCATATTTCGTTCCAGCCAACTAACAATGATGTTATCGTCATTAATGATTTCTATATCTACTCTACCCAAAGGATTTCCATTATCAATTCTTATAGATTCGTTAAAAGAGTCTCCTTCATCATTAGAAAGTGCAATTTTGATTTTAGGAATGTCATTTGCACCAGTATACCAAGCAACAGCTACTAAACGGTCATTTGCAACAATAGCCGGTCCGTTTACAGGGCAAGCTGCTATTTCCCAATTGTCTTTGTTAACAGCTATCGGAGTACTCCAACTTCCATTTTTATATTTTGCAATGTAGATATCTCTTATCTCATCTTTTGTTCGGTCTCTATAAGCTGTTATAAACCCTTGATTTAATTTTGCCATAGAAGTGCCACAACAATCGCAAACATTATTATCGATCTCGGATTCAGTAATAATTTTAAGATCGGCGTCCAGTAAAGCCGATCTAAGAGTCATAGCACTGGAAATAGAGCTCGTTTCTTCATGATCATCGTGAGAACTCCCTGCAGTATTTCTACCGTCTAGCCAAATACTCATAAATGTAGAATCGGAAGAAGGAACCATACTTACGAAGCCATGTTCTGTGGCTGTATTATCTGAATGAGGAGTAATTGTATTAGACCAATTATTAAATGCAGAAGCGATTTCTACATTATAGGCATAGGTTCCTCCTTCAACTTTTTTAAGCCAATGTGAAGCAACTGGTTTACCATTATACGCGATTATGGAAGGATAATCTGCCCAGTTAATAAACCAAGCATCTGATTGTGATATTTTTATTGGTTTAGACCACTTTTCATTTTCAAGTTCAGAATAAAATAAAGAAGCTTCTTCATTATTTTTTTCAATCCAACTCATGAAAACCTTCCCGGTATTATCGGTAAAGAGTCTCGGAAGCGACGCATTATCCTTGGTAGTATTTGAGATATTCTTAACTTGCCAAGTCTGTTTGGTCGAACAATTCGTAATGAAAAATAAAAGAGAACTAAGAATCAGATAACGCATTATTTGTTGTGTTTTGTTGATATGTGATTTTAGAAAGAACTAATCCAATGATTGAGGTTATAGGAAATGTTGTTAAGTACCAATTTGGGACCATATTGAATGAGGAAAGCAATTCAAAAAGAATCCAAAAAATGGTCAATACTGTAACAATCTTAAATGTCCTTTTTGCCGATTCATCAGCAATACTCATTGCGAGCATTGCTCCTAACCACGTAGCTATAATGGATACAATATAGATGGTTATAATCCAAGAAAAAGAAGGTAAAGCAGAAAAACCGAAAAAAAAGAATTCTTGCTTATGGAAAAAAGATATAATGATTCTGGAAAAGCCTTCAACGAAAAGACTAAATACGAACCCAAATAGAGCCGAAAAAAAAGATTTCAAAAATAAAATGTTAGATGTTAATACCGATAATATGTGTGTTCAATATAGAATAATTAATAATCAAGGTTAACAATTGTATTGTTAATTAGTATTTTAAATCAACATAAAATTAAGCCTCATAAAAAATGAAAACAATAGTACTAGCACTAGTAATAATTTCTTTTGGTATAAATTCAAATGCCCAAGAAACTAAAAATGTAATTAAACTTTCAGAACCCATATTAGTTACTGAAACGTATGAAGTATATGGTGAGAAACCCGGTAAAATCGCAGATGCCATTTCTTTAACAGAATTGATAGAATCTTCTCCAAATGATGATAAAAATCCAGTTATAGTTAAAACTTCCATTGCCGAAGTTTGTGAGAAAAAGGGCTGTTTTTTTGTAGCTCAAGAAGGAGATTACACTGCTAGAATTACATTTAAAGATTATGGATTTTTTATACCTACTGATTCTGAAGGCAAAGAAGTAACCATTGTTGGAGAATTTAGTAAAAAAATACTAACAGAAGAAAAAGCTAAGCATTACGCTGAAGATGCGGGCAAAGAAAGCAGTGGGATTAGCGGAGAACAAGTCGAGTATTCTTTAGTGGCATCATCAATAATTTTAAATAAAGAAACTAAGAAGTAAGAATGAACGATAACGATTTATTGAAACCGGTAGAAGTTACATCCAAAGATAAACAATTAATGGAATCTCCTGAGGTAGAAAAGATTGCGACAGATGTAATAGAAAAGCACAAAATGGATTTTGGACCTGCTGAAATCGGTTATTTTTTGGTTTACCCTAATATATCTAAGCAGAGAGCTGCAAAATGTATGAAGGCGACTCGTGAAGTCAAATATTATTCAGGAAATGACTATTTGATTGAATTGTCAGGTGAACTTTGGGATATGCTTGATAGTAAAACCAAAGAAATGGTTCTATATCACGAATTATTGCATATCGACCCTTCTTTCAAGTCTAAGAATCAAGAGTGGAAGATGAATCTCAGAAAACCCGACTTTGCTGATTTTTATACCATTAATGATAAATTCGGAAACGAATGGTATAAAACAGTTCAGGCAACCGCTTCTTCATTATACGATTTAGATCCAAGACAGGAGAACAAAGTTTCTCTCTAATATACAAACGTATTGAATGTCCAGTTACTTTACTCAATAATCTTATTTTTAGACGTAGGTTGAATTAAAATAGAAACTGTTAATTAGAACGTGAAACCTTCTTTTTCGAGAAGGGGTTTCACTCGTTCTATATGATTACCTTGGATTTCAATACTCTTGCCTTTAACTGTACCTCCGGTTCCTAATTGCCCTTTCAACTTTTTAGCTATTTTTTCGATATGCTGAGGATTGTGTTGAATATTTTTTATTACAGTTACTTCTTTTCCTCTTCTACCGGCAGTTTCTAAAACTATTTTTACTTTCATTTAAACTTGAGTTGTTTTCCATTTTCCACGTTTGAACAATATAAAGCCAATTATTCCCAATAAAGTTTCAGCTATAACAATCGAATAAAAAACTCCCTCTTCTGCAAGGTCAAATTCCATAGCTAAAACGTAAGCTAGGGGAATCTCAACTATCCAAAAACAAACCAAGTTGATTAGGGTAGGAGTGAGAGTATCTCCGGCACCGTTAAAAGCCTGAATTATCACCATTCCAAAAGCATATGCCAGATAACCGTAGCTCATAACTCTTAGACATTTAGCACCTATTTCAATAATAGCTATATCAGTAGTAAATATTCTCATTAACAACTCAGCATTTGTGAAGAAAAATATTCCAACAATCCCTAAAAATACCATATTTGCAAAAGCTGAGTACCAAGTTGATTTTTCTGCTCGTGCAGGTTTACCAGCACCAAGGTTCTGCCCGACTAGTGTGGCGGCTGCATTGCTCATTCCCCAGGAAGGTAAAATCGAAAAAATTAAAATTCGAACTGCTATTGTATAACCTGCAAGAGAAATGCTTCCAAATTCAGCTATAATTCTAACTAATCCAATCCAGCTGCTGGTTGCTATGATAAATTGCCCGATTCCTCCAAGTGAAACTCTTATGAGATTTGACATTATATCCCATCGGGTGATTAAATGCTTTTTTAAGACATTTATTCTGGTTTTTCCATCAAACAGTTTATAGATTTGATATAAAACACCGATACCACGTCCAATTGAAGTGGCGATAGCAGCTCCTGCGATACCAAGTTCCGGAAATATCCATAGTCCAAAAATTAATACCGGATCAAGTACTATATTTATTCCATTTGCTATCCATAAAGCTCTCATTGAGATATTTGCATCACCGGCTCCTCTAAATACCGCATTTATAATAAAAATTAGCATTATCACCGTATTGGTACTAAACATGATGGTGGTGTAAATAGAAAACTCGGTAACTATTTCACCCTCAGCTCCCATAAGAACTAAAAGTTGTGGAGCAAAAACTCCTCCTAACACTGCAATTGGTATTGATACTAAAATTGCTGCAAGAATTGCTTGAACACCTGTTAGAGCAGCTTTATCGTATTCTCTTTCACCATATCTACGAGATACTACAGCTGTTGTAGCCATAGCAAACCCTATTGCTATTGCATAGATTAGGGTCATCAGAGATTCAGTTATACCAACTGTAGCAATGGCATCTGCACCTAGTTTTGAAACAAAGAATATATCAACTACGGCAAAGACAGATTCCATAATCATCTCAAGTACCATTGGTATAGAAAGAACTAAAATTGCTCTTCCAATGCTTCCTGATGTGAAATCTTTATCTGTGCCAGAAAGAGAAGTTCGTATATCGCTCCAAATTGAAACTTCTGAAGTTTTAAACCTCTCTTGATAGCTCATGGATTAGATTGATCTATGGGAGGGGAGACTAGAGCCATGAACTCTAACTTGTGTAAACCAAAAGAATAGTTTTTCTAACCTTGACGAAGGAACAGGGAAACGAACTACTGCATCAGCTATTCGCTCAATTGCTTTATCTAGGTGATCTTCATTCTCAAATTCTAATATTATTGAACACTCAAGTTCTTTCAGCTTTTTAAGAAAAAATTTTTCTTGCGGAGTAGCATATTTAACAACGGAATATGTATGTCCTACATAAACTCCACAAAGCTGCTCAGCTTCTTTAAAAACTATAAGAGATTTAGTTTCTTTAAGCTGACTAAAAAGACTATCTAAATTGGAATACGATTCTTTTTCGGAGCTTGTAATGTAATCAGAAAGAGATATTTCCTTTGTTTCACCAATTGTTTCTGATTCGAACTGACTTAAGGCATATTTTCTGTTCTCAGAAAAATTACCTGCAAAAACAATCACTTTTTGTTTAGTTGGATTATTCCGAAAATCCTGAAGAAACTCTTTATATAATGTACTGTTAAAATTAAACATGAAATATTTTTAGTGGAATTTTTTTTGTTTGAAACCTTCTGTAAATTTTCGCTCGATATTTTGCGGATTAAAACTCCATCCACCTGCTTTTGCTCTTGTTCCTTGTATTGTAAGAGTTGTAGTTGATCCGGTAGATGCCGAAGTAACTGAAATGGTTATTGAAGTTCCCACTACATCTGCGTTCTCATCATCAGTATCAGAAACAGTAAAGCCAAACTCTGTACGCCCGGGACCAGGGGTTATAAAGTCATTTAAGCTTAGACCAACATCACCTGAAGCCTGTAAGCCTGTAGCTACACTAACACCTATATTTGAACCTGCGGACATTGGGTTGCCATTCAAATCTGTTACCGTATATGTAAATGATTGCGATCCATCTGCTGGGATATTTACAGTCGTAGGGTTAATCGTAATATTTGCTTGGGATGTAGAAAAAAGTAGTTTTATATCTTTAGTGATAAAGTCATTGTTTTCGTCTACTGTTTTTGCTCTTACTGTAAAGAACCCCGTTCCTTGTGGATCTGAATTTGGTCGGCTTCCATCGGGTCTTAGTTTTACAATTGCAGTACCAAAGTTGTTTGTAAGGGCTGAACCTTCAACGATTCCTGCTCCAATTGTTCGAAAATCGACAGCGGTTCCTTCTTTTACAGGATTACCAAATTTATCTCCTACACTAGCTACGATATCATATTCAAGGTTTTCATTATTTCCGGATATCAATCCAAAACCTTCTATGTTCGTATTAGGAGAAGCTATAAAGAATCTATTAGGAGAAGGGAATCCTCCGTTAATAGCTACAAGAATAGGATCTGAAACAATTGTAAGGCCTATATCAGTTCTTTCAACCAGAGCTCGTACTCTGACAACTCCTGCAGAATCTCCACTAAATAAACTAGTCACAGCTTGTCCATCAGCGTTTGTAGTAACATTAGCGGGAATAACGGTTTCTCCACCTCCAGGACCTTTAAGTATAGAAAACTGAACATTTACAGCACCATCTGTATTAATCGCTCTTCCTGCAGAATCAACAACTGTAAAAGTAAATCGGGAACTGATTTCACCACCGGTTTGCGCAATATTAATTGCTTCAGAACTTAGAGATTCAAGTACTATTGCTGCGGCCCCTTCGGGATCTCCACTTACTTGATCACCACCTCCATTATCTCCACCTGAATCACTTCCTTCTGGAGTTAATTCAAAATCAAAATTATCTTCCACCGCTTCAGGAGTAAGGGTAAGAGTCCTGTTCAATGTATTGAAGTCTGTTGCTGATGCTGTTATTGAAACATTTGTAACATCATTAATATTGATACTGTTTAATTCATAATTGCCAAGTTCATCAGTTCTGGTAAAATTGTCTGAAAACTCTGAAGGGGATGTTATAGCCACAGTTGCATTTGCAATAGGGTCTCCTGTATTGGCATTAGATACTTGCCCCGTAATAACCGCGTCTTCATCGCCGGCTGTATCACACGTACTTACAAATACGAAAATTGAAATTACAAATAAACTTAGGAGATGATATTTTTTCATGACTTTTCCTAATGAGAGAATTAAAAGTGAACAAAGTTACATATAATTTTATCGTCTATGAAAGATAATTTCTTAAAAGAGGAGCAAAAATCTAGATTTGGATTACTTTTATGAATCAAATTTGACTAGTGTAGCCAAAATTCATTAATAATGATCTATTAAAAAAACTGATGAGTTCTTCAGTTTAAAAGCTATTGGACAGTACAAAAGTAACCAAAATGATTCACTCTATAATTGAAGGTTCAGGCAAAGGTTTTGTTTTAAGTTCTGGTTCTGGAACAAATTTCCAGACAACTATCGCCGTTATAAAAATAGCTGAAGCTCCGAAAAAAGTATTACTAGCATAGCCTTTCATTGAGTAAAGAGGCCCGGCAATAGATCCACCTAAACCATAGCCAACTTGACCAATAGCTACTAAAAGACTCATCATTGTACCTCTGTTATTAGATTTTACCAGCTCAGACGAAAGTGCCTGAAAAGGGCTAATTCTCATTGCGATAAGAATCATTGCTATAGGGAATAGGATAAAAGCGAAATATAAATCTGTTACAAAGAATGTAGTTCCAACCATTAGAAGAGACAGTCCTAAACAAGACGTTATAATCATATTCTTTCTTCCTATTTTATCGGAAATCCAACCGGAACTAGGACCTGCAATTACATTAGCGACACCACCAACTGCAAAAATATATCCGATGGTTGTTAATGATGAATCGAAAGATTTTTCTAACCAAGTGGGAAAATAAATTATAAAAACTGATAAACTTAAGAACATTAATAAATAGCATAATGCGACAAAACTAACATCGGTTCGCTTTAACAGTTCTATGTATTTAGTAAGAGACCCGAAGACAGTGAGTTTATCTGTATGGAGTTCTACATTTGGTTGAGGAACCTTAAAATAGATTATTATGAATGTAAGACTCATTATAATTCCGAATACAATAAATGGAAATTTAAATCCAAATTGTTCTGCTAAGAACGTACCTAAGGGGATTCCAAGTATTTGTCCAACTGCAATTCCACTCATAACCCATCCATTCGCCCAGCCCCTTTTCTCATAAGGAAAGTAATCTCCGACGTATGCTACAGCAGCTCCGCTTAAGACTCCTCCAGCCATTCCAGCCATAGCTCGTACTATTAAAAAACTTGTGAAATCAGTTACTAAAGCATGACTATATAAAAAAACAGCCATGCATCCGGTTCCAATTAGGAGGATTTTTCTACGTCCTATTTTATCAGAAAATGGCCCCATAATAATTGCAAAAATACCTACCATAACTGCATAAACAGTAACTAAGTTACCTAAAAGTTCAACATCAGTAGCAAGTGCCTTACCAATTTCAGGAAGAATGGGAGCAATAATCATAATTTGACTACTGGCAGAAAACACCAATAACCATAATGAAAACAAAATAAAATAAGGGGTAGCGGATTCGTATTTCATAAAGAATAATAAAAAAATTAACATAACAACTTAAAGTTCTGCAAAAAAATGTCGATACTAAGTTTTAGGTACAGTTAACTTAATATTACAATGATTGGCTGAACAGACGGCAAGAAATTAATTTGTAATTTTTATAATTATCAGTACTCTTGTAATTAAATAAGCTTAATACGGATAAGTGTTTTCTAATTTACTTTTAGAAAATGTTTTCAGAAATTGTATGAAATTAATATAAACAACAAATAACAATAAATAGGTAAACCCAATGGGACAACAACAATTACTTCTAGTTATACTAGTAACAATAATCGTAGGAATCGCAACTGTAGTTGCTATCAACACATTCTCAAGTGCAGCTGATTCAGCAAACTTAGATGCTGTTCGTCAGGATGTAGCAAATATTGCTGCTTCTGCTCAAAGTTACTACATGAAGCCTACGCAGTTAGGTGGTGGTGGACAAGATTTTAGTGTTATCACATTCAGAAATATTTCTTTCCCTTCTGATTCGATTGATACTGCTGATTTCTTAAGCGCAGTTAATCCTAACGGTAAGTATGTAATAAGTGCACGTAGTGCAACTGGTTTTACAGTTACAGCTCATCCAAATAGTGACGAGGATTTTGACGGAACTATGGCTGATAATGCAACCAATACATTAGCTGCAACTGCTAGTAGAGATGATTTAACTTGGACTGACAATAACTAATACGTCCGCAAATCGTATATTCAAGGACTTCATATAATATGAAGTCCTTTTTTTTGAGCTAGAAAAATCAAACTATGGGTCAACAACAGCTTTTATTGCTTCTTTTAGTTACTGTTGTAGTAGGAATTATGACTGTGGTTGCTATTATTTGGCTACAGGAAGCACAAAAAGAATCCGAAAAAGATGCAATTCGTCAAGATTTAATGAACGGAGCATCTAGAGCGGGAGCTTACTACATAAAACCATTAGCGCTAGGTGGAGGTGGTGGTAGCTTTACAAATATTACATTTCAGGAATTAGGATTAGATACTGCAAGTTATAATGGCTATTATTTTGATATTGTACCTGAATCTCAATCATTTAAAATATCAGCATCTACATTAGACAGATCAGATACTCTTACAGCAACTATTAACAGATTCGGTATAACTTGGAATTAATTTTTTAGCAATGGCACAATTTCGTTTAAAAGCTGTATCAAATGGTGGTAAAGTAATTCAGAAAGAATTTGAAGCAGAATCAAAAAAAGATGCTCAAATTAAAGTAGATAGATTGACAAAGACGAATAGCTTAAAGGTTCAGTCTCTGGAAAAGAAATCTACATTTATGTATAAGGTTAAACGTCCAGGTAAGCCTAAACTTAATGGAGAGCAAGAGGCATATAATAAAGAAGAAGTAGAAAGAGCACTGGTTAAGCTTGGTTATGAAATAATCAGTATCAACAAAAAGCTTTTTGAATTTAAAGGAGGGGTGCCACATAGTGAAGTGGTTACTTTTATTAGCTTATCAGCAGATCTTTTAAATCAACAACTGACTTACGATGAGATTTTGAACCTCTTGTATGAAGATACTGCAAACAAAAGGATGAAAGAGGTAATAAAAACCATTCAAAAAGATTTAAAGGATGGTAAAGAAGGATCAGAAGTATATGGTAAGCATGAAGATGTATTCGGTAAATTTGCTGCTTATATGCTTAGTGTAGCATCAACATCAGGTAATATGGCTTTGGTGTTCGAAAGTACAGCTAAGTTTTTAGAACGAGATGCTGAGTTTAAAAAAAATCTAAAACGATCTTTAATGATGCCTGCCATTACAGTTCTAGCTGTAATCGGAGTGGTTCTTTTTTATGTAGGTTACATATTTCCGTCAACAGCAGAGCTTTTTGTTGATATGGGTATTACTCTTCCACCAATGACAGCCACTACGCTAGAAATAAGCTATTGGTTAGATAGTAATTGGATACTTCTTTTAATATCGATATTGGGGCCAATAGCAGGATTTGTTTATTTTGTACGAACTAAAAAGGGAAAATTATTTTTAGATAAATACATTATTAAAATTCCTGTAATTGGAGATTTATTACATAAAACTAGTATAGAGATTTTCTCTAGAGTTTTCTACACTCTTTATAGTGGCTCAGGCCAAAACATTGAGGTAATAAAGGTAGCAAGTGAAGCTTGCAGAAATACTTATATGGAAAAAAGAATAAAGGATATAGCTATCAAAAAGATGCTAAAGGATGGAGCTGGTTTAATTGAATCTATTGAAGAAACCGGAGTTTTTACAAGAACTGCAATAAGTAGATTCAGATTAGGTGCTGAGTCAGGTTCTCTAAGAGAAAATGCCAGACAGTTAGCTGAATATTATGAAGTGCAAACTACTTACCGAATGCAATCCGTAATTGATACAATAAGCCTTTTTGTAAATCTATTTATAATGATCGCTTTAATTGGGATTACCGTTGTTTCATCAGAATCTGCAGTTATAAAACCAAACGCCTAGATGGGTAAAATCAATATTAGAAGACATATTGGTGATATTCTTGTAAAAAAGAAGATAATTACTGAAGCACAGCTTCAGGAGGCATTAGGAATATTAGAGCAAGAACCTGAGGCAAGTAGTAGAAGGTTGGGACAAATCTTATTTCAAGATCTTGACCTTAATAGGCATATCATAATGAAGGAGATTGCTGATATCTACGCTTTTAGAGAAGTTCTTGAAGGCATGAATTCAGTATCTGATGAAATTATTGAGCATATAAAAACAAATGTTGAAGAGCTCAATAATGATGTTATTGATGAGCTAGTTGTTTTAAAAGCTGTTCCTTTTCATCGAACTCCTAATTCAATTACCGTTGCTGCTGCAGATCCTTCAGATCCCAATATTCAGGGGGTAATTCAAAAACTTAATTTTAAGAAGGCTGAACTAGTCTATTGTAAGTATGAGTTTATTGAAACAATCCTGTCTAACGTTTATGAGCAAAAAAATGAATTTTTGGACCTACTTGAGGAAATAGACTACGATGAATCTCAATTAGAAGCCGAAGAAGAAGAAACCATCAATGAGGAAGAGATAGATGCAGAGATTAATCAGAGCATGCTTAACTCTTTGGTAGAGGGTATGTTAGTAGAGTCTGTTCGCCAAGGAGTAAGTGATTTGCACATCGTTCCTAGCGGTCCTACAACAACGGATATCAGGTTCAGAACCGATGGTAAACTTCAGTTATGGTATCAACAAAAAAATGTTAAACCAGAAGCTATCTCAGCAGTTATAAAAGATAAAACTCGAAATGTTGATCGGTTTGAGAGAGATGCTTCTCAGGATGGTTTTATTCAGCGACAAATAGATGGTGTTGGAATCAGGTATCGTGTTTCAATAATGCCGATAGTAGGAAATCAATATGACAGAAAGTTTGAATCTACAGTAATTCGAGTTCTAGATGATAGAAAAGTAATACGAGATCTTGATCTTTTAGGACTTCAAAAAGTAGCGAAAGAGAATTTTGTTAAAGCCATAAGTCAGCCTTCAGGGATAGTTATTATTACAGGTCCTACGGGTAGTGGTAAATCAACTACCTTAGTAGCTGCATTATATTCGGTTATTGATCCAACAAAGAATGTACTTACCATTGAGGAACCGGTAGAATATATAATAGAAGGTGCTCGGCAGTTAAAAATTAGTAATCACATGACCTTCGATCAGTCCATTAGAGGTATTTTAAGGCATGATCCTGATATCGTATTAGTGGGAGAGATGCGTGATTTAAAAACAGCAGAAATTGCAATTAAACTAGCAAACACTGGTCACCTAACGTTTTCAACTTTACACACAAATGATGCCCCAAGTGCAGTTTCCCGACTTTTTAAAATGGGAGTGGAGCCATTTCTGATCGCTAATGCTGTAAATCTGGTAATGGCTCAACGTTTAATCAGACGATTATGTAAAGACTGTAAAGAGGAATATAAGCCTCATATAGAAATAGCTAGAGGTATAGGATTTACTGATGAAGAGTACGAAGAAACAACATTTTATAAGTCTGTTGGCTGTGAAGTTTGTGGACAATCCGGATTTAAGGGCAGATCCGCAATTCATGAAGCATTATATTTTTCTAAGGAGATAAAAGAATTAGTGTTAGAATCAGGTGGGGATATTGACGAGGCCGCAATTAAAGATTTAGCTATGTCTCAAGGTATGTTAACACTTAGAGGATCAGGTAGAGAAAGAATAAAAGAAGGTATTACCACAATCGAAGAAATAATTGCTAGTACTTTAGAAGATTAATTTGAATTATTAGATAACTTATTAAATATTAGTGAATCATTTTAGCGATATTAAGTTATCGGGGACGAACAAAGATGGATATGCAAGATAAAACAAATGAAAAAATGCCGGATTATTTAAAGAAGTTCTTGAAAGAACCTCCGTTGCTTTTAAGGAACTTTCACTACGAGGACGTTTTAGAATTTCTTCAAACAGGAGTTGAAGAAAGGTATTTGGCGGGCGATAATATTATCAATGAATCCGAAAATGTGAACTCTGCGTATCTTGTAGCATCAGGAAAAGTTGCAATATGGAAAGACGGAATTCAACTAGCCACTTTGTCAGAAAGTAATTTTTTAGGTGAAGCCTTTTTATTCAGTAAAAACAGCAGAATGGCGAAGGTTACTTCTGAAACTGATACAATATTATTAAGGTATGAACGATATGATGCACTTAATTTTTTCAGAAAAAAACCCGAAAAACTATTTAATATCTTTACAAAAAATATCATCGAAATACAGCAAAGAAAGATTAGTAATATGAATGTTCAGTTACTGAATCTTAAAAAGCGACTTCTAAACGACAATACCTGGTAATAATTCAGGTATTTAATTTATGTAACATTTTCATTTAAGAGTTATCAATTATAGTAACTTTTAAGTAGGTAGGTTATGCAGACGGCAAAAAAAGAACACAACTTAAGTTCTATTACAACACCTCTAATTAAGCAGCTTCCATTTACTGCCCGAGGAGATGAGCTTTTTATAAAAATGAGCGAAATTCTTGATGCTCAACCTGAAGAAATGCGTATTGAATTAAAATCAATTCTTGACGGGTTTTTGATTAAAATGCTTAAAAATCAAGCCTCAGATATTGATTTAGGAGGTGCCGGGTGCCGCGGCAAGGTCTGGTATCGTATCTTTGGGAATAAGTCTCCAGATCAAGTAAAGCAAAATTTTTCGGTTGAAGAAACTGATTTTTTACTTCTTAATATCTTAGTTAAATCACAAAGAGAACTTTTATTAGAAAACAGGAATCTCGACTTTTCATATGGTATTGAACTAGATAACGGTAAAAATCAGCGTTTTAGAGTAGATATTTATTTTGATTTAGAGCACCTGGCAATGAATATGAGAAGGATTGATAACACTATTCGTCCTTTCAAGAGCTTGGGAGTAAGTACTGAAGTTGCTAAAGCATTGAGCTTAAAATATTATAAGTATGGTCTCAGTCTAATTACAGGAATAACTGGTTCAGGTAAATCATCTACTTTAGATACAATTATTGATGCAAATAATAGAACAGTAGACTCACATATAGTAGTGATTTCATCTCCCGTTGAACTAATTCACAAACCGTTAAGATCTGTTGTGCGTCACCGTGAAGTAGGTAGAGATGTTGAATCTTTTAAAGCTGGTGCAATTCAAGCTCTTCGACAAGATCCTGATATCATAGTAATAGGAGAGTTAAGGGACCCTGAAACAATTATGACGGCATTAGAAATTACTGATTCAGGGCATAAAACATTCAGTACCTTACATACTTCTTCAGCAATGGATAGCATCGAAAGAATATTGGGAGAAGTTCCAACTGAGGAACAAAATCGAGTACGTTCACGTCTCGCCGATGTCTTAACTTGTGTGATAAGTCAGAAATTAGTACCAAGTTTAGACGGGAAAAGAATTTTAGCAAAAGAAGTACTTATTGCAAATACATCTGTTAGAGCTGCTATTCGAAATAATAATATCGGTGAAATTTATCAGATGTTGATGGAAGGAAGTGAAAAAGGTATGAATACACTAGAACAAGATCTGAAAAGATTATTTGTAGAAGGTAAAATTTCTAAAGAAAATGCTATTAATTATTCTAACAATAAGTCGAAAATAGTTCAACTACTAAGTGAGACTAGTTACTAAATATGGCAGGTAAAAAACTTTATACCGGATTTGTTTTAGAAGATGATGTAATTAAGATTGCCAGAATAAGTGTGTCTGGAAAGGTTGCAACTTTAGAAAACATAGACAAAGTTAAACTTGTAAGTTCTGTTAAAAAAGAAGGTGCTTACGATAAAGAAGAAGAAATTTTCGATGCATTTGACGAAGAACTAGAAGATGATAGTATTTTCGGAATCGAAGATTCACTAGATTTAGATTCAGATTTTGAGGATGACGATGATGAACTAGAACTCGATTTAGATTTAGAAGATCTAGAGGATGACAATATCATCGATGTTGATGATATGGCAGCTGAGGTTGATGGAGAACTTGCTTCTAACAATGAAGTTCTGCTCTACAATATTCTAACGGATCTGGATTCTTCAAGCGTTAAACTGAGTGTGAATATTCCTGCAGGGTTAACAATCTTTCAGATTCTAAGGGATATTGACTTTGCTTCTATAAAAAAGAAAGATCTAAATATTATAGTTGATGATCGATTAGAGGCTCTTTATGGAACACCAAAAGGAGCTGATAACTATTCAACAACAGTAAGAGATGATGGCTCACTTTTACTTGTTTCAATTGATGAGGAATCTAAAGCACTGCAGCTTATCCATGATTCTGAGAATATTTATAGTGGAAAAGTAACTATAAATGAAGTCATGCCAGATGAAACATTAATGATCGGTTTGTTTCGTGCAAATTATTCTCCTAACCCTGAGAGTATTACTTCATTAATCCAATACAGTGAAGAAAGTTGTAGAATTTTATTTCTTAAAGGGAGTGATTTACTTAGTGTTTCCCCTTTAATTACTGAAGGTTCTTCTTCAAGAAAATTTCTTAACACAGTATTTAGTAAGATACTTTTTCAGTTAGATACAGGAGAGGTACCAAATCTGGATAGGATAATTCTTTGTAATAATAATTTAGGTGAGGAAGCTGTTACCTTCTTTCAAGAAAGGTTTTTGGATATAGAAGTTTCTGATTTTGAATATGATTCTGATATTTTTGACACAAGTAATATTGATTCCTCAACAATACCTTCTTTTACTACAGCAATATCTTTGGCATGGGTTGATGCCGGATTCCAAAAGGATTCATATCCTGACATAAGCTTTCTTCCAAATTACATCAAAGAACGGCAAAAGATATTCAAGCTTCAATGGCATGGCTTTCTTTTATTATTCCTAATACTTTCAGTATTCCCCATTACAAACTACTACTACCTTCAGAATTCAGTAGAAATTGATAATTTAACCGAGAGTGTATCTAGTAGAAAAGCTGAAATACGAGCTTTAGAAACAACAGTTCAAGAGTATAATAGGATTGATGCTGAATTATCTAGTATAAAAACAAGACTTATTTTATTAGATGAATTGAGTGAAAATACGCTTACATGGTCAGTAAATCTCGATCTGATAAACAAAGGAGTTGATAATATTGACTCTATATGGCTTACAAATATTACAGAATCTGAAGAAGGAGGACTTAATTTATCAGGCGTAGCTTTGTACAGAAATAGAATATCGATGATTGCTGATATGTTTAGTGAAGCAGTTTTACAAGATGTACAACGAGCTGAAATAAGAGAAAAAGAAGTATATAACTTCTCATATTTCATTCCCAGTGTAGTTTCAAATGTGGAGAGATATACTCCGGAAAGTGCCCAAGGCCTTAAAGATATCTTAGGAGGTAATTGATGTCGTACGCCCTGCGAAATACTTTGATTCTTCTCGTAGCTTTGCTCTTGATTGCCGGAGGTGCATTTACCTATCTCGAATTCGTTCAGAAATCTCAGATACAAGATTTATCAACTGAACTAGAATCTCTTAATAATGATTATAATTCTAAGATTGGGATAAGAGATCAGTATCAGCCACTTTTAGACAGGTACAATAAAGCCCGAGATATTGTTATGGGCTACGATAAACAAATGTTTGATACTAACAACCCAGACGATGTGTATCATTATTTAAGTGAAATTAATGATGTAAATCTAGAACTATATTATGATTTTAATTTTCAGGATTCATTAGTTCAGGATCAATATGGTGTTATTCAATCAAGAGTAGTGGGTACAGGTATGTATTCCGACTTCATGACTTTCGTAAACAAAATTGAAAATAGTGTATTGCTAAATAAGATCGAAAACGTAAGTATTTCTCTTGCTTCAAACGAAGAAACAAGTGATTATGTGAATTTCTCGATGAGTTTAAATAGTTACTACCGCAAAATTCAATTCGAGGAAAATTTTAACGATACAGAACGTTTCAGAATGAACTCTTCAATTTCTGTTTATAATCCTTTAAAGCCTCTTGTTCTAAATTATATTCCAATTAATGAAGATAATTTGATTAATATAGAAGGTTCTCGATTGATCGGGTTAACAAGTACGAGAGTTTTTATTATCGATCAAACTGGAGAAACACAGATTTTAAAACCCGGAGACAAGGTGTATTTAGGTTATCTCAAAGAAATTAATGTTCGTGAAAATGAGGTTATTTTTGATCTCGATAAAGGTGGAATTAAAGAACAATTCACTCTAAAGGTGGAAAAATGAAAGCATATATAATGAAGTATTATCAATCATATTTTACAATTTTTCTATTTTTTGTTTTTTGCTTAGTACAGACTGGTAGTACTTATGCTCAAACTCAGAATCCATTTAGGGAATATACTAATCCGGATGAAATAGTTACATTTGATAGAAGTACGAGCTATACTGAAGCAATTGAAATTATTAATCAGTTTGTGCAAGAGTATGAGAATAAGTTCATAATTGATC
>Ga0189275_100285_pt1 | contig 36317 bp, 30 predicted proteins | sample N19A6minimetaG_FD_130329 | JGI IMG/M metagenome (GOLD analysis project Ga0189275, IMG submission 130329) | Marine microbial communities from the Costa Rica Dome - N19 A6 mini metaG | ecosystem: Environmental > Aquatic > Marine > Oceanic > Photic zone | place: Costa Rica: the Eastern Pacific...
ATTGCGCTTGTAGATCTCTTGCTGTAAAGTCTATACCAAGTCCTATTTCATCATAATATTTATGTGCAAATTTTTTATCGATGTACTTCCCTACTTTTTTGATTTTTACCAAAATTTCGACTTCGTGATGAACTTCATCAGAAAAATCTGGAATAAAAAACGGTTGTTTTTTAAGCAATATTGAAGTATCTGGTTTTAAAAACACAACAGGATCTGTAGGTTTTTCGTTTTCTAATTCTTTGATGTGGTCTGTATAGTTACGACCGATGCAAATGAGTTTCATGTTATTAGGTGCTAGGAATTAGTTGGATAGGGTTAGTGATATTGCTGGTACAAACTGTTTCTTTTTCTCATTATGTGGAATTGGATACTTCCACCATTTACCATTTCCATAATGAACAACTAAAAATCTTCCTGGTTCACTTAAAAATGCTTTAAAACTTGGCACATAAGCTATTTCCTTTTTAATTTTTGTTTTTTTTCCATCTGTATCAAACATTGTATATGTTCTTTGTATTTCATTAAAGGGAATTGCCAAACCCTCTAAGGTTACAAATAGCCCATTTTTTGGAAAAATTATGTCAAATCTTGATATATCAACAATAACTTCCTTTTGTTTTTTTGAAGCTGTAATAATTAAATTTTCACTAATCAAATCATGCATTGGTAAGCTATCTTTAGAGACAGAAAACAATCTTACTCTAAACTTTGAATCTTTTCGTTTAAAACCAAGACCTTTACTCAATAAAACTGAAATTTCTTTTAAACATTCTGTTTTACTGTAACTGCTATCATAAGGAAAATACAAGCCTAATTGCCAAGGTCGCTTTCCCATTCCGAAACCTCCGTAAAGCTCATTTTCATGATATGGTTGAATTTTAAAAAATTTCTCTTTAAACTTCTCAGTAATCACAACTTCATCAAGCTGTTCAGTTAATGGTTTTAAAAAAATGGTTTTTAAGTTTGTAAATGATGTCACTGTTAGTGTCGTATCCTTATAACCAAGTGACGATAAATGTAGATTCTTATCTATATCTTCATCTTTTATACTGAGAACATAGCTCCCATCATCATCACTAGATGTGCCAACTGTAGACTCTAGAATAGAAATATTGACATAAGGAATTGCCTCGTTAGTTACTTTATCTAAGACCACGCCTTTTGCAACTTGTTGTTGCGAGAATACCAGAAATGGCAATAATAAAAAGAATACTTTCATATGAACTAGGAAAAAGACTCCTGCCTTCGCAGGAATTTACCCCAATTTATTATTAAACTGACGTAACTTAATTGCGGTTAACACTTTTTTAGTATACAAAGGAAAATCTGCATTTAACAACCAACCAAAATAACCTGGCTCTTGCTCCATAACATCAACAACACGCTTACCTTTGTGCTTACCAAAAGAAAAACATTCTTCCCCTTCTTTGTTGAAAATTAAAAATCCTGCAAAATCTGCAAACTTTTTACGCGAACTGAATTCCGCTAAAAATTTAGTGTCATTTTCTAGCTCTTCGTAGCGCTCTAATTGAGCTTTTAAAACCTCGTACGTTGCCTTAGTATCAGCTTCTGCACTATGTGCATCATCTAAACTTTTATCGCAATAAAACTTATAAGCTGCACTTAGTGTACGTTGCTCCATTTTATGGAAAATGGTTTGCACATCTACCGCCAAACGATTTTTCATATCAAAGTCTACCTCAGCACGTAACATTTCTTCTGCTAAAAGTGGAATATCGAATCGATTAGAATTAAAACCGCCTAAATCTGAATCTTTGATTAAGTTATGTACTTCTTTAGAAATTTCTTTAAAGGTTGGCGCATCTACAACATCTGCATCTGAAATTCCATGAACTTTAGTCACTTCTGCGGGAATAGGAATAGTTGGATTTACCAATTTGGTATAGGTTTCTTCCTTTCCGTTAGGATGAACCTTTAAAATTGAAATTTCTACGATTCTGTCATTTGAGATATTGATTCCTGTAGTTTCTAAATCAAAAAAACAGATAGGTTTGTTTAGGTTTAGCTGCATCTAATTATAGTTTGGCACAAAGTTAGGGAGATAAATATAAACTTTCAATTTTGTAAAAAAAATACGCAACCTTTTTGGTTTTTATGTATCTATAGAAAAATTACAATATGAGAAACAAACTTCCGTGCTTACTTTTATTAATTTACGTTTTTTCAACTCACAACATTATTGCTCAATTTGGAGAACCAATACTAGTGCAAGAAAACACCACAAAAATCACAAACATTGCATTTGCAGACATAAACAATGATAATCTTAAAGATATTATAGTTACCAAAAAAGTTGAAAGTACTACAATATCTTATTTTTTAAATCTTGGTGATTTAAATTTTTCTGAAGAAAATGTAATTCTTTCGGGTAGCAGTCTGGTTACAAATTTTGTTACAGGAGATTTTAATAATGATGGGTGGATAGATATTGTAAGCATAGGTGATAATGAAAATTCTGTAAGAATACATTTTAATATCAATTCTACATTTACTTCACAAACCATAGACACATTCCCTTTTTTTGAAAGTGATATTTCTGCTTCAGACATAGATAATGATGGAGATTTGGATTTCATTGCCATAGGAGGCACAACTTTTAAAGTTTTTTATAATGATGGCTCGGCTAATTTCACACAACAAACTGTTAGCGGACCTCAAGATAACTTGGAAGATTTTTTTGACATCACAATTGCAGACATAGACAATGACGGCTATCAAGACATAATTACTAGTGGAGCCAACACCTCTGTTTATAAAAACACAAATGGCATTATAACTTACGATAGCACCAGAAGTTCCGCTGTTAATAACGGAACTAATCTTATGGTAAAACTTATTGACTTAGATAATGACGGAGATTTAGATTTGCTTTCTCAAAGTAACAGCAATTCATTTGGTATAAATTGGAAGGAAAATGATGGTAACGGTAATTTCATTAACTCTCATGTTATTGACCCTAACCCTTACTCTGTAGAATCAGTTGCTGTTAAAGATTTTGATGATGATGGAGATAAAGACATTTTAATTTCTGACAACTTTGACTTATACATCTACAATAATGACAGTTTTGGAAACTTTAGTACTCCTTCTATTATACATGACAATAATCTCTCTATAAATACGGTATACTCAGATGACCTTGATGATGATGGTGATTATGACATAATATGGTCTGCTGATTTATCTATCCAATTAAATAACACAACCCTAGGCATAGACAAATACCCTTATAATAATGTAAACATATATCCAAATCCTATATCCGATAAAATCAACATTTTTACAGAGACTCCCGGAAAATGTACAATTTATAATTTTAGAGGACAGATAATTAAAAAAGACATTATTCTAAATAGCGGCTACAACACTATTGAAATTAATGACCAATCGCAAGGCTATATTATTAAAGTAGAAGCCAACAATAAAATTTCCTATAAAAAAATCCTATCAAACTAGATATTGCATAACTGTATCTAAATAATAAAAAAGCACAACTCAAAGTTGTGCTTTTTTATTATTTATTTAAGTATACGATTAAATCTCACGATTTTTATCCCAAGCTTCAAGATAATCTTTAACAGCTTTAACAAACTGCCCACCTAAAGCTCCATTCACCACTCTATGGTCGTATGAGTGCGACATAAACATTTTGTATCTAATACCTATAAAGTCACCTTGAGGAGTTTCTATAACTGCTGGTACTTTTCTTATAGCTCCCAATGCTAAAATACCCACTTGTGGTTGGTTAATGATTGGCGTACCCATAATACTGCCAAACGTACCAACATTAGTTACAGTATAAGTACCACCTTGTATGTCATCTGGACTCAATTTATTTTCTCTGGCTCTATTGGCTAAATCATTAACTTTTTTAGCCATGCCCAAAAGATTTAATTGATCTGCATCTTTTATAACAGGTACTATTAAGTTACCATCTGGCAAAGCCGCTGCCATACCTAAGTTAATATGTTTCTTTTTAATGATACTATCACCTTGTACTGAGATATTCATCATTGGGAAATCGCGCAAAGCTTTTGCAACCGCCTCCATAAATATAGGAGTAAAGGTTAGATTTTCTCCTTCACGATTTTTGAAACTGTTTTTATGCTTATTTCTCCAGTTCCATATTTCTGTTACATCTGCCTCAATAAATGACTGTACATGAGCAGAAGTTTGCACAGACTCAACCATGTGCTTAGAAATGAGTTTGCCCATTCTGGTCATTTCTATAATCTCATCTTCACCTGAAGCAACTACTGGTGTAGTAACTGGTTTTTCTTTTGGTTGACTTGATGCAACTGCCTTAGTTTCTACCTTTTGCTCCACAACTGGCTGAGATTTTACTTCCTCAACTGGTGCTGAACTGCGTGACTGCAAGTAAGATTTAATATCGTTTTTAGTAACACGACCATCTTTACCAGTTCCTGGTATGGTATCTAGTTCTGATTGTGATATACCTTCTTCCTTAGCTATATTCTTAACAAGAGGAGAGTAGAAACGATCTCCAGAAGAAATTACTGGCTGCGTAGTTTCTTTTGCAGCTACAACGGTTTGCGACACTTCTGCTGCAGCTTTAGACGCTTCTTCTTTTACAGGTTCTGTGGCTGGTGCTTTTACCTCAACCGTATCACCTCCTTCGGTTTCTATTACTGCAATGGTTTGACCTACTTGTACGACATCATCAACATCAAAAAGCTTTTCTACCAACACACCATCTACCTCACTTGGTACTTCACTATCTACCTTATCTGTTGCTATTTCTAAAACAGCTTCATCAGCTTCAATAGTGTCGCCAACGTCTTTTAACCAAGACGTTATGGTTGCTTCTGCAACACTCTCTCCCATTTTAGGTAACTTAAGTTCAAACTTTGCCATATCTATAATTTGAAGGTCTTTATTTTAAAATCGAATGCAAAATTAATAAAAAACAGTCTGTTTTACTGATTTTTATTCAATAAAAATTAAAAGCTCACTACTTCACCTCTACCAACACTACTGTCGCTTCCGAGCATAAAATTACTACTTTTTACCCATATTCTATAGGTGTTTTGTTTTGAAGTGTTATTAGTTTTTATAAACTCTATAATAGTCTTATAGCTTAAGAATTCAGTATCTAAAATAACTTGTGCTTCACTTGGCACATCCTTTACATTTGAAGTAAAAGCCAATGGACTATTAATTCTATTTTTTAATTCTTCATCAATAGAATCAGAAATTACTATAGTTTCTCTCTTAATTAATACACCTGACTCACCTACAGGATTCCGCTTTGATGCCAAACTCAATACAATTTTTACCAGAGCTGAAATAAGCACACTTTTCTTAAAATGTTTTTTATAAAAAATTTCCATGGCACCATAAAATCGCTGTGCATAAACTTTATCTCGTAACGTGCTCTCTCCTTTATAATGTATTACAGAACTTTCACCAAAATAGTAATTATTGTAACCTGCTTTTAAAACTTTATAAGATAAATCTACATCTTCACCATACATAAAATAGTCTTCATCTAGGCCATTAACCTCGTTATAAACGCCTCGTTTTAAGAACATAAAAGCACCTACTAATATGTCTGTTTTACCAACTTCGTTAGGCTTTAGATTATTGTTATAATATTTTTTTGAATTCCCTATTAATTTTTGAAGAGCAACTTTTGGCGTTGGAATATGCCGTTTACTTTCAGGAAGAAACTTTCCTCTTCCATCCATAAGTTGGCATCCTACAATTCCGAGATTAGTATTCGATTCTGCAAAACCTAAAACTTTAGAAAATGTATCTTCAGCTACAACCGTATCTGGATTAAGAATGCATAAGTACTCACCTTTTGCTTGAGCAACACCTATATTGTTCCCTTTAGAAAAGCCTTGATTTTCCTCATTTTCTATCAGTTTTACATTAGGAAACAATTGTTTTACCATAGCACAACTATCATCTGGCGAATTGTTGTCTACCACGATAATCTCTGCTTCAATATTTTTTATTGCAGCTTCTACACTTCTTAGGCAAAGCTCTAAAAAGTAACGCACGTTATAGTTGAGTATGACTATGGAAAGCTTCAAAATGAGACTATGATTTTAGAGAAGCTTCAAACGGAATACGGTCTACAATGCTTCTACCCAAAGTAATTTCGTCTGTATATTCTAATTCATTTCCTGCCGCAACACCTCTTGCGATAGTCGAAGTCTTAATGTTATAATCTTGTATTTGCTTGAAGATATAAAAATTGGTGGTATCTCCTTCCATTGTTGGACTCATAGCAAAAATAAGCTCTTTTACTTTACCCAATTTCACCTTTTCAACAAGCGAGGTAATATTTAAATCTTGAGGCCCAATACCATCCATTGGTGATATTTTTCCTCCTAAAACATGATACAATCCTTTAAAAGAACTTGTATTTTCGATGGCCATAACATCTCTAATGTCTTCAACAACACAAATTAATTCTTCGTTGCGGTTAGGGTTTTCGCATATCTCGCAAATCACTTTATCGCTGATATTATGACACGATTTACAAAAATTGATTTCTGCCCTCACTTTTGAAAGTGCTTCTGCCAATTGAAAGGTCTGATGCTCTGGCTGCCTAAGTAAATGCAAAACCAAACGTAATGCTGTGCGTTTACCAACACCTGGTAATTGCGACATTTCGTTTACTGCATTTTCCAAAAGTTTAGAAGAGAATTCCATGGGTGCTAAGGTACAGATTTTAGAGCTAAAAAAAGCCCAATTGATTGGTATAACAATTGGGCAATTATAAGTTATCTGATTGTTAGTTAAGAATCAGCTTTTTAGTGATTTCACCATTGTCACTATTGAGCTTTACAAAGTAAATTCCATTATTAAAAGAGGAAACATCTACCTTGAATCCGTTGAATAAATTGACTTTCTTACCGTAGAACACAATCTTACCTTGTGTATCAAAAATTCTTACACTTACCGTTTCAGGTTTATTCCATTTTAGATTAACCTCATCTTTAGCAGGATTTGGATACAATGTTAAATCACTAAACTCAAAGTCATTTACACTTAGAGATGCATCATAAATATCAGATCTCCATAAGCCTCTACCATAAGTGGCTGCATAAATTTTATTATCAGCCGTATTAATTTCTAATTCATTAATTCTAACGTTTGGTAAACCATTATTAAATGTTTCCCATTCGGTTAATGTATTATCTGTATAAAACACACCATAATTCATCCCAACGTAAAGTCCATCATCTCCATTATCTTGCCAAACTAAAGCTTGAGCCACAAAACCAGGTAAATTCATTAATTTAGAAGTCCAAGTTGAACCTCCATCTAAACTAACATAAACCTTCTGGCTATCTGTAGTTGCGACAGCAACCTTATTGGGATCTGATGGATGAACTGCTATCTCATTGATTATTGATGAGCCACCTAAACTCAAAGGAGAAATTGTCCAAGAAGTTCCTCCGTTAATAGTGTACCTTAAAACACCATTAATTGCACAATACATAATTTGATTATTAGTTGGTGCAATCTTAAAATGATCTATGTCTGCTCCAAAATTTGGAGAAATAGAAACCCAGTTAGAACCTCTATCGTCTGACTTATACACTTCATCAAATGCTACATATATCGTGTTTTGAATTATCGGGTCTTGCTCAAAAGGTACAACCCAGTTCCAATTACTTTGACCACCTTTACCATCTGGTTGTGTAAGAGAAACCACATTGCTTCCAAATACATTATATTCTGTTCTGTAGAGAGAACCAAACTGAGTAGTTCCATACATTAAAGATGCGTTATTTTTATCTACAAATCCTTCCATACCATCTGCTCCCAGCCAATCAGTCCAAAGCCCATCCTCTCTTAAAGTTGAAGTACCATTATCTTGCGAGCCTCCTGTAACAACGACAGGATCAGTTTGGCTAACACCAATCTTATAAAATTGTCTAATTCCTAATCCAGGTGTTAAATCCGTATAATAATTTGAACTCAAAGTTGTAGGATTATCTGCTCTGTATATCCCTCCATCTGTACCTACATACAGTTTGGCATCTGTACCTGAGCCAGCGAAATGCATGATATCTACATCTGCATGACAATAACCAATAGCCATACTGTTGGCATTACTAGGTACCCATTGTGACGTTATACTAAAATTAGCACCACCATCCGTAGAACGCCAGGTATTAATACCTGCGATATGAACATCATTAACATCGTTTGGATTAACCGTAACATCCATATCCCTTGGTGCCTGCCCAAGGGCATCATTTCCATTAGAATCATATCCGAAAAAGTTTTGTGTATGTGTAAGCTTTGTAAAGCTATTGCCACTATCGCTAGATCTATATAAAGCTCCAAAAACTCCTCCATTGGCTTCTAAAACATAAACAACATTAGGATTGTCCGCAGAAACTCCAATCATTTTGGGACCATTAGAAAATTGATTAACACCAGAGCCTGTTATCTGAGAAAAGCTTGCTCCTCCATTAGTAGACACATAAAAAGCATTCCCTGAAGCATACACTACATTAGGGTCGTTTGGTTTAAATTCAAAATCATAACCATTACCTGTTGCAACGAAATAAATGGAGCTCCAAGTGACTCCACCATCTGTAGACTTGTACAATCCGTTGCCTTGAACACTGGCATAGATTTTCATAGCGTTTGTTGGATCTACCAATATTTTATTGACTGTACCACCACCAATATCTGATAAAAGCGACCATGTTGCTCCACCATTTGTTGATTTAAAAATTGTTCCACTAGTTGATCCCCAAAAATATGTATCACTATCTGTAGGATCTATTGCAAGTGCAAATACATCTATGTTAGATAAATTATCAGAAAGCACAGTCCAAGATGCTCCTCCATCTACGCTCTTCCAAACTCCACCTGTTTCACTTCCTGCCAAAATATGGTCTAAATTAGATTCATCTACTGCAAGAGAGGTGATTCTACCAACACCAGGATTCCAGCCAGAAGTTGCATCCCAATAGGTTGGTCCCATTTCTTCCCAAGTACCAACTGTAGTTCTTGCCGCTAATCCTTCACTAGTAATACTTGCATTGAAATTTTCTAGTTCATCGTAATAGAACTCAGGAGATTTTAATTTTCCTGTTTCATCCATAGCACGTTCAGCGAAGTATTGCCATCGTTTAAAAATCTTAAAGCCTGTTCCTCTACCTCTACCTACGGAATCAAAATGTTGTTCTGCAATTTCTGTAATGTAATTTATGGTGTGATTTCCTTCTTCAATTAACTTACGGTAGTCTTGACCAGAAGCATTAAAAACAAAAAGACCTAGTGCAACCAGTAAAATTATCTTTTTCATAAAAAATTGAATTTAAATAGCTATTTTTTTCAAAAATACTATTTTTCATAAATTTTTCAGCAAAGAATTTCCTTTATGAGCCCAACTTCAATTTTAATTTTAATAGCCGGTTATTTCGCCGTTTTAGTATTGATTTCTTATTTAACAGGAAAAGAAGATTCTAATGCAGCCTTTTTTAAGGCAAACAAATCTGCGCCTTGGTACTTGGTGGCTTTTGGTATGATAGGCGCCTCATTATCTGGAGTTACTTTTATCTCTGTTCCTGGTGCTGTTGAGGCTAATCAGTTTGGTTATTTGCAGGTTGTTTTTGGTTATTTATTTGGTTATTTGATTATCGCATTTGTTTTACTTCCGCTATATTATAGGTTGAACTTAACATCAATTTACACCTATCTTAAAGACAGGTTTGGTAAAACGAGTTATAAAACCGGATCAATTGCATTTCTTATTTCTAGAACTATAGGTGCTGCTTTCAGATTGTTTTTAGTGGCTAAAGTACTTCAGCTTTTGGTGTTTGATCTTTTTGATATTCCCTTTGTTATTACTGTAATTATCACCGTTGCATTAATCTGGCTTTACACGTTTAAAGGTGGTATTAAAACCATAATTTTTACGGATACTTTACAAACTTTCTTTATGCTTATTTCTGTAGTTGTAACCATCATATTTTTGGCTTCTGCTTTAGATTTAAATAGTGTAAAAGAAATCGTTGATTATACCAAAGAAAGTAATCTAAGTAAAGTTTTCTTTTTTAATGATAGTAATGATCCGCAATACTTTTGGAAAAGCTTTCTGTCTGGAATATTCATTACCATTACGATGACAGGTCTAGACCAAGATATGATGCAAAAAAACTTAACCTGTAGAAGTTTAAAAGACGCTCAAAAAAATATGCTCTCTTTTAGTGTGGTACTAATATTTGTGAACATTCTATTTCTTGTTCTTGGATTGATGCTTACAGATTATGCGGCTAAAAACGGAATTACTGCAACCAAAGATGATTTATTCCCAACCATTGCTATGTTACCAAAAATAGGTGTTGTCACCTCTGCATTTTTCTTGCTAGGATTAATTGCTGCTGCATATTCTAGTGCAGATTCTGCATTAACTTCTTTAACCACGTCTTTTTGCTTTGATATTTTAGATATCGAAAACAAACCTGAAGCATCTAAAAAAGGGATACGCAAAAGAACTCACATTGGCTTTAGTTTTGTGTTGGTTATAGTAATCATCATATTTTATTTTATTTTTAAAGACATATCTGTCATTTGGAAGCTTTTTAAAGCAGCTGGCTATACCTACGGACCATTACTAGGACTGTTTGCCTTTGGACTCTTTACCAAATATAAAATAAAAGACAAGTTTGTTTGGATTGTGGCTATTGTAGCTCCTATACTGTCTTACTTATTAAACCTTTACTCTAAAGACCTATTCAATGGCTATGAAATTGGTTTCGCAATTATAATCGTCAATGGTTTTTTTATGTTTATCGGAATGTTAATGATCAAAAGAAAAACTAATAAAATTTAACATTTTAACAGCAATATTTATTACAAAAATCATTTTTTAATGAGAATAATTCAACTTTTTAAGTTAAAAATATGTTAAGATTATTATTTTTGCCTTACTAACTAATCAACTATTAAGGCATAATGAAAAGATATATCACAACATTTGTTGTATTTCTTCTTTTAGTTACTTGTTCTGATAAAACAAAAAATGAATCTCCTCATTATCTTTTTAATCTTATAAATCCAGAAAAATCTGGGATAGATTTTTCTAACATAGTCACTGAAGATGTAAATCATAGTATTATAAATTACATATACTATTACAATGGAGGTGGTGTTGCGGCTGGAGACATAAACAATGATGGGCTACCTGATTTATATTTTGTTTCAAACACAGGAAAAAATAGATTATATCTAAATAAAGGAAACTTAAAATTTGATGACATAACTGAGAAAGCCAATGTCTCTGGAAAATCTAGTTGGAATACGGGAGTCACAATGATAGACGTAAATAATGATGGATTATTAGATATTTATGTTTGTGCAGTATCTGGTCTTTTAGACTTTAAAGGTCATAATGAACTTTTTATCAACAATGGAGACAATACTTTTTCCGAAAAATCAAAAGACTATGGTCTGGATTTTAAAGGCTATTCAACACAAGCATATTTCTTTGATTATGATAAGGATGAGGACTTAGATGTTTATATAGTTAACCACGCAGTCCACACAACTCTTTCTCACAGTGAAGCCAATCTAAGAAATAAAAGAGCTCCTTTAGTCGGTGATGTTTTACTAAAAAACAATAATGGAAAATTTATTGACGCTAGTGAAGTTGCAAACATTTACGGCGGAATTAATGGTTATGGCCTAAGTGCCTCTATCGCAGACTACAACAATGATGGCTGGGATGATATTTACGTATGTAACGATTTTCACGAAGATGATTATTACTATATCAACAATAAAGACGGCTCATTTAAAGAATGCTTAAATAGTAATTTTTCCACCATAAGTAGATTTTCAATGGGAAGTGACGCCGCTGATATAAATAACGACGGCTTCCAAGATATTATCACTTTGGATATGCTACCCAAAAATGAAAAAATCATAAAAGAAGTAGAAGGTGATGAATACATGTTTAACATGCAGGCACGTTTGAAAAAACTTGGCTATAAAGATCAATTTTCTAGAAATATGCTTCAAATTAATAATGAAGGAAAATATTTTTCTGAAACTGCATTTATTAATAATGTTGCTAACACAGACTGGAGTTGGTCACCATTGTTTGCTGATTTCAATAATGATGGAAACCATGACCTCTTTATTTCCAATGGTATTCTTAGAAGACCAAACGGCTTAGATTTTAAAAAATATGTTTCTAGCGCTTTTAAAGGTCGCTCAGAAAGAGAAGGATTGCAATGGCTATATAACTCTATTAGTGAAATGAAAAGTGGGAAAGCTACTAATGAAATATTTGAGGGTGATACCAAGAAATTTCAGAATCGCACAGGTCAATGGATTGCTAATAAACCAAGCCTTTCTAATGGAGCTATATATGTTGACTTAGATTTAGATGGTGATTTAGACATTGTAACCAATAATTTTGGTGATGTTGCTAGTGTATATAGCAACCAAACAAATAGTTCTAAAAACTATATCAGTCTAGACTTCATTTATAAAGGAAATAACAAGGAGGCTATTGGCACAAAAGCTATTATCTATATTAACGAACATCAACAAACTAAACAACTCTTTAAATCTAGAGGTTTTTTATCTTCAATAGACAGCAAACTTCACTTTGGCATCAATAATTCAAAAGCTATAGACTCAATTAAAATTATTTGGCCTAACAATAGATTTCAAACCATAACAGATCCAAAAATTAATCAAACATTAGTTGTTACATATAAAGACAGCTCAGAAATATACAATCATTTAGTTGCTAATAATAAAACTTTCCTTTTTAAGAAGGAAAATCTTATAAACTACAAACACACTGAAGATAATTATAACGACTTTATTGAAGAAAAACTAATTCCATACAAAGTATCTACCCTAGGACCTGCCATAGCCATTGCTGATATTGATGGTAACGGATTTAATGATATTTTCATCGGAAATTCTTCAGGCAAACCTGCCGTGTTATATATGAACTCGGGCAATGATTTCACCATATCTAAACAAGAAACATTCATTGAGGATGCTAATTTTGAAGATAATGATGCCGTTTTTTTTGATGCAGACATGGATGGTGACATTGATTTATTTGTTGCCTCTGGAGTTAATGAGAGAAAAATTAAAAACTTTCAAAAAAACAGGCTCTACATAAATGAAAATGGCATTTTCAAAAAGGCGGAGGATAAAATCCCTGCCGATAATTATGTCAGTACATCCGTAGCTCCTTATGATTATGATAATGATGGAGATACAGATTTGTTTATTGGAAACTTAACTGATGTTGAAGACTTTGGACCAACAGTTCCTTCTTATATTTTAGATAACGATGGTTTGGGCAATTTTTCGGTTAATAATGACTTTAAACTCTCAACTAAAGTAAATTCTGCTATATGGAAAGATATTAACGCAGATGGCACTAAAGATCTATTAGTAGCTTCAGAATGGGATACGCCAAAAATATATTTAAATAATAGTGGAAACCTTAAATTGATGGAACTACCTAAATCCCTAAGTGGTTTATGGCAATCTATTACAACCTTCGATTTTGATAATGATGGAGACCAAGATATTTTACTTGGAAACTGGGGACTTAACACCAAGTATAGTCTCAATTTTGATGGTCCTTTAAAATTATTTTATTTCGACTTTGATGGTAGCGGAAAAGCAGAAAGCATAATAGCTTATAATAAAAAAGGTAAGTACTACCCGTTAAATTCTAAAGACGAAATGGCTTCTCAAATGAATGCTATTAGCAAATTATTTGTAGACCATACCAGTTATGCAGGCAAAACTATTGATCAAATTATATCCAAAAAATCATTAGATGCTTCTTTACAGTTCAAAGTAGATATACTCTCTTCGGGTTATTTAAAAAATGATAGTGGAAATTTTAATGAGTTTGTTGAATTCCCTGATGCTTTTCAATTAGCACCAATTACCACCTTTAAAAATCTAGAATTAGATGACAAAAACCAACTACTTGTTGGTGGAAATTCTTTTAGAGTAAACACATATCATGGTGCATATAATTCTTTTAAAGGTCTAGTGGTAAAAGACAATTACAACTACCAGGCTGTTGCTAAATTAGGTATTGAACCATTCAACGATCAGATAAAACAATTTGAGATAATTAAAATGAAGAATAAAAATGTAATAATAGTACTAACAAACAACGAAATATTAAAAACCTATTCTTTTAAAGATTAGCTATGAATTTTAAAATTTACCGTTACATTTCCGTATTCTCTATTTTATTTTTTATCACATGTAAAAAAGCTAAGCAACCTATAGAAATAAATTCTATAGACTATCATAATGCTGTTGATAAGCTAACCCAAACCATGGTTAGAGATATTTTCTCACCTCCGGTTGCTAGCAGAATATACGCTTATCCAAGCATCGCTGCTTATGAAACATTAAATCAAAATAACAAAACCTACAAATCGCTTGTTAGCCAAGTCAATGGATTAAATCTTATCAAAGCTCCTTTGACCAATCCTAATGTTAATCTAAAGTTAGCTTCATTGATAGCTTATCTTAACGTTGCCAAAGAACTTGTCTTTTCAAAAAAAAACATCACCTCTTATAGAGATAGCTTATATACTAAATGGAAAAATATTAACCCAAAAGAGTTTGAAAAGTCAAAAATGTATGGTTTAGAAATTTCTGAGCAAATCATCACATGGATGAATTCTGATAATTACAAGGAAACAAGAACGATGTCAGATTATAATATATACTCACAAGACTCTTCTCGTTGGGAACCTACACCTCCTGCTTATATTAAAGGAATTGAACCTCATTGGAACAAGTTAAGAGGTTTTACCTTAGATTCTTCTTCCCAGTTTAAACCCGTACCTCCTCCAAAATTTTCTTTAGAAAAAGGCTCTGCATTTTACAACGAACTTATTGAAGTTTATAACACAACTAATAGTATGCGAGAAAAAGGTGATGAATGTGAAGAAATACAAATAGCTCGGTTTTGGGACTGTAATCCGTTTGTAACAGTAAACAAAGGCCATTTTATGTTTGCTGAGAAGAAAATAACTCCAGGTGCCCATTGGATAGGTATTTGTAAAATAGCCTGCAAAAACACCAACTCAAACTATGAGAAAACTGTATATGCTTACACAAAAACTTCTATTACCATTGCAGATGCTTTTATTAGTTGTTGGGACGAAAAATACAGAAGCAATCTTATTAGACCTGAAACTCTTATAAATAAATATATAGATTCTGAATGGGCACCTGTACTACAAACACCACCCTTTCCTGAATACACAAGTGGACATTCTGTCGTCTCAGGAGCATCAGCCGAAGTATTAACGTCTATTTTTGGGGCTAACTTTGCCTTTGAAGACACAACAGAACTGCCTTATGGCCTACCAAAGCGCAAGTTTCAATCCTTTAGATTAGCTGCAAAAGAGGCTGCTATTAGCAGAATGTATGGTAGTATACATTATAGGGCTGCGATAGAAGAGGGTATTAAACAAGGAATAAATATCGGTACTGCGGTTAATAATAAAATCTCATTTTTTAAATAAGCTAATATTGTGAGGTCGACAGTAAAACAAGTGTACACGCTACTTCAAACTCAATAGTGTTGTATTTAAGAATTTCATAAAACTCAGGATTTTCAGTTCCTGGATTAAAAATGACACGCTTAGGTTTTAACCCTAATATATAATCGTAGTATGCTTCTTGATGTTTCGGACTAAGATATAATGTCACAGTATCTACATCTTTGTAATCTAACAACTCTGTATCTATTGTAACACCACTGACTTCTCCCTGCTTTAAACCAAAAGCCACAACCTCATGATTGTTTTGTCTTAATCTATTAATAGCAATATTAGAATAACGGTCTGTTTTTAAAGATGCACCTAAAACCAATGTTTTTTTACTCATATGTTAAAAGAATGTTAAGTAGTGTTAATTAAAGTAACATGATGTAAAAATAGTCGTCTAGAGATAAAGAAACTATCAATCAATCAAATTTCAATCAAAAAATGAAGCAGTTCTTATTAATGCTTATTTTGGTTTCATCAACCATTTTAAGCGCCCAACCCAACTCCAACAAAGACATTAAAAACGGTTCTATCTCTGGTAGAGTACTAGATGCTAGCCTTAACGAGCCATTACCTTATGTAAATATTGTTGTAAAAGATGCCACAAGCAAAGTTCTTACAGGTGGTATTACAGATAATGAAGGAAACTTTACTATCGAGAAAATTCCTGAAGGTAATATACAGGTAGAAATTACATTTATTGGTTACAAAACCATTTTAAAAAATGAAACCATCGGAAAAGGAAACTACAATATTAAGATGGGTGATATTCTCTTGGAAGAATCATCCGAAGGTCTTGATGAAGTTACCGTTGTTGCAGAAACCTCAACTATTCAACAAAAGGTAGATAGAAAAGTAATTAACATTGGTAAAGACTTGCAAACAGCTGGAGCAACAGCTAGCGAGATTATGAATAATTTACCTTCGGTAAGTGTAGACCAGCAAAGTGGAGCTATTAGCTTACGTGGCAATCAAAATGTGCGAGTAATGGTAGATGGTAAGTTATCTAACATTCCAGCAGACCAGTTATTAAAACAAATACCTTCTACTTCAATTAAAAGTATAGAATTAATTACCAATCCATCTGCGAAATACAATCCAGAAGGTATGAGTGGTATTATAAATATTGTACTACACAAAAACACTCAAATTGGTTTTAATGGTAATATTAATGTTAGCCTCGCTCATGATATTGAGCCGAAATTCAATAGTTCAATAGATGCCAATTACAGAAACGGAAAATTCAATTTATATGGTTCTTATAGTAATGGTTCTATAAAGAATTATAACAGAGGAAGAATTAATAGAGTTGAACAACAAATATTTCAGAATTTTAATATTCTTGATGACAACCAATCTCATTTATTTAAAATAGGTTTAGACTTTTATCTAGATGATAAAAACACAATTTCTGTATTTACCAATCAAAACTCGTTTGATAATAATGTAAACGTAAATACTAATATAGATTATGTTACAGATCCATCTTTAGATGAATCCCAAGCTATTTATGGAGAAAATGAAAACGATTCTGAGCAATACAACTTTAACTACAAGCACGATTTTGCTGATGGACACAATATTGAGTTAGAAGTAGATCACAATATTTTTGGCGATAATGGTAATACAAACAATAGGTTTTTTAGCTCTCAGCGACCAAACTTTACTGAAGATACTGAAACCGACAGAACACGTACTACGATTAACTTAGACTATGTAAACCCACTTTCTGATGCTGCTAAATTAGAACTTGGTTTGCAAGCACGTTTGTTTGAAAATAGTATTTTCTATGAGTCTAATGGTAGAGAGCAAAACGAGTCTGGACAGTACATCCCTACAACCACACTTTTTGACTACTCTAGAGATATCTACTCTGCTTATGCTACTTATGGTAAAAAGTTAGAAAAATGGTCTTACCAAGTAGGATTAAGAGCAGAAACTGTAAGCGTAGATTCAGATGCTTTTAGAAGAGATTTGGATGCCAATACAGAGTTAAATATTCCTTTTAAAAATGACTATTTTGAACTGTACCCTTCTGCATTCTTTACATATACTCCTTCTGAGAAAAACTCATATCAGTTAAGCTACAGCAGACGTATAGATCGTCCTGGCATTGGCCAAGTAAATCCATTACCTCAGTTTAATACAGCTTTAATTTCTCAGTTTGGTAACCAAGAGTTATTACCACAATTTACAAACTCTTTGGAAGTAAACTACACCAGACAATTAAAGAAAGGTAGTATTACTGCAGGTGTATTTTACAGAATTATAGAAGACGAAATACAGCAAGCCATTTTAATAGACAGAGCAGATACCAACCGTTTAATCCTTACAAACCTTAACTTTGATAACACCTCTTCTTATGGTATAGAATTATCTTCTAACTACCGTCCTACAAAATGGTGGAGTGTTAATGCTAGTTTCGATTTGTTTTCTCAAAAGCAAAAGAGTATTGCAGAATCGTTTGACACTAATGGAGACATTGTTTTAAACACTGTTGAAGTAGATAATGTTGCCTGGAATCTTAGAGCGTTCAACAACTTTAAAGTAAGTAAAAGCTTAAGTTTTTCTGCATTTGGAATGTATAGAGGTAAAAACAAAAACATTCAGTTTGAAATGCAAGACATGCTTATGGTAAACCTTGGTATGCGTTACAGCTTTATGGAAGGCAGAGCTAGCTTTAGCCTTAACTATAATGATATTTTTAACACCATGTATGCACAATTTAATGGACAACGTCCATTTTTACAAAGAGGTCAATTTGAATGGGAAAGTCAGCAAATATCTGGTAGATTATCTTACCGATTTGGTGGTGGCAAATACAGAGCAAAATCTCGTAAACAAAGAGATAATGATGTTAAACAAGGTGGTGGTATTTTTTAACACCAAAAAGTGTCACAAAGCATCAAAAATATAGTCTATATAATAGAAAGACTTAAAAACAATTTAATAGTTTACATAAATAGTTGATGGTTAGTGTTAATGTTTAACTATTAGATAGAAAACCCTGACAGTTGCAAAACTGGTCAGGGTTTTTGTTAAATGCACGTTAAATATGTTAATCTTTGAAATAAAATCTAGCCTATTACGTCTAAGTAAATGAGATAAGTTTTAAGTAATAGTTTTTATAAGATTTTTTAAATTTTATAATAGTGTTAGTTAAATTGGTTAATAGCTGAAAAGCCCAGACAACTTTAGGTTGTTTGGGCTTTTTTTTAGTTTTGGTTATTTTTTATTTTAATTCAGCTGTTATTCCGCTTAGTATTTTCGGGTTTTCTTTTAATAATTCAGCACACTTTTTGACATATGTCTCAATAAATTCATTCCCTTTTTCAGCTATTTTTTTCAATTCACCAGTTTTGTCTAGTTTGTCAATTCGATAATAGTTCGTCGGCATTGAATCAGTATTATATTCAACTGGTTCAAAGTGATATGTAATTCCGATTTCTGGTGAACTCCAAGAAAATTGAAAAATCAAACAGTTAAATTCAATTTCACCTTTTTGGGTTGTTATATAATATTCGTCTTTCATTCGGTTATTCTTAAACTTTGGAAAATCAAATTCAGATTGAAGAAACGCAAAGTTTTCTAAAATCAGTTTCTTTGATAATTTCCATGTAGGTTCAAGAGTTCTCATTTTTTTTAATTGTAGTCAATGGTTCTTGTATTTGATCAGTTGTGGGAAAACCTAAAAGACTATTTCGCAGCAACCTAAAGATAGCAATTTGCCGTGAATTCCGATTAGGAATTTCAGCCGTAATGAACTATAGCCATTGTTGTACGTTCGTTTTTATTATTCGAACTGTTTGATTTTAAATTTTTCTCCAAGGCTATTTTCTTTTTCTATCAGTTTATTCACAAACTTAAATCCTTGATGATTATACTCATCTGGATTAAATGCGTCGAACCTTTTTCCGAAAACTCTTTTAGTCAGTTCAAAACAAGTTTCATAAGTTAATCTATTTTCTAGTTCAATTTGATATTCTTGTTCTGTGAAATCATCCAGTTCTTCTTTGTCAATTAATTCTTGATTTTTCAAGTACAATTCTTCTTTTATTAGTTCTCCCGTATTTTCAAAAATTTCGTCTCCAACTGATTTACGCCTTATTTTTATTCCATTCTCGAATAGGCAAAAAGATAAAATATGTCCTATGTGAATGTTTATTATTTCGGAATTCGGAAATATAGATAGTATTTTGGATTCAGTTGCAGTTTTAGATTCTTGTTCAAATTCAAAACTCAAATCAGAATGAGCTATCATCAGGTAGTCTTTGAAAACTCCAATAAAAAGTTCGCCAATTTTTGGACCAAAGATAAATTCAGTTTTTTCAGTATAGTCAAAGTTTTTAAACCCTAATGATTTAACAAAGTCATTATTGGTTTCGACTTTTTCTTTAATTTTTATGAATGTAGTGTAGATTTTCCAACCCATTTTTTCTCAAATGACGCACAACTTGTTATACTACAATAAATATAACCATTATCCCATCATATTTTAGGGATAACAAAAACTAACCTTTATTTTACTTAATACTAATCCAAAAAAAATCCTGCTTTCGCAGGATTAATTTGTTTTACCATTTTATAATAACGCTTCCCCAAGTAAAGCCACTACCAAAGGCAGCTAAAACAACAGTATCGCCTTCTTTTATCTTACCTTCTTCCCAAGCTTCGGTTAAAGCAATTGGGATTGAAGCTGCTGTGGTATTACCATACTTCTGTATATTATTAAAAACCTGGTCGTCACTCAACTGAAATTTCTTCTGAATAAACTGTGCTATTCTCAAATTCGCTTGGTGCGGAATAAGCATATCGATATCTTCTGGCTTTAATTTGTTTTTCATTAAGCCTTCCATTATCACTTCGCTAAAACGTACTACTGCATTTTTAAATACAAACTGGCCATTCATATATGGGAAATAACTTTCGTCATCTTTATTATCGTCTTCAATAATATCAGTAACCCAACGTGTTCCCATTCCTGGTGCTTTTACTACCAATTCTTCGGCATGCTCGCCTTGGCTATGCAAATGTGTAGATAAAATGCCTTTGCTTGTATCTTCTTCTCGTGTTAAAACTGCTGCTCCTGCTCCATCGCCAAAAATAACAGACACACCTCTACCACGAGTGGTTTTATCTAATCCGTGAGAATGCAATTCGCTACCAATAACAAGCACATTTTTGTACATGCCTGTTTTTATAAAATTATCTGCAACAGAAATGGCATATACAAAACCAGAACATTGGTTACGTACATCTAAGGCTCCAACCGTTTTTATATCTAAAGCATGTTGTACTTGCACACCTGGACCAGGAAAATACATATCTGGACTTAAAGTGGCAAAAATGATAAAATCGATATCGTCCTTGTCTATTCCTGCACGTTCTATAGCTACTTTAGCTGCTTTTACACCCATTGTTGCTGTAGTATCTCCATCACCATCCTTTACCCAACGACGTTCTTTAATTCCGGTACGCTCCTGTATCCACTCGTCACTGGTGTCCATCATTTTAGACAAATCATCATTAGTAACTATATTCTCTGGAACATAAGTTCCTAAACCTATTATTTTTGAATTATACATAGTATTTTTTTAAGTATTGCAATTTAATCTATAAGATGCGATTTCGTTTGTAATAAATTTTAGATTCGTTATGCGTGCATAATACTTAGTTTATGTCATCTTGTCATAATTCTTCAATTGGTATTTTATTTGAACATAGCTGTTCAGAAATAAATTGACTAATAACGTCACTTCGAGTGTTTCGAATTTATTTCGAAATGTATCGAGAAGTTCTTGATACTTCGACTTCGTCTCAACTCGAACTGACATAAAACTTAAAATACAATGGCAAAAGGAAGTATTAATGTATCGGTAGAAAATATCTTTCCGTTAATTAAAAAATTCTTGTACTCAGATCACGAAATCTTTTTACGTGAATTGATTAGTAATGCAACTGATGCAACTTTAAAGCTTAAGCATTTAACAAGTATTGGCGAATCTAAAGTTGAATATGGTGAGCCAAAAATTGAAGTAAAAATTGATAAGGAAGGGAAAAAGCTTCATATTATAGATCAAGGTTTAGGTATGACAGCCGAAGAGGTTGAAAAATACATTAACCAAGTGGCTTTTTCTGGTGCAGAAGAATTTTTAAACAAATATGAGGACTCTGCTAAAGACTCTGGTATTATCGGACATTTTGGTCTTGGGTTCTACTCAGCATTTATGGTTGCTGAAAAAGTAGAAATCATTACCAAATCTCATACTGACGCTCCAGCAGCACATTGGACTTGTGATGGTTCGCCAGAGTTTACTTTAGAAGAAGCTGATAAAACTGATAGAGGTACAGAAATTATTTTACACATCTCTGAAGGTGAAGAAGAATTCTTAGAAGAAGGAAAAATCCGTGAGCTGTTGACTAAGTACAACAAGTTTATGCCTATTCCAATTAAATTTGGAACTAAGGAAGTAAACGATCCAGATTTTACACCAAAAACAACTAAAGACGACGACGGTAAAGAAACGACTGAGCCTCACAAACAAATTACTGTAGACGATATTATCAACAACCCAAATCCAGCATGGACAAAACAAACTGCGGACTTAGAGGACCAAGATTACAAAAACTTCTACAGAGAGCTGTACCCAATGCAGTTTGAAGAACCGCTTTTCCACATTCATCTTAATGTAGATTATCCGTTTAACTTAACAGGAATCTTGTATTTCCCTAAGATGACGAATGATCTTAACATACAAAAGGATAAGATTCAATTGTACCAAAACCAAGTTTTTGTAACTGATAATGTTGAAGGTATCGTCCCTGAATTCTTAACCATGTTAAGAGGTGTTATCGATTCACCAGACATTCCGTTAAACGTTTCTCGTAGTTACTTACAAGCTGATGGTGCTGTGAAAAAGATTTCATCTTACATCACACGTAAAGTTGCAGATAAATTAAAATCTTTATTCAACAATAATCGTGAAGATTTCGAAAAGAAATGGGATGACATCAAAATTGTTATTGAATATGGAATGCTTTCTGAAGAAAAATTCTTTGAAAAAGCAGATAGTTTTGCGCTTTACCCAACGGTTGATGGTAAATACTATACGTTTGAAGAATTAACTAACGCCATTAAAGCGAAGCAGACTGACAAGGATGATAAAATGGTGATTCTTTATGCGTCTAATAAAGATGAACAACATGCTTATATTGAATCTGCTAAAGCTAAGGATTATGAAGTGTTATTATTAGACTCTCCAATTGTAAGTCATTTAATGCAGAAGTTAGAAACAACAAAAGAAAACATTTCGTTTGCTAGAGTTGATGCTGATCATATTGATAACTTAATCAAGAAAGATGAGACGGTAATTTCTAAATTGTCTGACGAAGAAAAAACACAATTAGATGAATTACTAAAAGAAGTTGTGCCTTCAGAAAAATTTATGGTACAATTAGAGGCTATGGATAGCAATGCATCACCATTTATGATTACACAACCTGAATTCATGCGTCGTATGAAAGAGATGCAACAAACAGGAGGTGGCATGTTTGGTATGGGCAATATGCCAGAAATGTACAACTTGGTGGTGAACACAAACCATGAATTGGTTGGTGAAATATTGAACACTAAAACCAAGAAGAAGCAAGAGCGTCTAATTAATCAAAGTTTAGATTTAGCACGTTTATCGCAAGGTCTTCTTAAAGGCGAAGAGTTAACAAACTTCATTAAGCGTAGTTACGAAATGATAAAGTAACCTTGAATGATATGTCATACTGAACTTGTTTTAGTATAACCACTGATACAAAACCACTTAGGCAATCCTAAGTGGTTTTTTTGTAACTTTAAATCTGAGACGGCGTCTTATTAAAGTAACAATCAATCAAACTATGTAATGAAAACAAAGATTTCTCTAATCGTTGTTGTATTTAGCTTCCTTTTTACAACAGCTCAAGATCAAAATTTAACCCAACAATTCGATGATATTGTAGCACAATACTACAATGATGCTAATGCACCTGGAGCTACGGTTTTAGTTGCTAAAAACGGGAAAGCCATTTATAGAAAAGCTGTCGGTAAATCTAACTTAGAATTAGATGTAGATATGATTCCTGAAAATGTGTTTATGCTGGCTTCAATCACAAAACAATTTACAGCAGTTGCTATTTTAATGTTAAAAGAACAAGGCAAGCTAAGCTTAGATGATCCTATTACTAAGTTTATTCCAGATTATCCTACGCATGGAAAAACAATAACTGTGCATCATCTTCTTAACCACACCTCTGGTATTAAAAGCTACACAAGTATAGGAGATTTAAAACAAGTCGCCAGACAAGACAAAACCTTAGACGAGCTAATAGATTTCTTTAAAAATGAACCTATGGATTTTGACCCAGGTGAAGATTTTCGTTACAATAACTCTGGCTATGTATTACTTGGTAAGATTATAGAAGTAGTATCTGGCGAAACTTATGCAGATTTTATTGATAATCACATTTTTCAACCCTTAGGTATGACAGCTTCACAATATGGAAGTCGCAGTAAACTTATTGAAAACAGAGCCATGCCTTATGAAGAGACAGACAATAGTTATGTTAATGCAAGTTACCTCAGCATGTCTATACCACATGCAGCAGGAGCACTTACCTCAACCATAGACGATATGCTAAAGTGGCAAAATGCCTTAGCCAATAACACGTTAATAAGAGCATCCACATTACAAAAAGCAATTAATGGTTCTCAACTAAATAATGGCGAACATATTGATTATGGTTATGGATTAGGAGAACTAACACTTAAAGGCTCTAAAGGTTATACGCATAGTGGTGGCATTTTTGGAACCTCTACAAATGGCATCTATTTAATAAATGAAGACGTCTATGTTATAGGCCTAAGCAATTGTAGCTGTAATAATATTGACGCTGTAACAACGCAATTGGCTGCTGCTGCCATAGGTAAACCATATCCATCAATGAAAGATGTTATACAATTAAATGAAGATCAACTAAAAAAATGGGTTGGTGCTTATCAATTTGAGGATGGTACTATAAGACATATTTTCTTTAAGGATGGAGCATTAAAAAGTATGAGAGAATCCATCACAAATACGGTCTTTGACATTTTCCCTTTGTCTGAAAACCGATTTATGTTTGCTGATGGTAATATTGAGTATAAATTTTCAAAGTCTGACGATGGTAAAAAGCAAGCCATATTTATTACGGATTCTGAAAATATTGGTAAATATATAGACAAAGCTATGCCTGAAGCAAGAAAAGAAATCACACTATCTAATGATATTTTGAGTCAATATGTTGGCAAGTACCAGTTAGCACCAAACTTTAATGTGGTTATTACTGTAAAAGGAAATGAGATTTATGCTCAAGCTACAGGACAAGGGCAATTTCAACTTTTTGCTGAGAACGAAACCACCTTTTTTGCAAAGGTAGCAGCCTTGAAAGTGGTTTTTAATAAAAATGCTTCTGGAAAAGTAGAAAGTTTTACCTTGTATCAAGGTGAAGAAGAAACCATTGCCTCAAAAATAGAATAACATTAACCCTTCGTAAATAAAACCACTTAGAATGTTCTAAGTGGTTTTTTTCTTATAGAAACAAGCGCTTTAACTTCTTTTATATACCAATATCGAATTTAACTCTTCTAAGTTTTTCTTTTAGTTAATTTCAGACTGCCTTAAACCAAATCAAAGTGAGATCTGAAAATTCTATAATCAAAAAAATTTTTGAAGGGCTTGTTTTTACAGTTGAAGAAATAAAGCTTATAGAATCTGTATTCCATAAAATTTTTATACAAAAAGGGGAGATTCTCATTCATCCTGGAGATGTTGTAGATAGTCAGTATTACATATTAGATGGATGCCTAAGATCTTTTTATACAGACAAACAAGGTAAAGAATACACCATACAGTTTGGAATTAAAGATTGGTGGATGAGTGATTTTACAGCTTTTTTCTCTGGTGAAAAAGCCATTATGACCATAGAGGCGCTGGAAGATTCTATTATTTATGGAATAAACAGAGAAGACAAGGAGTATTTATATGATCAAGTTCCAAAGATAGACCAGTTTATAAGAAAAAAATTAGAACGTGCTTTTGCTGCTTTTCAAAGAAGAATACTAACTGGCATTTCTAAACCTGCCAAAGAGAGATATATTGACTTCTTAGCAACGTATCCTGATATAGAAAAGTATTTAAAAAACTATCATATCGCTTCTTTTTTAGGTATTACCACAGAAAGTCTTAGTAGAATTAGAAAAGAAATGTAATACTTACGCATTTCTTAACATACATCAATTTTTTATTGCTTTATTAACCATACTTTTACCGTCCCTAACACACATTTTTAAGTGATCCCTAAGGATTAATAGCCAAAAAGCGCAAGTTTAATAGACTTGCGCTTTTTTTTATAGAATCCATAACCTAAAGATTATACATTGTTTCATCTATCTTTGCTTTACAATAGATATAAAATTGAAACCAGAGAACAAACTTTCAAATAAAAAAGCGCAACTGCATCCCAGAAACAAGCATAACACACGTTATGATTTTTCTAAACTCATTAAGAGTTTACCTGAGCTATCTCAATACGTTTCTAAAAATAAATATGGTGATGATTCAGTTGATTTTTTTAATCCTGACGCTGTTTTAACACTAAACAAAGCTTTGTTAAAACACCATTATGATATTGATTTCTGGGAAATTCCGAAACATTATCTATGTCCACCAATTCCAGGAAGAGCTGATTATTTACATTACATTGCCGATTTACTGGGTGAGACATACTCAAAAATCCCTGAAGGCTCTAAAATAAAAGGCTTAGATATTGGTGTTGGTGCTAATTGCATTTACCCAATTATAGGACATCAAGAATATGGTTGGTCTTTTATTGCTTCTGACGTTAGTGAAAATGCTATAAAATCTGCTAAACAAATTGTAGAACAAAACTCATATCTTTCTTCCTACATAGAACTTAGACTTCAGAAACAACGTAAAGCGTTTTTTAATGGTATACTTTCTGAAGATGAAAAAATAGATTTTAGTATTTGTAATCCTCCTTTTCATGCCTCAAAAGAAGAGGCTGAAAAAGCTAACTTAAGAAAGCTTAAAAACCTGAAAGGAAAAACTAAAGGTAAAACCAAATTGAATTTTGGAGGGCAACATAACGAATTGTGGACTAAAGGTGGTGAAGCTCGTTTTATAAAAGATATGATTTTTGAAAGTAGAAACTTTAGTAAACAATGTCTTTGGTTTACAACATTAGTGTCTAAAGAAGCTACTTTAAAACCTACATATAAAATCCTTGAAAATGTCGACGCAACAGCTATAAAAACTATAGAAATGGGACAAGGTCAAAAAAGAAGCCGTTTTATAGCTTGGACATTTTTGACGGAACAAGAACAGAAACAGTGGGTGAAAAACCGTTGGTAAAATTTTATTCTACCTTTGTTTTACTATTGTCATTTCGCACTTGATGAGGAATAACAAAACCACTTTAAACATAATTCAAACAAATGTCATTTAAGGATCTAAAATTAATTAAACCTCTTCTAAAAGCTATTGACGCTTCAGGTTACACGGAACCTACTTTAGTGCAAGAACGTACTATTCCTGTAATTTTAGAAGGTAAAGATGTTATTGTTTCTGCCCAAACCGGAACAGGGAAAACGGCAGCTTTTGCATTACCAATTTTACAGCAGTTGTTTGATAAACAAGATGCTCCAAAACGTGGCAAAAAAATAAAGGCTTTAATTATTAGTCCTACACGAGAACTAGCACTACAGATTCAGCAGAATTTTAAAAACTATGCGCAGTTTTCTAATCTTAGATCGCTAGTTATTTTTGGTGGTGTTGCTATTGAACCTCAGGTTGATGTTCTTAAAAAAGGTGTTGATATTCTTATTGCAACTCCTGGTCGTCTTTTAGACTTACACAAACAAGATTTAATCAACTTAGATAAGGTTGAAACTTTTGTCTTAGACGAAGCTGATTTAATGTTAGCTATGGGTTTTATTGATGATGTAAAAAAAATAGAACGCCTTTGCCCAGAGGAAAAACAGACCTTATTATTTTCTGCAACAATACCATACAAAATAGAAGAGCTTGCTAATTCAATTTTAAAAGGTCCTGAAAGAATTGATGTTACTCCAACACAATCTGTAGCCCAAGATGTAAGTCAGGTATTGTATTACGTGCCTAAACGTCGAAAAATAGAATTGTGCTTGCACTTGCTACGAAATACGATAAAAGGTAATGTTATCATCTTTAGACGCACCAAATTTGGTGTAAAAAAGTTAGAAGAACGTTTGGCAGAAAAAGGCTATCCCGTTGATAGTATTCATGGTGACAAAAATCAGAATGACCGACAAACAGCCCTAAACAAATTCAAAAATGGCTATGCTAAAATTTTAATTGCTACAGATGTGGCTGCTCGTGGTATAGACATTAATGATCTAGATAACGTGCTTAATTTTGACATGCCAAACGTTGCTGAGACTTACGTTCATAGAATAGGCAGAACTGGTCGTGCTGGTAATATAGGTTCTGCATATTCACTGTGTTCTGCAGATGAAAAAAATTATATAAAAACGATTGAAAACTATATCAATGTTCAGATTCCTGTAGAAAAAGAGCATCCTTATCCTTTAGACCCAAATGCAAAACCTATTGTTCACAAAAAGAAAGGCAGTAAGTACAAAAAAGGTCGTAAAAGTGAAGCCTCCAAGAAAAAGAAAAGACGTTGGTATTAATAAATTAATATCCTGTCTTTCTAAAAAATCAGAAGGACAGGATATAGTAAATTTTATTTCCCTATATCTATAAAATCTTCTCCAAATCTTACAATACCGTTTGTAATATGAATTTTTATTTTGTTAGGATTCTCTTTATCTCCAATTACCATCATTTTAGAATGCTCTTTTTTTCGGCTTGGCGGAATTTCTGTAATTAATTTTGCCCAATAATGCACTGTATTATAGCCATACGTTTCGATGAAGTATTCTGATTTTTCAGGAAAAAACAAATTGATTTCAGAATAATCTGATGACATCTGGAATTCTCTAAAGTTTTGAGAAAAATTATGGAACCAAAACTTACTATTAAAATCTACTATCCTAACCTTTTCAGCTATTTCACCAACTTTAATATTGCTAAACTCGGTATCAACATCTACTTTTTTTAACTGTGCCACTTGTACCTCATCAACATGGGTAAACTTATAAGTTCCTCCTTCTAAAAAATTTGCCCTAAAGCTTCCGTTTACTACATCTAAAATATTAAATGGATTTTGGATACTTTGAAATTTTAACTGTGTGGTCCTAGCATTAACAACCAATTGGTTATTTATATCATTTTTAAAGACCAAATTAGAATTTTCAGCCATTACACGAATCATTATTTCAGGAGGTAGTTTTATAGAAAACTTTGTTCTTAAAATCTTTACATTTTTAGTATTGATTTTTTTCTTGTTTCCATTCTTGTCTACTTCTCTTAAATTCTTTAAGTACTCCTTAAGACTTTTTCCTCGAGAGCTATTATTTATAGCTAAAAAATACTGCTTAGACTTTCTAAACTCTCGATTTGATTTTTCTTTGAAATTTATAAAATCACCTTCAAACTCAATACCATATAGTGTTTCAAGACTATAAGATACATCATTTTTAGCCTCACTTCCACTGGTTTTAAATTCTAAAACACCATCCTTTATTGTTGCTTCGGTTTTAATCTCGCTAAGCTTATGTTCTATCTCTTTTTTTGAATAGTTTTCAAACTCTAATGTGTAATCGAAATGTACTTTATCATCTTCAGATAAAGAGAATTCAACATAGGTTCCGTTAAATTGAAGATTAAGAGATTTTAAGTCTTTAGCATCGTAACTCTTATTAAAAATTTCCTTAACTTGCCCGAAACCCATTGCTGATGTGATGAGCATCAGCAATAGTAGCTTAAATTGATTTTTCATTCTGTTCGCTTTTTTGATTTAAAATTTTGATGTGTTCTTGTATGTCTTTTAAAATTTGAAGTCGTGTTTGCAAGTTTTCTACCAAATCCTCTACGACTAAAATGTTATTAGAATCGTTTTTAAACTGCTCTGAAATTATTTGATAATCATCATCCAAAGCCTTTAGCCGTTTTTCAAATCTTGCAATAAGAACCTCATCATTTGCAATGGCTATAAAGTTTTCCCATTCTGTATTAATTTCCTTTAAATACTTATCCTCTACGGCTTCAACTTGAGCTATCATCGGAGAAATCTCTTCGGTTGGTTGATTATAAAAAAGACTGAATCCAACAGTTAATGCAACGATGGCTACAGCGGCAATTTTCAACCATAAATAGCTTACCTTTTTAGTGTCTTTTTGCGCATTTAACTTATCCAAAAAATCTTTTCTATGATTTTCTGGAAGTGTTTTCAATTCTTCTTCCGCTTTAAAAAATTCTCTAATATCTTGCTGCATTGTACTTCGGTTTTAAAAGTTCTTGTAACTTCAATTTTCCTCTCCTTAAATGTGTTCTAGACGTTTTTACTGGTATGTCTAATATTTCTGAAATTTCAGAGTGATCGTAGCCTTCTATGAGATATAATTTCACTACTACTTTGTGATTTTCAATAAGCTGTTCAACAGCCTTTAAAATGTCATTTTTGGTTAAATTGCTATCAAAATTCCAATCATCTTCATCTACAATTTTCAATTCTGAAACTTCTATATCATTAAATTGCAGTTGATTTTTTCTTAAAACATCTAAACATTGATTGATGATAATCCGCTTTAACCAAGCTCCAAAAGCCGCTTCTGGCCTATAGCTTTCTATATTTAAAAACGCCTTTAAAAATCCATCTTGCATCGCGTCTTTCGCATCTTCTTCATTACTCAAATAGCGACATGCAACTGTAAACATAGCTTTAGCATACAGGTCATAAATCTGCATTTGGGCAACTTGATTTCCTGTTTTGCAACGTTCTATTAAACTATGATGTTGGTGATGCATTTGATTAGTTAGCGGTTTCTATTTTAAAAAACGATAAAAACTTAGAAGGGTTTCATTTTTTTTGAAAAAAGATTAAAATTAATTGATTATGCCTAAATTAGGGTAAAAATAACCAACCCACATGAGCCAAGATTACAATAATCCTGCGTTTAAAAAATTATTAGTAAAGCTACAGGAAGAAAGCTGGCAGCTAGAATTACTAATTTCTGGTTTTGCCATTTTTGGTTTGTTTTCGGCATATCCAACGCTGCAAGTGGCTTCAAAAGCTGCTCAAAATGACAATAATACTCAGTTCACTATTTTCTTATTTATAGCGTTAGCAGCCTGTTCTATATTGATTTTTAACCTCTTGCTCCATGTGCTTTTACGCGGTTTATGGATTGGTGCTTTGGGCTTGCGCTACGTTTCTGGAGATATTGATTATGAAAAATTAAATTACGGTAAAAAGTTTTCAGGATACTTAAAAAAGAAAGTTGGATCGTTTGATCGTTACATTGCTAGATTAGAAAACTACTGTAGTGTTATTTTTGCGATATCATTTATGTTAATCTTTTACGTTCTTGCATTTGCTTTGACGTTTACAATTATAGGCTTAATAATAAGCTTTATGATTGACGGAAATGATTCAAGTTCTGTACTTCTTTGGATTGGAATTCCGCTTCTAGTATTTATGGTCATAGGGATGTTCCTGACCTTTTTTGATTTTTTATCGCTCGGTTTATTAAAAAAGAAAAATTGGATTAGCAAACTATATTTCCCTTTTTACTGGGTGTTTAGCCTTATAACGCTTGCCTTCTTGTACAGACCTTTGGTTTATAATTTTTTGGACAACAAATTTGGTAAAAGGCTGAGTTTCCTATTAGTTCCTGTCTATTTTGCCTTGTTGATGATTACAACTTTGAATTATAATCATTCTAACTATTTTGAGTTTGATGAGAACTCCAACAGTTTTGTCGCTAATTCTTATAATTACGAAAATGAACTTGTTGACGAATCAGACTTTATTGAAGATATCGCTATACATAGTAAAGTTATTTCTGAGCCCTTCGTAAAAGTCTTTATTGTTTTTGATGATTACATAGAAGATGAACTTTACAAGTTTAACCCAAAACTAAAACCAGAGTCTGATGATAGAGGCATAAAGTCGAAATTTATCATCATTAATGGCAATAAACTCTCTGATAATAAAACTTTACAACAAGACTATTTAAAGACTTTTAACTCAATTTATTCCGTAAAAATTGATTCTACTCATTTTGATTCTGAGTTTGTTCTTGGAAAAACTACTAAAAATCAAAAAGGGTTTGAAACCTACATTGGTATAAAAAACCTTAACGAAGGCAAACATCAGCTGAAAGTTATTAGAAAACGAATAAGAAAATCGGATACGACATCTGTATTAGATGCAAATATTCCGTTTTGGTACTACCCAGATTAATACGATAGTTTTTGATTAAAATACTGCTTTAACAAAGGCACCTGAATAGCAACCATTACTGCCAACAATACTGTAGCATACATTAAGGTGCTTGAAAAATCTACGGATAAGCTATTGAATAAATCAAACGACATTTCTGGTAAATTATAACGCTCCGAAAGGCTTGAGGAATCACTAGACTTATTTAAAATAACGTTTACAATTAGAGCCACAAAACCTAAACCTAACAACCACCAAACGTATTTAGGAATTAATGGCTTATAAACAATAGTTTTGGTTTCTGAAAGTGCTTCAATTTTAGACATTACATCATTGGTAAAATTTACTGGTGCTTTTTCTAAACTATCATTAGCCATTAACTTATTGACTAATTCTTCTATTCTTTTATCTTCATTTTCCATCTTTCAAGCTGTTTTAGGTTGAAAATACTGTTCTAAAATTACGGCTAATTTTTTTCGGGCTCTAAAAAGCTTCACTTTAACCGTATTGGCTTCAATATTTATAATTTTTGCTATTTCCTCTAAAGATAATTCTTCAAAATAAAATAACGTTAATAAGGCACTACTATCTTCGGGTAATTTGTTGATGCATTTCTTTATCAAATCACTTTTTTCCTCTTTAATAATATTATCCAATGCATTATCGATAGTATCTAATTTATTAAATGTAAACTCATCTATAGCAACATTGCTTAGGTGTTTTTTATTCTTTTTTATAGTATCTAAACAGGTATTATAAGCTACTCTGTAAATCCATGTAGAGAATTTTGAATCTCCTTTAAACTTATCTAAAGATTTAAACACCTTTATGAACGTATCTTGCGCCACTTCCTCCGCCTCTTCTCTATGCTTTAACATGCGCAAGGCTAATGTATACACCAAGTCCTTATAACGATCTACTAATTGCGCATAAGCCCTAGTATCGCCATTTTTAATAGCTGCAATTAATATGTTTTCGTCGTTGGTGGTCATTTTTATAGTTAAGACGACAGTTTGTTTCTTTAGGTTACAATTTAGATTGAAAAAAATATTTTTTACAAAAAGTGTAACCTAAAAGTTTAGCTTGTCGTCATAAGCTAAGAATCATTTAAAATTAATCAATTAAAAAAACAAACATTATGGACGCAGAAATATTAATACCAATCAGTCTTTTTGCAGCAATTTTTGGAATGGTATACTTATACTTTTCTACTAGAAACAAAGAGCGTCTTGCGCTTATAGAAAAAGGAGCAGATGCCAGTATCTTTAACATTGGTAAACGCGCAGGCTCATCTTGGAAGGTTATCGTTTTAAACTTAGCGTTTTTACTAATGGGCATAGGATTAGGCGTATTTATTGCGCATATCTTAGAAACTTACACAAGTTTAAACGATGGTACTGTTTATCCTGCAATGATTTTCTTAATGGCAGGACTAGGACTTTATGTTGGCTACACCCAAACCAAAAAAGCTTTAGACTCAGAATAACACTCATCAATCAATCAGACAATCAACGCTTCTTCCTAATTATATGGAAGAAGCGTTTTTTTATACAATTCATTTTATTATTTGTCATGCTGAATTTATTTCAGCATCTTTATAATCTATGAGTTCCAAATTATATATAACTGTATTTTCTATCCTTTTAGGATGGCATATAGGCTTTTCTCAAATCAAAGTTTTAGATAGCATTTCACAATCACCTGTGAGTTATGCCACCATATCGTTTGGTAATGGCCAAGGTATTTTTGCAGATGATGATGGTGTCTTTTATTTTACAAAAAAACTATATCCAGATGTAGACTCGCTACATATTTCGGCCATTGGTTTTAAAAACCTCAACATTGCTGCAGAAAATTTACCCAACCAATTATTATTACAGCCTCAAGCAGATGCTTTAGATGAAGTGGTTCTTAGCACTAATCTCAATCGGAAATTTATAGAAGAAACTTTAAAACCATACCTAGATGATGATTATTACAATTGCTGGTTACCTACTATAGAGTCTGAGATTGCAGTATATTTCTCTAAATCTTCAGAGCAAGATCAAAAGCTAACCAGTGTTACGTTTCCTATCGCATTAGAATCTAAAGATTGGAACAAACGAAAACGCGCCAATAGCGATAAAAAGAAGTTTTCTACTTTATTTAAGGTACAATTTTATGACAATGACAATGGTAAACCTGGTAAGGTACTTACGTATGAAACCATTGTTTTTAGAGCTACAGAAAAAAATGGAGATGCCTATGAACTGAGTATTGAAGACTACGATATTTACATTCCTAAAAATGGATTTTTTGTGTCTATTCAAGTAATGGGCTACACCAATAAAGAAGGTAAGCTTCTACCTAACAAAAAATACAAGGAAATAAAAACAAAAAACGGTGTTGTAAAAATTCCAACTAATTTTAGACCACTTTTACCATTTACTGATGAAATTGAGAGTAAAAACACCTATATAAAACGCATATTTATAAGTGGTAACAATTGGGTAAAGTTTGATAAAGGCAATGGTTTTAAATCTAGCTTACTCGACAAAAATCTTTTTAATTACGGCATTGGCATAACCTATAAAACATATAAAGATGAATAACCCTATTGGACTATACATTATGGCTGGCATGTATATTTTGGCAGGCCTTATGCACTTTGTTAAACCCAAAATGTATATGCGTATTATGCCAAGATATTTACCAAACCACAAGTTTCTTGTGCTACTGAGTGGTGTTGCCGAAATTGTTTTGGGAGTAGCTTTGTTATTCTCAGAAACCAAAGCCTTTGCCATTTATGGTATTATAGCAATGCTAGTTGTATTTCTCTTAGTTCATTTTTATATGTTATCTGGTAAAAAAGCTTCTGCAGGCATCCCAAAATGGATATTAATTTTAAGAATTCCGCTTCAATTTTTCTTGATGTATTGGGCTTGGATATATTTGAGTTAAGTTATTCATGAATAAAAATCTTCTTAAAAATTATTCCCTAAAACTCAAACACATCCTTCCAACTTACTTTTTAGTTGTGTTTGGAACACTAGCCGTAGCTATTGCTTTTAGGTGGTTGTTTTCAATAAACTTTAGTTTATTAATCATTAAAGAAGAATACTATAAGTTTTGGATTCCGATAATATTGCCTTGGATACCCATAACCATTTGGCTAAGACCAAAACTAAGAATCCTAAAATTTAAGAAACAAAACAGAGATAGTGTTGGTCATCAGTTTATTGTTTGGTTAACAATGTTTGCTATGTTAAGTATTTCTAATCATTACTTGACAGAATCAACTGCCAAATTTGAGGCCTTATCAACCATAGAAAATCTAAAAGAGGGAAGATATATTTCCGTAGAAGACTTTCAACTCAATAAAAATCTATTTGGTGTTGATAGTAAATTTGATGTAAGTGGAAAATATGGTCAACACCTTAATATCGAGCTCTTTTTTGTTTATCCGTTAAAGACAGATATAGCATTAAAATACTGGTATGGTAAAAAATATCACTTGCAAATAAGCAATAATCTTAGTGAACAAGAAAAAGAACAACGCTTTAGATCTTTTTATGAAGTTTCAATAAAAAGTTTCAAAACTCATGACTACTCTGAGGCTTCTTATTATGAAGTTCTGCAAGTTTCTAGTGATAAAGATGCCTTTTTAGAAGCAATAGGAAGTATAGATATTTATATACCTGAGGAATTGATAATTATTGAACCAAAAAAAGGAGTCTATTCTAGTGATAACAGTAAAACATTTGCATGGATTTTTGGTGCATTTGGTATAGGTTTTTTAATATTTATTTTTGCTTTAATATTTCCTAGATATAACAGATTAGTACATCAAAGACAACTAAAAGGTATAAAGCCAAAGTCTGATGAATTGATAGAGATGATTAAGTTTCTTATACCTAGAGATTATCATTATATAACCTCTATCATCATTATTTTAAACCTCCTGATTTTTCTGATTATGGTTTTCTCTGGAATAAGTATTCTTTCTCCAACAGCTATTGAGCTATTAGAATTTGGAGGTAACAGAAGATTTGAAGTCTTAAATGGTGAGTGGTGGAGGTTATTTACTAGTATGTTCATACATGCAGGCTTCATGCATATTGTTCTTAATATTTTTGGTTTAGTTTTAGGTTCCATATTTATTGAACCTGTATTTGGAAGAATAAAATTTCTTGTTATTTATTTACTCTCAGGAATTTGCGCAAGTATAACAAGTATTTGGTGGCACGAAAATACTGTAAGCATTGGAGCCTCTGGTGCTATTTTTGGGGTTTTTGGAGCTCTTTTAGGTTTACTTTTAACTAATGCAATGTCATCCGA